>OJUG01004349.1_pt1 | contig 11535 bp, 8 predicted proteins | sample 1599841 | NCBI WGS metagenome assembly OJUG01 (sample SAMN04168659, study PRJEB22393) | human gut metagenome | biome: human gut microbiome; feature: stool | host: Homo sapiens | collected 2014-05-12 | reverse complement strand
TGTTCCGGCAATACCGCCGACATTTTTATCAGCCTCCATTATTCCGTTATTCACACAATCCTTAATTTTTCCGAGCTTTGTTGCACTTATATTTTCGTCCGATGTATCCTGAATATAATCAGATACTCCATCGCCGGAATTATCCGTTATATCAAGAATAGCATCGATCATTATGTCCATAATTACATTGAACTGATTATTTATCGTCTTAACATCGTTCAGTATATCCTTTGTTGATGAATTAATCGACTCATTAAGTCCGTCTAACTCATCAGAAATGCTTGCAAGCGTTGAATTAAGATTATTTCCGGCATCTCGGAAATCTTCACCCAGATCTCTGAAATGTATTGGATCCTCATTAGCAAGGTCTTCTGTCAAATCTCTTAAGCCGCCGACTGCATCGGTAAGATAGCCTGAGGCTTTTGACATTGTTCCGAGCGAATCTGCCATTTTGTCAAAGGCACTGCCCAAATCACCGGATATATCCTTAAGACCGTCCATAACGTCTTTTAAGTGCTTAATTGCCGCACCGACCGATGATGTTACATCCTTTATCGAACCTATAACTCCACTTAAAGATTTGAAAGCGTCCTTCACAGTTGCCCAATCTATATGTGTATTCTTAACAATAAAGCCAAGTGAATTTGCGGCATCAGCAATATAGCCGTTCATATCCTTGAGTGCTGTGCTGAGATTTGTCAGTGTATCCAATATTTCCTGCTTTGTTTCATCATCAGGGAATATTGTTCCGCTTTTCATAAGATTTATTATCTGGCTTATTGCCACATCTGCATTTCCGATAGCCTTTCCAAGCTCGGTCAAAGCTCCGTTTGTACTGTTTGTAAGCTTATCAACCGCATCTCTTATTGCCTCTTCGTTATCTCCGTCCGCAACAAGTGCCTTGGAAAGCTCATCAAGTGCATCTCTTAAAGTGCCGACTGCATCCTTAATAGCGTTGTTTGCGTCCTCAAGATCTTCAAAAGCCTTTTCTGCATCTTTTGATGTTCCCTTTGCCGAATCAGCCGCATCCGAAAGCTTTGATACACTTTTCTTAAGCTGGCTTATCGCCTTTGTAAGCGCATCAGATGATGCTTCAACGTCATTGAGAATGTCAACCATTTTATCAAGCGAATCCGATAAGGTCGTTCCTATATCATTGATTTCATCAATATTATCATCAACAAAATCAGTGCCTTCATCAAATATAACCTTTGTGCTTTCTCTTGCAGAATCGGCATAATCCGATATTGCCGTAAGACGGTTTGATACATCGTCCGAAGTAGACTCTGCCCTGTCAAGCATATCGTTTATCATGCTCTGCATTTTATCAAGCTCATTCTGCAATCTTGTAAGAGAATCCTCGGAAAGCGTGACAAGTATATACGGCTCTGTCTGTCCGGCTATACCACCAACATCTTTTCGTCCATAAACCTTGCCTTCATTTGTACAGCCGGAAATATAGCCGGACTGTCTGCCGACTATACCGCCGACATTATATCCCATATGCTGATAACCGATTATTCCACTATTAACGCAGTCCTGTATAATGCCGCTTGAATAGCCTACTATACCGCCTGTGTCTGTATGACTGCTGAGTGCAAAATCGGATTCATCAGATGAATCGCTCTCATTTATATTACTTATTATTGTACTTAAGTCAACATCTAAATCTATATTGGCAAGTGAGCTTTTTATATCCTCCGATGTTGTGTTTATACTGCATGACGATGTCGATTTTGCAACAGTGCCGAGATTTTTTCCGACTATACCGCCTGTATTTTTCTTTCCTTTTATGGAGCCTCTTGCTTCACAGCCGGAAACCGTACCGTCCTCATTATTAATTCCGGCTATACCGCCAACGGTTGTTTCACCGCTAACAACACCGGCAAATGTACAATCAATAACCGAACCGGAGTTATCTCCGACTATGCCGCCGACAACATTTTTACTGCCGCCGGGAATAACACTTCCTATAACCATAAGGTTTTTAACAACAGCATCCTTCTGAATATACCTGAAAAGTCCTTGCTGTGAACCGGATTCCGAAAGCTCAAAGCCTACTATATTATGTCCATTTCCGTCAAATGTTCCGGCAAAAGTAGGAATACTTGTAAAGCTGCTGCCTGTAAGGTCAATATCATTTTCAAGCATAAATGTCTTGCCCTTTGACCATGTATCGAGCGAGCATTTTTTTGCAAACTCCTCAAATTCATCTGTCGTACTTATTTTATATACGGAGCCGCTTATGTTTATTGCCTCTGCCAAAGCAGGCGTAACCTCTGAAAATATCATTATAAATGTCAATATAAAAGCTATTAATGTATTTAAAAAGCTCTTTTTATTATCAATTTTCCTCATTCTGTTCCGCCTCCTTTTCATTTGATGTTTCTGTTTCTTCTATATTTTCTTTAATATCTTCCGAATTTTCTTTTTTCTTTTTATCCGCAATCATCAACGGGTCGGTACTTTCAACCGTACCGGATTCAATTTTTGCATTTATTGTACCGTTGAGTGTACCTGTGAAGTTGCCGTCAACCATACCGGAAATATATCCCTTTACATGACCATCAACACGCATACTGCCTGTTCTTGTCTGTATGATAGCAGGCTTTTTGAGCGTAAACGCTGTTTTTTCAATGATAATATCACCGAGTATAAGCAGCTGCGGAAGAATAGCCATAACAAGTCCTATTGATATGATTGTTCCTCGTCCAAGGCATATACCGATTGATGAAATACATCCGTCCGATGAAAGGAAACCGATAAGTATACCAGCTGCCGCAAGAATCGAACCAGATGTAATGATTGTCGGAAATGCCTGATTAAGCGTTTCAACAATAGCCTCTTTAATGGGCATATGTTTTTTAAGCTCCGTATAACGGTTTGTTATTACGATAGCGTAGTCGATATTGGCACCCATCTGAATTGAGCTGACAACAAGGTAACTCATAAAAAACAGATTGCTCTTCATCAGATAAGGGAAGGAGAAGTTTATCCATACGCTTCCCTGTATAACCAATATAAGTAATACCGGTATACCTGCCGACTGGAATGTAAACAGAAGTATTATTATAACGAATACTACCGAAAGAACACTTACCATTACGTTATCTGTCGCAAACGATGAAGAAAGGTCTAAATCACTTGTTGAATCTCCGACAAGCACACAGCCCTCATCATAATATTTAGCCGCTGTTTCATGGAGAGTAGTAAGGAAATCAAAGGTTTCCTGATCCTCCTCCGGGATATTGAGCTGTATTACAAAGCGGCTGTAATTCTCACCCTTAAGCTGTAGCTTTGTATCTGAAAGCTGATCATTAAGGTCTTCAATATCCTTTGTCATCTCATCATCAAAGGATACATAGCCTTCCTGCATCTGGTCATAGAGGAACGAAAACATATCAATAAGAGGTACACCGTAGCTGTCTATTCCACTTACAATTTTTCCGTATGTTTCGCCGTCAACAGCATATGCCGAATACAAAAGCCTTGCAACTTCAATATCAACATCTGCCAACTCTGAAAATTGTCGTGGCGTAAGCTTATCGGTAAGTACATATCCATCCATAGCCTCTACATTGGCAAGTCCGAGAACCGAATCTACCTCGTCCATTTTTTCAAGTTCTCTCAACAGTTTTCCTTCGGTATCATAATCTCCCGTCGGAACGAGCATAGCTATTGTGTTTGTACTTCCGAAGGTTTCATCAATAATTCGTTCCGCTTTATGCGAATCGCTTTCCACATATGTAGTAAGAGTACTGTAACCATATACATACGGACATTTATTTGAAAATACAAAGCCGAGAATAAGCAAAACCGCAAAAATAGGAGGCATGACATATCTTGATTTAACAGCAAAATGTCCCCATTTTGTTATCTTCGGCACAAAGCTTCTATGATGAGTTCTGTCTATAAGCGAGCTGAACGACATAAGCAGACCGGGCATAAGAGTGAATACGCACAAAAGGCTTATTATGATAGCCTTTATAAGTATGATACCCATATCGTAGCCTATTTTGAACTGCATGAATGTCATAGCCGCAAGACCGGACAATGTTGTAAGCGAGCTTCCGCTTATTTCCGGAATAGCCTTACTGAGTGCCGTTATTGTTGCCTCTCTTGCCTCCATATGCTCACGTTCCTCTGTATATCTGTGGCAGAGAATAATGGCATAGTCAATGGCAAGTGCAAGCTGAAGAACTATCGCAACCGAGTTCGAAATAAAGGATATTGTTCCAAACATATAGTTTGTACCTTTATTTATAAGTGCCGCCATACCGAATGTAAGGCCGAGCACCGGTATTTCCATATATGTATGAGATGTAAATATAAGAACCGCAAGTATGATGCAAACGGCAATCATCATAACCGTCTGCATCTCTTTGTCTATTTCTTCCGCATGCTGGTCACCGACGTCGCTGTTTACATATAAGTCATAATCGCTGAGATCATTTGTTATTTCGTCCAAAGCTGTCTGGCACAAAGGGTTGTCGCTCTCTCCGTCGAATGTAACCGAAAAAAGTGCCGACGCATCTTTAAAATGATCTTCTGTTTCATCAAATTCAACCTGTTTTACGCCTTCTATATCTTCTATGTCTTTGGATATTTTTTCAGCCTGCGAATATGATATGTTGTCTATCATTACACTTGCCGTAGCGAATGTAGTAAACTCCTCATCCATGAGTGTAAGACCGCGTCTTGTTTCGGTTGAGTCCGGAAGATAATCCGTAAGGTCGTTATCAACCTTAACCCAGCCGCTTGAAATTACACAAAATATGGCAAGACCGATATAAACCAAATAAAAAGCCTTTCTTTTATCAACAATAAAAGCCGCTACTTTTTCAATAAAGCTCTGCTTTTCTTCCCCGTTGTCATTTTTGCTCATCGAAAACTTCTACCTCCGATTTCGTAGTATCATCAACTTTTTTTCCGGTAACAGCCATACAGCCTTTATTTGTATCAACCATTCCGTAAAGTCTGCCGTTTTTTTCATATACATGAACACTGAAATTTATATTCCCGATAATAGTATTTAATGTACAATTAAATTCGTATCTGCTGTTGTCAGATACTCCGTTATCAAATCTGCATGATGAATTAAGTATATCCAAACGTCCCGATAAATCAAAACCGTTTTTATTCAGTTCGAGAAATCCTTTTTTTACTCCCAAAGGACTGTAAAGCTGAACCATATAATCATCAACTAACATATGAACACCCCCGACTATTGTATTTTACTTAAATCTTTCGAAAAAACCATATACAATTCTCTATGTTTTGTATGGTTTCTATACATAAAATATTTTTTGTATAGTAATTTTAAAGTTTGCAAAGACGGTTAAATATGCTATAATTTTATATCCGAGGTGATTAAATGACTCCTGACAAAAAATCAGATCAGACAAAGCATATGCTGACCGCTTCATTAAAAAAAATTATGGCTCAAAAGCCTTTGAATAAAATATCAATACGCGAAATATGCGAGGATTGCGGAGTAAACCGTCAAACCTTTTATTATCATTTTAACGATATATACGACCAGCTTGAATGGATGTTCAAACAGGAAGAGGCCTCTTTTATAAAGGACAACGATGATATGCTCATATGGCAGGACTGCCTTATGCGTATGTTCCAATATCTCGAAGAAAACCGAGCTGTATGTATGTGTGTATTAAATTCAGTCGGACACGACTATATAAGGAAGCTTTTTGTTTCGGATGCACATGATATAATAGAAAGATACATAAACATAATTTCTCCTGTTCAACATACAAAGGAATATAAGGATTTTCTTATCAATTTTTACAGCTGCGCAATAGCCGGAATGGTTGAATGCTGGTTTCATGGAGAAATTAAAAATACTCCCGAAGAATTGATAAAAAATCTGGAAAAAACAATAAAGATTCAGCTTAACGGTGAATTTTATTCAAATGAAACCTAAAAATGGCTTACGGAAATCAAACCGCAAGCCATTTTATTATATTTGCTTATTTACATATCTGTATTCATTTCTATATCTGAAATAATGGCAGTTGCCTATATTTCCGGTAACAAAATCATACATTTCATCTTCATCTAATTCCATATCGCAATAATATGAATCATATTCGTCATCATAAATATAGTATTCACACATTTCGCAATTAGATTTTATTTCTTTTTTCAATCAATCCACCCTTTTCAATGACAACTGTGTGAACCGCAGTCATGTTCTCCACAGTTATGCTCCTCACTATGGTCATGGTGTGAACAATTAACCTCTGATGAATAAACAAGCTTGTCTTCGGCAAGAGCCTCTGCTGCCTTGTCGGCGTTTCCGGAAACTCCGCCATATACCTTAATTCCGGCATCAGCAAGCGCATTTACAGCACCCGAACCGATACCGCCGCAGATAACTGCCTCAACTCCACGATCTTTTAAAAATCCGGCAAGTGCTCCGTGTCCTGTTCCGTTTGTGTCTACTACTTCGGAAGAAATAATTTTATTGTTTTCTATGCAGTATATTTTAAACTGCTCTGATTTTCCGAAATGCTGAAATATTTCTCCGTTGTTGTGTGTTACTGCAATTTTCATTTTAAGACCTCCAGTATAAAATAATTAGTGCAGCAATATAAAATGTTAAAATCTTTATAGCCTCTTTTATGAGTATAGCACAACTAATCAAATAAATCAAATTTCCTTAATTCCTGAGGAAATATAGTAATTTAACATAGATTTGCGGCAAAATAAAAAATTTTTCAAAAAAATTAAAAAAGTTATTGACAAATCCATCCGTAGTATATATAATAGCTATTGTTGATTGACGAAGCAACAGAAACAACAGATATGCGGGTGTAGTTCAATGGTAGAACGTCAGCCTTCCAAGCTGAACACGAGAGTTCGATTCTCTTCACCCGCTTTTATAATGAAATTAAATATGGATCAGTAGCTCAGTTGGATAGAGCAACGGCCTTCTAAGCCGTGGGTCGGGGGTTCGAATCCCTCCTGGTTCAATGAGTACAGGACTGAATATTCAGTCCTGTTTTTCTTTAAAAAACGATATATAATTTTACATTTGGTAAATGAAAATATGTTTACTTAGTATTTATTTTAATATATAATATAATATATATTTGCGGTTATGGCGGAATTGGTAGACGCGTCGGACTTAGAATCCGATTCGAAAGAGTGCAGGTTCAAGCCCTGTTAACCGCATCGAAAAAGTCCCGAATTTCCGGGACTTTTTTATTTTTCGTGTATTATCAAGGTGATGTTTTCGCTTTTATAATTCGTTATACTATACTATAACGTGAATTAAATCAAGTCAGAACGTGATAAGGATAGTCCGATGGTTGTCCTTTTCGGAAACGGAAAGGACAAAATGCCAATAAACACTATGGAAGTATTAACACTTTTATTAGTTATCTTTGCGGCATTGTCCTACATAGATAATCACCGCAAAAGATAGAAAAAAGACTGTTCCCTACCACTAAAAGTCAATCACCGAGGACGTGCCATTTTGACACCTCCTCTTTTTTGTCAACTTAGCAAACGGCTGTGCATTAACTTGCACAGCCGTCTATTTTTTAATCCATTACTGTATTTTTCGCTCTGTCAAATTCATCTAAAACCTGTTTATCAGGCTCTTTTGTTGCAAGTGACACAACAACTATGAATATACATGATATTATGAATGCAGGAAGAAGTTCGTATATACCGAAAATTCCACCAAGAGGCTTAATTAAAAGCTTCCATACAAATACCATAACACCGCCGCTTACCATTCCGGCAATAGCTCCGGCTCTATTTGTTCTTCTCCAGAAAAGAGAGAACAGCATAAGCGGTCCGAAGGTTGCACCGAATCCGGCCCAAGCAAATGAAACGATTGTAAATATTACACTGTTTTCGTCAATAGCTATTATGATAGCCGCAATAGTAATTACGATAAGTGTAATTCTTGATATTTTCATAACCTCTTCATCAGTAGCCTCTTTTTTCATAAGTCCCTGATAAATATTTTTAGCAAATGCAGATGATGCAATAAGAAGATATGAGTCTGAAGAACTCATTGTCGCAGCAAGTATTCCTGCCATTGCAAAACCTGCAAGAAGCGGAGGCAGAAGCTGTGTTGACATATGAATAAATATATTTTCCGATTCTGCCGATGTTCCGAGTGCCGTCGGATAAAGAACTCTTCCGACAAGACCGATTGTAACAGCTGCCACAAGTGATATTACAACCCATACAGCAGCAATTCTTCTTGACATTGTAAGCTCTTTTTCGCTTCTGATAGCCATGAAACGAAGAAGTACCTGAGGCATACCGAAATATCCAAGACCCCAAGCAAGTGCTGAGCAGATTGACAATATACTGTATGTTCCGGCTTCACCGAATACCGGTGCTCCGTTTTCAACAACCTGTACTCCGTTTTCTGTTACGGGAGTTGCTATTCCAAAGAAATCGAAAAATCCCGGAATGCTCTTTACATTCTCCATTACACTGCTCATACCTCCGGCATGTGAAATACCGAGGCCGAGAATTAAAATAAGCACAACAATCATTATTATTGCCTGCATAAAGTCAGACACACTCTCTGCAAGGAATCCGCCGAGGAATGTATACACAAGAACGAATACCGCACCGAGAATCATCATTGTTACATAAGATGTTCCGAAAAGTGTTGAGAAAAGCTTGCCGCATGTAACAAGACAGCTTCCGGCATAAACGGTGAAGAAAACAAGAATAAATATAGCCGCTATTGTAAGAACAACCTTCTTTTCTTCTCTGAATCTGTTTGAGAAAAATTCCGGAAGTGTAATAGCTTCATTTATAACGCTGTATCTTCTGAGTCTTTTTGAAACAAAAAGCCAGTTAAGATATGTACCAATACCAAGACCTATTGCTGTCCACATGGCGTCGGCTATGCCGCACCAGTAAGCAACTCCGGGAAGTCCCATCAAAAGCCATCCGCTCATATCCGAAGCTTCGGCACTCATTGCAGCAACCCATGGTCCGAGTGTACGTCCGCCGAGAAAATAGTTTTCCGGGCTTTCGTTTGCCCTTTTGGCGTATATGACACCAATAATTACTACTACCGCCATATAAATGCACATGGCAATAAGTATCTGAAATGAATCAGCCCCCATTAATTAATACCTCCAATAAATTATAATATACCCTAATAGTTTACATGATATTGTAAAATATTGCAATAAAATTTAAAGCTCTTAATTTATACAATAATTTTACATATAATATCATGCCTTTTCATTTTTAAGTTTCAATGTGAATCTCTTCAATCTTTTAACTGCTTCTTTAAGATTTTCAAGACTTGTTGCATAGGATATACGTATGTGTCCTTCGCCGTATTCACCGAATGATGTGCCCCATGCAAGTGCTATGCCCTCTTCTTCAAGAATCCTGTCCGCAAACTCCTTGCTTGATAATCCAAATGACGAAATATCAGGGAAAGCATAAAACGCTCCTCTCGGCATACAGCATTTTATACCGTCAATTTCGTTCAGTGCATTAACGAGCCAGTCTCTTCTTTCCTTGAATTTATTCTTCATTTCTACAACGGAATCCTGTGGACCCTTCAGTGCCTCAACAGCCGCCATCTGGGTAAAAGAACATGTGCATGATACCGAATTTACCATAATCATTTCAAACTTCTTGATTATATCCACATTCGCAACACAATAGCCTATTCTCCAGCCTGTCATTGCATATGTTTTTGAAAATCCATCGAGCACAAGAGTTCTGTCACGCATTTCCGGAATAGACGCTATGGAAATCGTTTCTCCGTCATACATAAGTCTGTCATATATTTCATCGGAAAGCACAAATATATCTGGTCTGTCCTTAAGAATATCGGCAATGGCAAGAATATCTTCTTTTTCAAATATTCCTCCGGTAGGATTTCCGGGATTGTTTATTATAATAAGCTTTGTTTTCGGTGTTATAAGACTCTTAAGCTTTTCAACGTCCGGTCTGAAATCATTGTCGGCAGTCAACGGCATAGGAACAGGAATGCCTCTTGCAAATTTAATACAGCTTTCATATATGGGAAATCCGGGATTAGGATAAATAACCTCATCACCGGGTTCAACAAGTGTAAGCATTGTAAAGAACATAGTCGGTTTTCCGCCGGGAACTATTACTACATTATCCTTTGTTGCATCAATATTTTTATATTCCTTTACATAATCCGCAACAGCTTCCCTAAGTTCATTATATCCGAGAGTCGGTCCATATCCCGTATATCCGTCAGACATTGCCTTTTTTGCGGCATCAATAATATTTTCCGGAGTTTTGAAATCCGGCTGACCTATTTCGAGATGAATTACGTTCATTCCCTTTGCCTCGAGCTCATTTGCTTTTGACAATATAGCAAATGCGGATTCTCCCTGAAGTCTTTCAACTCTTTCCGCTATATAATCGGGTGTTAAATCATTTTCTGTCATAAAAATAAAGCCTCCTGTATATTCGGTTGAAATGTGTTGTCGCTGACGCACATTTGTTTTTCTATTATAACATATCTTGTTATAATTTCAAGGTTTTAATTACTTTCCTATTAGTTTAATGTGATAATAAATTATATTAACACACAAAAAGGCCGTTGAAAATATATTTCCAACGACCTTTATAAAATTTATTTTATGTATATTAATCTATTTCATTACTGTGCATTTACATTTCCAAGTGTTGCTGTTACTTCAACAGAAGTATCACCGTTTCTTATAATACCAATTTTAACCTGATCACCTACACTGCTTTCATCAACGCACTGAACAAGTGATTCCATATTAAGAATTGTTTTTCCGTTATATGAAACGATTATATCGCCTTCAACAATACCTGCGTTTGCCGCACTGCTTCCGTCCATAACCGATGTTACAAGAACGCCTACCGGAAGTCTGTAAAGGCTTGAAAGCTGATCTGTTATATCCTGTCCTGTAATTCCGAGATAAGGTTTTTCAATAGAACCGTTTTCCTTAAGCTCATTAAGAATGGGAACTGCTACACTTGCAGGAATTGCATAGCCGACGCCTTCTGCTGTACTGCCTGATGAAGTTGAGAATGTTTTTGCTGTATTAATACCGATTACAGCACCTGAATAATTTACAAGAGCACCGCCACTGTTACCGGGATTGATAGCTGCATCAGTCTGGATAACATTAAGCTCTTTGCCTTCAACATTTACTGTTTTGTTTTCGGCACTTATCATACCGCCTGTTGTTGTTTTTCCTTCACCGAGTGAGTTACCTATTGCTATTACGCTTTCACCGAGTTTAATATCTGCGGAATCATCAAATACAGCTATTGTTACATTATCAATTCCAACAGCTTCAAGATCCGATTTTTCTACCGAAAGAACCGCAAGGTCACTTGTTTCATCATATCCGACTATTGTTGCGGGAATAGTATTTTCCGCATCATCAAAGGCAATAGCGATGTTGCTTGCACCGTTTATAACGTGCTGGTTAGTTGCAACATATACAAGTGAATCATCCTCGGCAAATATAACACCGCTACCTGCTCCTTCTGCCTGATAGG
>OJUG01004335.1_pt1 | contig 11548 bp, 7 predicted proteins | sample 1599841 | NCBI WGS metagenome assembly OJUG01 (sample SAMN04168659, study PRJEB22393) | human gut metagenome | biome: human gut microbiome; feature: stool | host: Homo sapiens | collected 2014-05-12 | reverse complement strand
GTCGACCTCGGCAGGCTGGGGGAGGCCCTGGGGTGCGAGGTGGTGAGCATGAGCGCGCTGAAGGGCGAGGGCGGCATGGCCGCGGCGGAGAAGGCCGTGGCGCTGGCCAAGTCCCACCGGGCGGGTGAGCTGCCCCACGTGTTCACGGGCAGCGTGGAGCACGCCATCGCCCACATCGAGGAGTCCATCCAGGGTATGGTGGACGACCGATATCTCCGCTGGTACGCGGTGAAGGTCTTTGAGCGGGATGAGAAGGTCCTGGCGGACCTGAACCTGAGCACAGACCTCCGGGCCCACCTGGAGGACCACATCGTGGACTGCGAGAAGGAGCTGGATGACGACGCGGAGAGCATCATCACCAACCAGCGGTATGCGTACATCAACGATCTGGTGACGAAGGCCGTCAAGAAGAAGGGCGAGAAACATCGCCTCTCCACCTCCGACAAGATCGACCAGATCGTCACCAACCGGATCCTGGCCCTGCCCATCTTCGCCGTGGTGATGTTCGCGGTGTATTGGATCGCCATGGGTCCCTTCGGCACCTTCCTGACGGACTGGACCAACGATGTGCTGGGCACTGCCTGGCTGGTGGAGATCCCCCGTGCCGCCCTGGAGGGCTGGGGCGTCAACGAAGTGGTCGTGGGCCTGATCTGCGACGGCGCCCTGGCCGGTGTCGGCGCGGTGCTGGGCTTCGTGCCCCAGATGCTGGTGCTGTTCCTGATGCTGGCCATTCTGGAGGACATCGGCTACATGGCGCGAATCGCCTTCATCATGGACCGGATCTTCCGGAAGTTCGGCCTCTCCGGCAAGAGCTTCATCCCCATGCTGGTGGGCACCGGCTGCGGTGTCCCCGGCGTCATGGCCTCTCGGACCATTGAGAACGAGCGGGACCGCCGCATGACGGTCATGACCACCTGCTTCATCCCCTGCGGCGCTAAGATGCCCATCATCGGCCTGATCGCAGGTGCAATGTTCGGTGGTTCCTCTCTGGTTGCTGTTTCCGCTTACTTCATCGGCATGGCTGCCATCATTTGCTCCGGTGTCATTCTGAAGAAGACCAAGCTCTTCGCTGGCGACCCCGCACCCTTCGTTATGGAGCTGCCCGCTTACCATGTGCCTGCATGGGGCAACGTTTTCCGTGCCACCTGGGAGCGCGGCTGGTCCTTCATCAAGCGTGCCGGTTCCGTCATTCTGGCAGCTACCGTTGTGCTGTGGTTCCTGCAGGGCTTCGGTTTCGAGAATGGTGCCTTCGGCATGGTCGAGGATCAGGACAACTCCGTCCTGGCCGCTATCGCTACCAAGATCGCCTGGATCTTCGCTCCTCTGGGCTTCGGCAACTGGCGTGCAACTGTCGCTTCCGTCTCCGGCCTGATCGCAAAGGAGAACGTGGTTGGTACCTTCGGTGTTCTGTATCACTTCGGCGGCGAGCTGTCTGAGAACGGTGATGAGATCTGGGCAGCAGTTGCGCAGGATTACACCGCTCTGTCCGCTTACGCCTTTATGATCTTCAACCTGCTGTGCGCTCCCTGCTTCGCTGCTATGGGCGCGATCAAGCGTGAGATGAACAACGGCAAGTGGACTGCCATCGCCATCGGTTATATGTGCGCTCTGGCTTACTGCGCAGCTCTGGTCGTGTACCAGATCGGGGGTCTGATCACCGGTGAGGTTGGCTTCAACTTCTTCACCATCGTGGCAATCGTGATTTTTGCCGCATTCCTGTACCTGATGTTCCGCCCCAATAAGTATATTGGCGACAACGAGGTCAAGATCGACGTTTCCAAGATCAAGTAAAATCATCTGTCCAGTTTGAAAGGGTGTGTTCTGTATGATGGAATTCCTGGCCACGAACTTTAATCTGCCTACCATTATTGTAGGTGCTATCGTGTTTGGCGGTGTGGGCTGGGCCACATGGCACTCCCACAAGCATGGCGGCTGTGGGGGCTGCGGCGAAGGCGGCTGCAATGGCAATTGCGGCGGCTGCAGCGGCTGCCACTGATCGGTAAAAACCGCTGGGCGCGGGTCGAACATCCAATCGGCCCGCGCCCTTTTTTAGAATGAAAAAAGTTAGCTTTGGATAACACTGGAAGCAGCTTACATTATTATAGAAGAGAGTGATACTATGGAACTGACAGCAGCCCATCTGCGGTATCTGCTGGCCATCTATGAGGTCTCCCAGACGCATCTGGATATCTGCTCCCGCAGCATTGCCGAAAAGCTGAACGTGACCAAGCCCAGCGTGGTGCGCATTATGAACCTGCTGATGGATCGGGGCATGATCGTGAAGGAACACTATGGCAAAATCTATCTGACCGATCGGGGCATCTTTGTGGCAAAGGCGGTCAGGGCTCAACTGGAAACGGTGCTGACGCATTTTCCGCCTGTGCGCATCGACATGACCGAGGAGGAACGCTATAATGCCGCTTTGGCCCTGACTTCGGCCCTGCCCGAACGGGCTTTTACCGGCGAATATGACCGTCTGTTCGGCCCGGATGAATCTGAAAAGGAGAACGCTTCGTGATCAACAAGAAACTGCTTTCCTTCGATCGGAAGGCTCTGCGCTATGTGGGGCTGAACGTGCTGTTCCAGTGGCTGGGGATGCTGTGCAATGTGGTGCTGGTGATGACGGTATCCCGCCTCATCGGCGGCGTGTTTGCGGGCAGCCTGACCGGCAATGCCCTCTGGCAGGGGATGCTGCTCTGCCTGCTGACTGTGCCGGTGCGCTATGGCCTTACCCTCTGCGCCTCCGATATGAGCGACCGGGCTTCCAAGGATGTCAAGCGAACCCTGCGCAGCAGCATCTATGCAAAGCTCACCCGGCTGGGGGCCGGTTACAGCGAGACGGTGGCCACCAGTGAAGCCGTGATGCTGGCCAGCGAGGGTGTGGAGCAGATCGACACCTACTTTGCAAAGTATCTGCCCCAGCTGTTTTACAGCCTGCTGGCCCCGGTGACCCTGTTTGTGCTGCTGGTGGGCGTGCACGCGCGCTCGGCCATCCTCCTGCTGTGCTGTGTGCCGCTCATCCCCCTGTCCATTGTGGCGGTGCAGAAGTTCGCCAAGAAACTGCTGAACAAATACTGGGGCGAGTACACCACCCTGGGCGACAGCTTTCTGGAGAACATCCAGGGCCTGACCACTCTGAAGATCTATCAGGCAGACGGCTGGAAGCACGAGGAGATGAATGCCCAGGCCGAGCGATTCCGCAAGATCACCATGAAGGTGCTGACCATGCAGCTGAACAGCGTGACCCTGATGGATCTGATGGCCTACGGCGGTGCGGGTCTTGGCATCATCAGCGCGGCCTCGGCCTTTGCCAAAGGCCAGCTCAGCCTGACCAGCGCCCTGACCATCCTCCTGCTGGCGGCGGATTTCTTCCTGCCCCTGCGCCTGCTGGGCAGCTACTTCCACATTGCCATGAATGGCGCGGCTTCGGCTGAGAAGATCTTCAGGCTGCTCTCTGCCCAGGAGCCTGAAGATGGCGAAAAGACCGCCGACCCGGCCGACAGCACCCTTGCGCTGGAGCATGTCACTTTTGGTTACGAGAAGGAGCGCACCATCCTGCACGATGTGTCCCTGACCATCCCGCAGGGCAGTTTTGTCTCGCTGGTGGGCGAAAGCGGCTGCGGCAAGAGCACCATAGCGGCCATCCTGTCCGGTGCCCGCACCGCGACGGAGGGAGAGGTTACGCTGGGCGGCATCCCGGTCAGCGAATGGAAGCAGGCCGACCGCCTGCGCCTGCTGACACTGGTGCCCCACAATGCGGCCATCTTCAAGGGCACGGTGGAAGCCAACCTCCGGATGGCCCGGCCCGATGCAGCCGAAGCCGAGCTCTGGGCGGCGCTGGAGCAGGTGAACCTTGCAGACTTCTGCCGCAGCCAGAGCGGCCTTGCAACGGCGCTCCACGAGGGCGGCTCCAACCTGTCCGGCGGGCAGCGCCAGCGCCTTGCCATGGCCCGTGCCCTGCTGCATGATTCACCCATCTATGTGTTCGACGAGGCGACCTCCAATGTGGATGCCGAGAGCGAAAACGATATGATGAAAGCCATCCACAGCCTGGCGGGAAAGAAAACAGTGATCCTGATCTCCCACCGTCTGGCCAATGTGGTGGACAGCGACTGCATCTATGTGCTGGAGGCAGGCTGCATCGCCGAGCAGGGAACGCACAACGACCTGCTGGCGGCACAGGGGGTGTACAGCCGCCTATACAATGCCCAGAAACAGCTGGAAGACCTTGGGGAGGTGAGCGCATGAACAACACAAAACACCGCAGTCCGTTTGCCATTGCCACACGGCTGATCGTGCTGGTCCGGCCCATGCTGCCCATCATGCTGGCAGCCATTGTCATGGGGGTCATCGGCCACTTCTGCGCCACCTTTATCACGATCTTCGGCGGCTTTGCCCTGCTCACGGCGGCAGGCCTGCCCAGCCCGCTGGCAGGCGTGGGCACGGCCTTTGTCTGTATCCTTGTCTTTGCCCTGCTGCGCGGCGTGCTGCGCTACGCAGAGCAGGCCTCCAACCACTATATCGCCTTCAAGCTGCTGGCCCTCATCCGGGATAAGGTGTTCGGCGCGCTCCGCCGCCTGACCCCCGCCAAGCTGGAGGGTCGTGACCGGGGCGACCTGATCTCCCTGATCACCGCCGACATCGAGCAGCTGGAGGTGTTCTATGCCCACACCATTTCGCCGGTCTGTATCGCGATCCTCTGTGTGACCGGCATGACCTGCTTTACGGCCAGTTATCATATTCTGCCCGCACTGGTGCTGCTGGCAGGCTATCTGCTGGTGGGCATTGCTCTGCCGGTGTGGTCTGCCAGACGGGGCGACAAAGCCGCCCGCGAGTACCGGCAGACCCTGGCCGACACCAACAGCTATCTGCTGGAAAGCCTGCGCGGCCTGCGGGATATCCTGCAGTACCAGAACACCGCCGCGCGTGCCGAGGGCATCACGGCCCACAGCGAGATGCTGGGGGAGAAGCAGAAGGCCATGAAGTACCGCGAGGGCGTGACTGTGGGTGCCGCCAACACCCTCATCGTGCTGACGGCGCTGGCTGTGCTGGGGGTGAGCATCCGGCTGTATCAGAGCGGCCAGCTGGGCGCGGAGGGAGTGCTGGTCTGCACCCTGTCGGCCCTGAGCTCCTTTGGCCCGGTGGTGGCGCTGGCCAACCTCGGTGCCAGCCTGACCCAGGTGTTCGCCAGTGCCGACCGTGTCCTTGACCTGCTGGACGAGGACCCCGTGACCGCCGATGTGACCGACGGCGCGGATACCACCTTTACCGGTGCACAGGCTGAGCATGTCAGCTTTGCCTACGCCAAGGAAGAGGTGCTCCACGACCTGAGCCTGACCATCCCGGAAAAGAAGATCGTGGGTATCACGGGCCGCTCCGGCAGCGGCAAATCCACCTTTCTGCGGCTGCTCATGCGCTTCTGGGATGTGAGCAGCGGCACCATCCGGTTTGGTGAACGTGACATCCGCACCGTGAACACTGCCGCTCTGCGCGCCCAGGAAAGTCTTGTGACCCAGGAAACGGAGCTGTTTGACGATACCATTGAAAACAACATCCGGATCGCCCGGCGCGATGCCACCCGTGCCGAGGTGGAGGCTGCCTGCAGAAAGGCCGCGCTGGATGGCTTTATCAACAGCCTGCCCAAGGGATATGATACCACTGTGGGCGAGCTGGGCGGTGCACTCTCTGGTGGTGAGCGCCAGCGCATCGGTGTGGCCCGTGCCTTCCTGCACGATGCGCCTTTCCTCCTGCTGGACGAGCCTACCTCCAATCTGGACAGCCTGAACGAAGGGATCATCCTCAAGGCCGTGCGGGATGAGTGCAGGGAAAAGACTGTCCTGCTGGTCTCCCATCGCAGATCCACCATGGCCGTGGCCGACCTGAGCTTCTCGGTAGAGAGCGGACGGCTGAGCTGAGAAAACCGGATATCATGCAAAAAAGACGCGCTCTGTGATGAGCGCGTCTTTTTTGTGTGCAGGGAGAAATTTACTGCTTGCGTGCAAACACGATGCCGATGGTACCGGGGCCGGAATAGCCGCCGATGGTGGTGCCGATGTCGGTCTCGTAGACATTCTCAAAATTGCCGTACTGCCGCAGTCCGGCCTTGATGGCCTCCATGCAGCCGGGCTTTGCCTGAGTGGAAGAGATGAACACCATGCTGCGGTCGATGTCCTCCCGGTTCGCCAGCTGGTCGGTGATGTACTTGCCCACGCAGATGGGCAGACTGCCCCGGTACTTCCGCACGACTTTCAGTTCACCATCGATGACGGCCAGGCTGGGCTTGATGCCCAGAATGTTGGCCCCGAAGGCCAGCACGCCGGAGCAGCGGCCGCTTTTGGCCATGTAGTCCAGCTGGTTGAGCACAAAGCTCAACTCGACCCGCTTGGCAAGGCCCTGTAAGCGCATGGAAATGTTCTTGGGCGGCAGGTCGTCAGCGGCCCACTTGGCTGCCTGCAGGACGAGATAGCCCTGCCCGGTGCAGATATTCTCGCTGTCCACAACATAGACGTTGCCGAACTCCTGCGCCGCCAGCCGGGCGTTCTGGAAGCAGGAGGAGAATTTGGAGCCGACATTGATGTGGATGACGGCATCGTAGTCTCTGGCAAAGGGGGCGAGGAAGTCGGTGTACTCCACCAGATTGGGGGCGGCGGATTTGGGCATTTTGCCGCCGTTCTGGGCATGGGCGAATACATCGGCGGGGTGGATGGTAACGCCGTCCAGATAGCTTTCCTCCCCCATGAGGATGTGCATGGGGATCAGGCTGATGTTCCACTGCCGGAGCAGCGCTTCGGACAGATCGCAGGTGCTGTCCGCAGTGATCTTGATGTTCAAAATGAGGTTCCTCTTTTCCAGCCGCGCGTCCGGCGGCAGCGTGATAGTTCAAAATTCGCAACTATCATACCACAAATACTTCAAAATTGTTAGCTATCAAGCCGATAAAAAATGTAAATCTTTTATGAAGTGTGCAAAAGGGGCGAAAATCCATGGGATATCTGTACAGTTGTAACAAAAATGTGCCGGAGTTTCTGGTTCTTTCCGAAAATTCGCTCGGAACTGTTTATTTTGTCGGCCAAAAATTATATAATAAGTAGTACCCAAGAATTAAGATGGATTCGGTCTGCCTTGCGGCCGTTTGTTTATTGGAGGTTTGCCTGCTTATGTTCGTTACTGATTATACCATGCATCTGCTGGATCATGTAAAAAAGATCCATTTCATCGGCTGCGGCGGCAGCGGTATGTATCCGCTGATCCAGATCCTCACTGCCAAGGGATATGATATCTCCGGCAGCGATGTGCTGGACGGCAGCATCATCCGCTCGGAGCGGGAGATGGGCGTGAAGGTCAGCCTGGGTCATGCTACGGACAACGTGATCGGCTCTGACCTGGTGGTCTACTCTGCCGCCATTGCCAAGGACAACGTGGAGCTGAACGCTGCCGCTTCCTATGGCATCCCCACTGTGGAGCGCAGTGTTCTGCTGGGCTATGTGAGCCGCCTGTACAAGGACAGCATCTGCGTTTCCGGCACCCACGGCAAGACCACCACAACTTCCATGATCACCACCGCACTGGAGCTGGCAGGCCGTGATCCCTCTGCAGTCATCGGCGGCAAGCTGCCCCTCATCGGCGGCTACGGCAAGGCCGGCAAGGGTGATGATATCGTCATCGAGGCCTGCGAGTTCTCCGAGACCTTCCTCAAGCTGACCCCCTATATGTCCGTGGTGCTGAACATCGATAACGACCATCTGGACTATTACGGCAGCATGGGCGAGCTGAAGTTTGCCTTCAAGCGCTTTGCCCTGATGACCCATTTTATGATCTTTGCCAATGCAGATGATAAGAACACCATGGATGTCATGTACACCCTGGACCGCCGCGTGCGCACCTTTGCCATTGACAATGCGGCCGACTATCGTGCTGTCAACGTGCAGGAGTACAAGCCCGGCTTCTTTGAATTTGATCTGAAGGAGTGGGATACCAATGAGCTGGGCCACATCCGTCTGGCAGTGCCTGGCCGCCACAACATTTACAATGCACTGGCCATGTGTGCTGTCTGCCGCTCTGTGGGCCTGACCGTAGAGGAGTGCGCCAACGCTGCCCTGAACTTCAAGGGGGCAGGCCGCCGTTTTGAGGTCTACGGCGAGTGCAACGGCGCGGTGGTCGTGGACGACTACGCCCACCATCCCACCGAGATCCGCGCGACCCTGAACACCGCCAAGGAGCTGGGCTACAATCGTGTCATCGCAGTCCATCAGCCGTTTACATACAGCCGGACCAAGATGCTGTTCAACGACTTTGTGGATGTGTTCAAGATCCCTGATATCACGGTGATCACCCCCATCATGGGCAGCCGCGAGCCCAACGACCCCACCATTACCAGCGCAAAGCTGGCGGCGCAGATCCCCAACTCTGTGCTGGTGGACAGCCTGGAGGCTGCCGCTGACTGGGTCAAGCAGAATGCCCGGGAGGGCGATCTGGTCATCACTCTGGGCTGCGGCGATATCTATAAGGCCAGCAAGATGATGGTGAAAAAAGACTGATCGTTTGGAATAGCTGAAAGCCGCCGGGTGTTTCACAGACAGACCCGGTCTGCAATACCACCCTGCGAAAGCGCCCTGCCGGGAGACCGGCGGGGCGTTTTTGCGCTATGGGATGGGCGTGATGAAAAATATCTCAAAAATTTTACACAAATCAGACCCAGAAGGGTGGCGGCGGGGGTGGGATTCTGCTATACTGATTCTGGTACGAAAAGGAGGAGAGAGGATATGCCATCTACGTATGCACACCGCCGCTTTGGTGCGGATGTTCTGGTGCAGCTGCCCAGGGAGCTGCGGGAAAAGATCACCCCATACCGGCCGCTGTATGATATGGGCCTGCACGGGCCTGACCTGATGTTCTACTACCGGGCATTGCAGTCCAACCCCGTGAACCGGCTGGGCAACGCCATGCACGAGCAGCCGGGCCGGGTGTTCTTTACCCGGGCCCGGGGCGTGGTGAACACGGCCCACAACAAGAATGCTGCGTTGGCCTATGCGCTGGGGTTCGTCTGCCACTTTGCACTGGACAGTACCTGCCACCCCTATGTGGAGCGCTACACCCGGGAAAGCGGTGTGAGCCACTGCGAGATCGAGACGGAGTTTGACAACCAGCTGATGCGGGAGGACGGGCTTGACCCGATGCACTTTTTCACGGCGGGGCATATCCGCCCCAACCGGGAGTTTGCAAAGATCATTGCGCCGTTCTACGAAAATGTCACGGCAGATGAGACCTACGGAGCCATGCGGGGCATGGTGCGGGTGCACCATCTGCTGCAGGCTACCAGCCCGGTCAAGCGCTGGGTGGTGTTGACGGCCCTGAAAGCGGCAGGTACCTATGATGTCATGCACGGGCTGGTGGCGAACCTCCAGCCCAATCCCCGGTGCGAGGCCAGCGACAAAGAGCTGGAAGCGCTGTATCAGCAGGCTCTTCCGCTGGCAGTGCGGCTCATCACGGAATATGTGGAAGGACTCTCCAACGGCGCACCGCTGGACAAGGCCTATGACCACACCTTCGGAGAATTTTGAGAGGAACGTAAATGAACGAAGCAAAGCAAAAAATTCGCCTGACCAGCCTGGAACGGGCGTGGATCTTATACGATGTGGGCAACTCGGCGTTTGTGCTGCTGGTGGCAACGCTGATCCCCATCTTCTTCAACGCACTGGCTGAGGGGGGCGGCCTGAGCTCGGTGGAGTATCTGGCCTACTGGGGCTATGCAGCCTCGGCGGTCACAGTCATCACGGCGGTGCTCAGCCCGATCCTTGGCACACTGGCCGATACCCGCAACTTCAAAAAGCCCATCTTCACCTTCTGCGTGGCAGTGGGCGTGATCGGCTGCTGCGCCATGGGGATGGCAAGCACCTGGCTGCCGTTCCTGCTCATCTTCATCTTTGCCAAGGTGGGTTTTTCGGGCAGTCTGGTGTTCTATGACTCCATGCTCAGCGATGTGACTGTGCCGGACCGGATGGATGAGGTCTCCTCCAAAGGCTATGCCTGGGGTTACATTGGCAGCTGTTTGCCCTTTGTGGTCTGTCTGGCGCTGGTGCTGGGGGCCGGGAGCATCGGTATCTCCCAGATGACAGCGCTGAACCTTGCCCTCTTTATCACCGCCGTCTGGTGGCTGGTGACCACCCTGCCCCTGCTGCGCCAGTATAAACAGGTGCACTTTGTGGAGGTGCAGGAACATGCCATCCGGCAGAGCTTTGCCCGCATCGGCCACACCCTCCGCCACCTGAAAGAGGACAGGCAGGTGTTCTGGTTCCTGCTGGCCTTTTTCTGCTACATCGATGGTGTGTACACCATCATCGATATGGCCACGGCCTACGGCACGGCCCTGGGGCTGGACACCACCGGCCTGCTGCTGGCGCTGCTGGTTACCCAGATCGTGGCCTTCCCCTCGGCACTGGTGTTCGGGCGGCTGAGCGGGCAATACCCCTCGGGCACCCTCATCCCGGTCTGCATCGCAGCCTACGCGGGCATTGCGCTGTTTGCCTTTTTCCTGAAGCACCAGTGGCAGTTCTGGGTGCTGGCCGTTGTGGTGGGCATGTTCCAGGGCGGCATCCAGGCGCTGAGCCGGAGCCATTTCGCCAAGATCATCCCGCCGGAAAAATCGGGCGAGTACTTCGGCCTGTTCGATATCTGCGGCAAGGGCGCATCCTTTCTGGGCACCATGATCGTCAGTGTGGGCAGCCAGCTGACCGGCAGCGCCAATGTGGGCGTGGGCAGTCTGATCGTGCTGTTCATTGTGGGATTCGTGCTGTTCCGGGTGTCGGATCAAAAGTAAAAACAACCCTCTCAGTCAAAGCCTTCGGCTTTGCCAGCTCCCCCGAAGGGGGAGCCTTTTTCATGTCCCCGGAAGCTGGCTCACCCTCTCCGTCAGCGCTGGCGCGCTGCCACCTCTCCCGAAGGGCGAGGCCTTGGCAGTGATTGCAAAGTCTGTGGTTTCGTCAGAAGCTCCCCCTTTGGGGGAGCTGGCGCGAAGCGCCTGAGAGGGTGAGGACGCTCACCTTTTTTGTTCGTTGCGTCTTACCGGAAGGCGTGGTACAATAGGGCCAAACACTTTGAAAAAATATGACCCAAAGGAGAAACAACATGAACTATCCCGGTTATACGCTGGTGCGCCGCGAGGACTGCCCGGAGCAGCACGGTGCGCTGACGGTTCTGAACCACGATGTGAGCGGGGCCACTGTCCTGCTGGTGGAGAACGAGGACACCAACAAGGCGTTCGGCATCGGCTTCGGCACCTTCCCCTCCGACGACACCGGTGTGTTCCACATTCTGGAGCACTCGGTGCTGGCGGGCAGCGAGAAGTACCCCGTGACCTCGCCTTTTTTGCAGCTGCTCAAGAGCAGTATGGCCTCCTTCCTGAACGCCATGACCTTCCCGGACAAGACCGTGTATCCCTTTGCCACCCCCAACGAGACCGACTTCAGGAACCTGATGGACGTGTACCTGAACGCCGTGTTCTGCCCGCTGGCCATGGTGGACAAGGCCGTGTTCGAGCAGGAGGGCTGGC
>OJUG01004325.1_pt1 | contig 11584 bp, 9 predicted proteins | sample 1599841 | NCBI WGS metagenome assembly OJUG01 (sample SAMN04168659, study PRJEB22393) | human gut metagenome | biome: human gut microbiome; feature: stool | host: Homo sapiens | collected 2014-05-12 | reverse complement strand
CTTCATGACAGGTATGGCAGCTAATCCGCTTTGCGCGCAGCTGGCGAAAGACGGTCTTGGTGTTGAGCTAACCTGGGGGTCTTGGTTTCTGGCAGCACTCGTTCCAGCGATGATTTGCTTCATCGCACTTCCGCTGCTGACCTTCAAATTCATGGACCCAGAATTAAAGCGCACGCCGCAGGCACGAGTCATGGGGCGTGAAGAACTTAAGAAGATGGGACCGATGGGACGACAGGAGCTGCTCGTTGCGGTCGGATTCATTCTCGCGCTGATTGGTTGGGGAACGTCTTTAATTACGGGCTTCAATGCCAATGCGATCGGTTTGGGACTTGTCGCTTTCCTCTTTGTTTCAGGTGCCGTTCAGTGGAAGGATGTTTTAAATGACAAGGCGGCCTGGGATACGGTTGTCTGGTTCGGTGCAATCATTTCGCTTGCTACGGGACTCACGAAACTCGGATTTGTGAAGTGGATGTCACTGGGTTTTGCTTCTTCTTTGGGCGGTCTTGATTGGGTGACAACCTTCTTAATTCTTGGCTTTGCGTACATTTATCTGCACTATGTATTCGCTACGGCTTCGGGTCATGTTGCTGCAATGTACGTTCCCTTCGCATCCGTAGCGATCGCAGCCGGTGCACCCGCGCCGATGGTGGCCATCTGCTTCGCAATCTTCTCAAATTTCATGTGGGGAATCACGGAGTATGCGGGCGGTCCGGGGCCGATCTATTTCGGACAGGGCTATTTCGAACGCCCGAGGTTTTATAAGATCAATTTCTGTATTGTCACTTTCTGCGTGCTCGTTGTCTTTTCAAGCGGCATGCTCTGGTGGAAGGCGATTGGTCTCTACTGACCACAGTCTGTTAGCTTTTGGATACGCCACCGGATGCTGCGGAAAACATAGCACCATCCGGCGGCGTTTCTCTATCCGACAAAATGGAGACACCCCATGACGCGCGAACTCCTTAAGGACAAACTGACCGAGAAACTGATCGAAGGTATCTCCTCGGGACGCTATCCGGTTGGTTCATTGCTTCCTAAGGAGCTTCAGCTCGTCGAAAGTGAAGGCGTATCACGTCATACAGTGCGGGCTGCACTCGCAAAGATCGAACGCCTTGGACTCATCCAAAGGACGCCGCATGTGGGAACGCGTGTGGTAAGCCGTGGGAGAGTACAGACATTTGATCAGGAACTCTCCACGCTCTCCGATTTGGGACGGCTTGCAGCACATAATCCGCGTCATATCCTCGATATCAGAGAAATCGTTGTGAGCCGCGAATTGGCTGCACAGATTCAGTGTCCGCCCGGAGAGACGTTTATTCGATTTTCTATGATCCGCATGGGTTCAAAACGAGGAGCTCCGCCCATCGCATGGACGTCGGAGTATGTCAATCGAGAATGGACCAAATTAGTGGCTGAAGCCCCTAAACATCCTGAAAAACTCATGATTGAGTTAATTGCTGAGCTGTATGGCAAAACATGTGTTGAAGTGAGGCAAAGCATTGAGGCCACAACGCTTACAGCGGAAGCGGCAGCTAATCTCAATGAATCCGAAGGAACACCTTGCCTGAGGATTCGCCGCCGTTATGTTTCAGCTCGCGGAAAAACACTCTTGATCACAGTTTCTTATCATCCCGGTGACCGCTACGCCTTTAATTTGAATGTTCGGCTTGACCGACAAAAGCAGTGTGTGGAATCCGATTTGATGGATTGATGTGCCTCAGCGAGCGGCTACTTGCAGAGGCGGCCAAATGAAGATGCTTATTTGAAAAAAAACATCATAAATATGCTCGCTTTGCGAGAAATATTTTGAGAATGTCGTTTATCGGGTTCTCAACATTTCCTGATGCGCAGCTTCACCGGCTTCAGATCCGGAACTTGGTTCCCGCGGATAAAGCTTTTCGAGTGCAGGAATCATCAGTGCAGCGTAGTCCGAGGCGCTGATGCCCGGGCGTCCCGCACCTTCACTCGTGGAGAGCAGGAAGCTCTCGGCTTCCTGGACATGAGCCGAAAGCAGATTTTTGAGTTCGTTGGTCGGGCGCAGGAAGAAAACGGCATTGGTTGTCCGAAGCACCGGGGCAGCGGGGCGGCCCGCAGCGACGGAAAGCGCTGCTGCGGCGAGCACCGTCTGGATCAGGTCTTTGGTGCGCATGGTTTCAGCCCAGCGCAGCGGATCGTCAAAGCGCCCGCCTTTAGATTTGTATTCCAGTGCAATGAGACCGGCGGGGAGCTCCAGCACAGCATCGGGCTGCGCGCAGAGTGCGCCGGCTTTGAACGTTTCGCGGTCCGATTCCGTCAGAAGAAGCTTCGCCGCGTTAGCCGGAAGAAACGGCACCAGTCTCACTGCGTCTTCATCCAAACGGGAAACCGGTTCCGGATCAAAAAAGACTGCCTCTACGCCAATCCCGGAGAGGTCAGCATGAGCCATGGATAAGCCCGATCGGCGTTCAAAGGGCAGTGTGAGGAGAAAGCGAGTGCCGGCGAGCGGATCGGGCGCCTTCGGCTGCAGTTTTACCGGGGATTCCCAAAAAGCCGGTGCGGCAGCTGCAGGCATCGGCGGCTGCACTTCTGCGGCATAAGCCGAGACGGCGGGGGCGGATTCCGGAGCTGCAGCAGACTGAACGGACGGGTTTTGTTCCAAAACGGGCTCCGGCAGCTTGGGTTCGGCAGCGGCGGTAATGTCAGGACCGGCAGCCCGCAGACGGGCGAGCGCAATAGGGGCTTTGGATGCGGCTCGGGCAGATTGTTCTGCGGCTTCACGATCAAATGCGGCCAGCGGATCTTGAGATGCAGACTCGTCCGCCGAAGGAGAGCTGTCAGCGGTCTCGTCGTCCGTATCGGGGGTTTGATCGATCTTGACGCCGCGGCGGCGCAGGAGCGATCCAATCCAGAAAATGAGCGCCGTGAGGAGCAAAACGATGCCTATGAAGGCAACACCGACAACGATGAGCATGCCTTCGGGCGTTGATGCGTATTCGATGATGGCGTCCATCAACGACCTCCTTTGAGTGTCTTGACGGGCGATCCTTCAGGCCGGTGCGTTTTGAAAGCTTGCTTTGGCCGATTGTTGAGGACCGCAGGTTTGGAGGACGGTGCGGTATGGGCACGCTTTCCGCCGGCACATTCCGGTGCATACCGAGGTGCTCTGTTGCCTGGTTTAGCGAGGAAAGCAAATACAGTCGGGAGCTTTGGCAGCGTGCGCATTGCTTTAGGAATCGCCTTCCAGGCAGCAGCCGTTAATGTGCGGATGGATTCGTTTTGTCCCGTGACGTCAATCGCTACCGTGAGCCGTGTGTCGGGCGCCAGTGTTTCAAGGAGCGCATCGAGGAGCGCAGTGTTGCGGTACGGTGTTTCGATAAAGAGCTGTGTTTCGCTTGCGCGGCTCGCTTTTTCGGCAGCCAGAATGGCAGCGCGCCGTTCAGCATCGTGCTTAGGCAAGTAGCCCGAGAAACGGAAGCGCTGACCGTCGAGCCCCGAAGCCATGAGCGTCAAGAGAATCGAACTGGGGCCGGTGAGCGGTACGACGCGAATGCCCAATTCATGCGCCCGTGCGGCAATCTGCGCACCGGGATCGGCAACGCCGGGACAGCCGGATTCGGAAAGAACGGCCGCATCGGCGCCGTCAAGCACCGGCTGGAGCCATTCGCTGATCAATTCGGGGGCCGGATCATGACCAATTTCAACAATGTCAAGTTCAGCAATGGGTTTGGGATGACCCATGGCTTTAAGCGTTGCGCGGGCCGTTCGGGCCGCTTCAACGAGAAAGTGATCAATGCGGCGGGCCGTTTCAACGGTCGACGCCGGAAGCGCATCAAGCGCAGGTGCTTCGCTGATGGGGCACGGCAGAAGATAGAGCTGACCAGACATCACGGCGTCCTTAGAAAAAGGGGAAAACGGGCAGGCTGAATGAAAGTTTCGGGCAATGACTGCGTTTATAGGCCGGGAAGCACCTCAATGCCGGCCTCTTTAAGCAGTGTCGTGAGCTTCATCAGCGGAAGCCCAATCAACGCAGTGGGATCGTCTGAGGATACGGCAGACATCAGTGCAATGCCGAGCGATTCAATTTTCGCTGAACCCGCGCAGTCAAAAGGTTTTTCGCGGTCGATATAGGCTTCAATCGCGCTTTGGCTCAAAGGACGCATGCGCACCCGTGTGAGGCTTTCGGCGGTGTGAGCATGTCCTTGGGCGTCGATGACGCAGAGTGCCGTCGCAAAGACGGTCTCTTCACCCTGCATGGCGCTGAGCTGCTTCACCGCATTTTCGCGGGTATGGGGTTTGCCGAGCCGCACGCCGTGCAGGTCGGCCGTTTGATCGGAGCCGATAACAACGGATCCCGGATGCTGATTCCAGACGGCACGCGCTTTGAGTTCGGCCAAACGGAGGGCTGTTTCTCGCGGCGTTTCGCCGGGCTGAGCGCTTTCATCCACATCCGGAGAAATGGATTCATAGGGCAGACACAGTCGATCCAGGAGCTCGCGCCGGTAGCGGGAGCTTGAGGCAAGAATAAGGAGAGGCTTCATGGTGTAGTGGATTGTAGTCGCAAGCCTCTATAGACACTGCATTTAAAGTGCGGTTCGATGCGGATAGGCTAGACTTGGTGCCGCTCGAACCAAAGAGCCATATACATACCAAGGCTCGATGGGGAGTTCGCTGTGCGAAGGCAGACTTTTGTTGAGGAGCTATTGAGCCATGCCGCAGTTCATTAACATCTTTGAGCTCGCCCGCCGAGGTGAGACGATTGAAGGCGAAGTTGCCGTGAAGGATCTTCCCAATTTGCTCGGCTTCACCGCCACGGAAAACGGCACGCTCCGATTCGTCGCGACGGGGCTCGGCGAACGCCGCGGACTTCCTGCCGTGGATCTCGATATGGAAGGCGACGTGGACATTTCCTGCGCCCGATGCCTGAAGCCCATGTCCGTGCACATTGCTTCCGGAGCAGTCTTTCGTTTGGTAAGAACGGAAGCAGAAGCCAATGCCCTTCCGATTGAGGATGACGAAGAGGACGAAGACGTGCTCGTAGGATCGCGTAGCTTCGACCTCGAAAAGTGGGTTGAAGAAGAAGCTATTCTGGCGCTGCCGCGCATGGTCGTGCATGATGCCTGCGAAGAAAAGCGCGAATGGAGCGACGGGGAAGAACCGCAGGAAGAGAAGCGCCCCAATCCCTTCGCAGCTTTGGCGGCTTTGAAGAAATAACCTTCAGCGAGTTCGGATAACAATCGGCCCGTCAGCATCGAAATGCGGCGGGCCGATTCGTTGTGGTTTCGTACAGATCAAGAAACTATTTTTTCAGCGCCTTTGAAGACGAGTTCCAAACCTTCAACATCCTGCACTTCAACTTTACGGTAGCCGTTGGCGCGGTGATTCTCCACAGTTCGTTCTGTAATCCCCAAGCGTGCACCAATCTCTGCATTGGACAGTCCGTCCAGAACTAAGCGAAGCACTTGTTCTTCACGCGATGTGAGCTTCAAAAGCCTACGATGGGCTTCCTTAGAGTCAATTACGCCTTTCTTCCGGCGAGCGTCTAAAGCGACTGCAGCTCCTACAGCTTCGAGCAGTTTGAGCGGGCGAATGGGTTTCGTGATGAAGTCGAAAGCGCCGACTTTCACGGTATAGACGGCTGTTTCAATATCACCATGAGCAGAAATGAAAATGACTGGAGTAGTAATCGCCCGTCTGGCAAGCTGCCGTTGTACTTCAAGTCCATTGAGCTGCGGCATTTTAATGTCGAGCAAGAGACAGCCGGGACGGCTAGGCTGATCTTCGCAAAAGTAAGTGAGTGGATTGGCCCAAGTTTTGACTTCGTATCCTTCCTGTCTCAGCAGGAAAGAAACGGAGGTAAGGATAGCGTCGTCGTCATCAACAATCCGGATCAGCGGTGTTTCAGTCGAGTGATTCATCTGTAACCTCCGGGAGCTCAATGGTTACGGCAAGTCCTCCGAGCCGACTCGATGAAAGCGTCATGGTTCCATTTTGTGATTCGATGATGGATTGAACAACCATCAAACCCATGCCGAATCCTTGTGGCTTGCCGGAACCGAAGTTGCCGACGAGCTCCTGCAGGGCTTCCTTTGGCAGTTTGGGCCCATTGTCCGTAATGACAAGGCATAAGCTGGGTTCTTTTTGGGTCAGGTCCAGCTGTATTTCTGGCTGGTCAATGCTTGATTGCGCTTGAGCAGAGTTGCGAAGCAGATTGACGATAACCAGCTCCATTTCAAAGGGATCGGTTAAAACACGGCCATCAGTTTTATTGATCCATCGAACAGGTATGGGAATACGTGATGAAGTCTTAAAGCTGGCGATGGCATCGTCAATCAAAATATCCCATGGGCAGCTCTTTAAACGCCGTTTATGTTCTCGTACGTAAGTGCGGATGCGTTCAACGATGGCCTCTGAACGATCGGTTTCTTTTTCAATGGCTTCTATGGCCTCGAGCATGTCTTGCCTGCTCCCTCGGCGTTCAATAAGACGACGGAGTGAATAGGCAAAGCATCCAATCGCTGAAAGAGGCTGTCTGATCTCATGTGCAAAAATGCTTCCCATTTGATTGATGATGCCTATTCGCTGAAGTTTCTCGAGTCGTGTGGATGCGGATCGAGTTTCCATTTCGAGTTCGCGTTGTCGATTCAGCGCATCAGATAGTTCCTGTGTACGGTGGCGCACAAGATAAGAAACGACAAAGCTATGCAGGCATAACCCTAAAAGCGAAAGTATGGCGACGATGAACCACGAGAGATATTCGTTCCATAAGCGCGGAAGCGACCATCTTCTGAGTTCAGCATTTTCGTCAAGGTCAAGTTTTTTAAGCAATGCGTCAATACGGCTGTAATTTGAAGCTACGCTCCAGAGCAGTCCGTTTGAGGTCGGCGTCATTGCAAGCACTGCAGAGGTAATGGGGCGAATAATTCCGCTCGGCGCAGCGGGTGTTATGGCGATTGTGGTTCCTGGGTATAGCGACGTGGAGTTGAAGCAATGCAGCTGTGGGTACTGTTTGGAATCAAGCACTCTAAGTCTTGAAGTGTTAAGAGCACTGATCTCGGCAAGTTCCTCCAATTTACAGGCCGGCAAAACGAGAGCATCCGCCTGACCGAGAAGCAAAGCGTCAATAAGCTGAGGGATGGAGGTTCGCTTTTCTACGATTCGTCCGATTTTTGGGCTTTCATCTTCGCCAAAGAGGTAATGAAGATATGATGAGCCGAATGCCGGGTTGACTAGAAGTGTTTTGCCGTTTAATTGCTCCAGATGCTGAAGGCCTACCCTTTGGGTGTCAACGAGAATGACGGAACCGTCGACATGGTTGGGATCCGGAGCCTGTTTAGAGATAAGTGCCGCAATGTCCCGCACTCCCTGCATTTTGTTCTGACGGAAAAATTCTGCTGAAGAGATGAAGAGCTCAACTTCACGTCCAGAGATCTTTTGATGCAGCTCTCTTTCAGACAACGTGATAATTTTGATTGAGGTTTCCGGCAGGTCTGCAGATATGCTGGAAATGGTCTTCTCTAGAAGATCTTCGGGAAGGTTGTTGGCTGTCTCGGCAGAGATGCCTATCGAGAGGGTAAGCGGCGCCGGCTCAGCCAATGAAGATGCTGCGGCGAGTGATGTGGCACATGCAGAATGAACCAACCATCCAATGATGAGGAGTCGAAATACTGCACGCATATCCGGCAGACTCCTTAAAGCAGCCGGCGGGCCATTGCCATTCCGGCAATTCGGCCAAAAGCATGTGCCTTGGCAAATGCCGTGCCGGTGATGTAGCTTGCACCATGGAACCCCCCGGTCACTTCTCCGGCAGCATAAAGACCGGGGATAATCTGCTTTTTTTGAGTAAGTACTTCAGCATCAGGCGTGATGGTAAGACCGCAGTATGTTCCCATGACGGCGGCAACGGCGGGCATGATGAAAAACGGCGGTGATTTGATCTCTTGCGGGGTTCCCCATCCCGAGGAGAGAGAGGTTCTTCCCAAGGGATCTTTACCGTGCGGGGCAAGACGGTTGTATTCCTCCACCGTAGATGTGACGACTGCTGGGTTAAGACCGGCGGCGGCTGCGGCGTCTTCAATACTGTCGGCCTTATAAACGTAATCAGGCACTCTGCCTTGGTCAATTAAATGCCAGAGGCGCCAGTCGTTAGGTCTTTGCCTCATCTGCTCGCGCCTCATTGCGTCATCAAACAGGATGTATGTTGAATAGCCGGGTTCGGTGAGTGAGGCTGTACCGAGTTCTTTATACGAAAGCGATTCATCAACGAAGCGTTTTCCTGCTTGATTGAGAATAATCCCTCCCGCATAGTAGATGAGCGTCATATCGGAAATTCTGGCCGGCGTGCGGACAAAACCATAGGATGCACTCACAAAATTCATATCTCTCAAGGCAGCACCGACAGCCTCTCCCATCAGCAGGCCGTCACCGTCGGAGCCAATGCCGCAAATTTTGGCGGCTCGCTGCATGTTTGGAGCATATTTCGCCATCAATTCAGTGCTTCGCGCAAACCCACCGGATGCCAAAAGAACAGCATTGGCTTGTACTCGCTGATGAGAACCGGCATATTCAACCGCGGCACCATGCACTGTCCCGTTGCTCATGAGAAGCTCTGTTGCTCTGGCGCCCGTGATGATGGGAATGTTGTGTCTGGCCGCCATTCTGAGGAGCAGATTCATGACGGCCACAGCATCAAATGTGTGCGCACGCGGTCTGCTCATGCCTGAAGCTGCACTTAATGCCAACGGAGCAACGCCGTGCTCTAGAACCCAGTTGTATTGTTCGCGGCTGACCTGAATGAGTTTTTTAACAAGCTGAGGATCATTGCGGTTCTTCCCAATACGAAGCATGTCAGCGTAAAAAATGCTGTCCGTATCCAAAATGCCATTGCGTCGCTGTAATTCTGTTTCGGATACAGCCCACTGGCCGCCGCTGATCATCGAAGAACCGCCGACAATGGGCTCCTTTTCGAGTACAACGATATCTTTAATTCCGGCTTCGGCAGCCATGATTGCAGCCGTTAAGCCAGCCGCTCCAGAGCCGATGATCAGAATTTGGCATCGCGGCGGCAGTTGAAGGTTTAAGGACCCACTGTCCGGCATGCAGACAACAGCTTTCGCCTTGGAGGTGATCAGGCTGCCTAAGGGACCGATCAAGGACAGGCCAGCTAATGGAAACAATGTGCGTCGCTGCATCGGGGAATGACTTCACAACGTGATGATCGATGCTTTCACTGTAACGGATTCCCAAAGCGTTGATTCACTTATCGAATTTCCGTTGATGGCAGTCACTGTACCTAGGTACAGCAAATTTGAGACTCGATTGCAAAGAGGCGGAGGTGAACCGACCAATTATCAGCTCCGCTGTTTGACGTTGTGCAATTGCATAAACATGTTCATGCCAACCTCCAAAGGAGAGTCCGTTATGACAAACCGCAGAAACTTCTTGAAAGCAAGCTTTTCAGCAGCCGGAGCCGCCGTGGCCGGTAGCGCCTGGGCTGTGCCGGTCAAGGCTCCTTCCAAGTGGGATGAAAGCTTTGATTTTGTAATTATTGGGGCAGGCGGTGCGGGACTAAGCGCGGCATGTCATGCTGCAGAAGCTGGTCTTAAAGTGCTGGTTCTCGAAAAAATGAGTCTTGTGGGCGGATCTTCACTTATCTGCGGCGGTGCTTGGTCTGTTGGAGGAACCGAGCTTCAGAAGTCCAAAGGCATCGAAGACAGCGAGGAAAAATTCTTCGCCGATATGATGAAGACAGGACAAAATGAAAACGATCCAGCACTTGTGCGTGCGTTTGTACGAGCCTCAAAAGAAGAGTATGAATGGATTCTTAGCAAGGGGGTTAAGCCTTCGACGGTAGCTATTGCGTCCGGTATGAGCGTTCCCCGAGCTCACCGCTTTGATCCCGCAGCAGTGATTGCGTTTTATTTGAACTACGCCAAGAAACTTGGCGTAGATATTCGACTCAACACACCGGCAGATCGGCTTGTTTGGGATGCGGACGCCGGGCGAACCGCAGGTGTTCGAGTCCGCAACGCCAAGCAAACGGCTTTTGTTGCTGCCCGCAAAGGTGTGCTGATAGCAGCGGGAGGTTTCTCTCGCAACCCGCAGCTCTTGGCTAAATATGCGCCCCCAATGAAATGGGCGGCCGTCATTGCGGGTATGGGAACCACCGGTGACGGCATGTTGTTAGGACAGGATTGCGGAGCGGACGTGCTGGATACCAATTACGTCAAGGCGTCTTATGGGTTCAAGCTCAATCCATCGAGCATCTCGGACATGACAACGATTTATTACGCCGGCGCCATTATCGTCAACAAGGATGCTAAGCGTTTTGTCAACGAATCGCTTTCCTACAAACTCCTTGGGGATGAAGCGTTGTCGCAGCCTGAGCATAAGTCTTGGCTTGTTTTTGACGATGCTATTCGTCGTTCACAAATGAAGCTCCGTGCTATCGACAAGAAGCTTTGGGGCGGATTTGATGAAGGAAAGACTGCTGACTACTATTTCTCAGGTGCAACGATTGAAGAAGCTGCTCAGAAAGCAGGGTTGAATCCAAAGGTTCTGGCCGAAACCATTCAGCAATATAACGAGACGGCGCCTCAGGGGAAGGACCCGATTGGACGCACATCACTTTCTTCAGGATACGGCAAACCTGTAGCGCTTGATCATGGGCCGTATTTCATCATGCCAGCTACCGCCGGCATGATTGGCACATACTGTGGACTTCGCATTAATGACAAGGCACAAGTTATCGGTGTGTTCGGAGAAGTTATTCCTGGACTCCTTGCTGCGGGGGAGGCCACAGGCGGCGTGCATGGAGCGGCCTACATGACAGGTACTGCATTTGGCAAAGCACTGGCTTACGGCCGCATTGCCGCTAGAACTGTCGCGAGTTGATTGCTCATCTGAACCGCTCAGTCAGTCTGTTGGCGATGTGGTGATTATCTGAGCGTTTTTTTCATCCAAATAGCCCGAAGTATTGATAGAGGTACTTCGGGCTATTCATGATTAAAAATGATTTGGATGGCATTGCATTTTTGGTGAATTCCCCACTCTTTTTCAAACCCTGCCATCTACTCATATTTCGACAACCGATTTTATCGAAGTCGTTCAGTCCTTCCTTGTAAGCTATCATTTTGATATTTATGAATTTCTCCGATACTTAATAGAGCGGCCACAAGCCGTTTATCAAAGGAGAAATGTATGAATTACACAAAATCTGCGGTACTGATCGCAGCAATGTCCCTTTCATTTGCCGTCTACGCCGCAGGTGGCCACAGTGGTCCGGCTGTAGCCCTTCCAATTCCAGGCAAGCTTGGTGAGGTTATTGTCAATCCCTACAATATGGCGCCTTTGACGGCTGTCATCCGTAATGGCGGTTACGTCGTCCAAGATGCTCACGTCAAAGTGCTGCCGAAGATGAAGGGGCAAACGATTGAATATGACGTTTCGAATGGGTTGTTGATGACCTATGCCGGTATCCCCGTTTTCGGCCTTTATCCGGATTACGTGAATAAAGTTGAAGTGAGCTATACACGTATTGACGGAGCTGAAAAGAAAACAATCACAGAAACTTATCAGATTTACACGGGGCCGACCTATGCCAACGTTAACG
>OJUG01004308.1_pt1 | contig 11639 bp, 9 predicted proteins | sample 1599841 | NCBI WGS metagenome assembly OJUG01 (sample SAMN04168659, study PRJEB22393) | human gut metagenome | biome: human gut microbiome; feature: stool | host: Homo sapiens | collected 2014-05-12 | reverse complement strand
GTTTGGTATAAGGCGCAATATTGGCGGCGACATGAGCGGACGCAGTATTGGCATGATTTTTGATGTTCAGCTTGTCGGTTTTGTCAGCTGATTGTCGCCTTTTAATAAAAGGAATCAAGGGAAAATGCGATGGATAAAGGCAGTGCTTTTCCCTTTTCTGCTGTTGGAAAAAAATCGGCAGATTTGGCGAAAAGTGTTTGCAACTTCGCTGTGTATGTGATAAAATATCTCTGTTCGATTACGGGCGGTCCTCTGCACGCAGTATATTTAGCGGCACGAACGTCTTGGAGGGAAGGAGGAAGAAAAATGGATGTAATCAAATCGATCACTCAGGAATATGAGAAAAGCGATATCCCTGCTTTTGGTGTAGGAGACACAGTAAAAGTCCACATCAAAATCAAAGAACTGCTTCATCATTCCCACAGCCTTTGCGGTGCATACGATCTTTGCCTCCGGGTAAGCGGCGATCACATCGGCGATGGAGGCGCAGTGGTCCGGCTCCATGTGGTTTACGATCAGATAGTCCAGAGTGCGGCCGTTTAAGGCGGCAGTCACATTTTCGAGAAAATCATGGGTGAAGGACGCATCCACGGTATCGAAGAGCGCTGTCTTCTCGTCCAGAAGAACGTAAGAGTTATAGGACATTCCTGTAGGAACCGGATAAACATTTTCAAAGAGAGCGATGCGGCGGTCGTTGACGCCGACCCAGAAGAGGGAATCTGTAAGCTTTCTTATGTTATTCATGTTAAAAACCTCCTGATATTAATATTGCTGTGGCGTTTTCCGAATCTGCCAGAACGAGAACGGTGAAATACCGGAAAGGTACTGGCTTCTGAAAGAGTCACAAAAGGTCGAAAAATAAAATCATCTGGACCTATATATTCCTATTATCGGCGAATTTTAACAATATAAAAGCAAATTCAGACAAGACAGAAATATTGACGCAGATATACTATTATTTTAAATGGAAAGCCTTTGGAAAGCAAGTAAAACCATCCTGTAAAATCTTAAAAAATTATTAAATACCAGTTGACAAGCGGGATATGAAGTCATATAATTCACTTGAAATTGATATTCGTTATCAATACAACTGTTCCCACAAATGGTTTGGTGAGAGGTGATGGAAATGCTTACAGATGTAATTGTTTTGTTGCTGGTTGCCATGGCCGTGATCGGTGTGATAAAGAGCATCCGGAAACAGAAGAAGAGCGGTTCCTGCGGAGGTTGCTGCGGTTCCTGCTCCGGGTGTAGCGGATGCGGCAGTGTCCATTACGATACAGCTCCGAAAGCTCACAAAGCCTGAGCGGATGGAGTGTAAAGAGGAGGAAAGATGATGCCAATGACATTTTTACGTGCCGGTGAGACCGGTATGATCCAGCGTGTCGGCGGAGCGGAGGATACAAAGAGATTCCTCGCGAATCTTGGCTTCGTGGACGGAGCGGCAGTGACAGTGATCTCTGAACTCAACGGAAACCTGATCGTAAACATCAAGGATTCCAGAGTAGCGATCAACAAGGAGATGGCAAAGCACGTTATGGTGCAGTAGCTGTGAAAAAAGACGGTGACTGTTCAGCAGTTTGCCTTATCCAGCAGGGAAGTGCAGACTGGGAAGAATGGGCAGTTATGGATGATGAAAGTTCAAGTGGGAGATTTCCCACTTTGCTTTTTCCCCAATGGTTAGCATGCACTAATTAGCATCAGCTAATCGAAAACTTTTGGAAAAAATTCACAAAAGGCAGGGGAATGGATCCGGACCGCAGGAGCGGTTCACAAGGATAGAAAGGAGAAGACATGACATTACGTGAAGTTCCGGTACATACAACGGTTAAAGTTGTAAAGATCAACGGAGAGGGCGCATTCCGCCGCAGAATCATGGACATGGGCATTACCAAAAACAGCGAGATCTACGTTCGTAAAGTAGCGCCGCTCGGTGATCCGGTCGAGATCACGGTTCGTGGATATGAACTGTCTTTGAGAAGAGACGATGCGGAAAGTGTCGAAGTCGTTACAGTTTAATGGCGGGATAAATGTTTTGCCTGATGTGTATGCAAAGCATTGGCAAAACCCAGTTGCTGTCCGCCCAGAATGTGGACAGTGACAACACAAGTGCAGGAAAATAGGAGGATGAAAAATGGCTATTAAAATCGCATTAGCCGGCAACCCGAACTGTGGTAAGACGACCATGTTCAATGCCCTCACAGGCGCGAACCAGTACGTCGGAAACTGGCCGGGTGTAACAGTAGAGAAAAAAGAAGGTAAATTAAAATCTTCAAAGAGCGGTGAAGAGATCATCATCACAGACCTTCCGGGTGTTTACTCCCTTTCCCCGTACACACTGGAAGAAGTCGTAAGCCGTGATTACCTCGTTCACGAGAAACCGCAGGCGATCATCAATCTGGTAGACGCAACAAACATTGAGAGAAACTTATATCTGACGACCCAGATCCTCGAAATCGGTATTCCGGTCGTGATCGCGTTAAACATGGCTGACCTGCTTGCAAAGAGCGGGGATAAGATCGATGTGAAGAAGCTTTCCGAGATCTTCGGCTGTGAAGTTGTTGAGACTTCCGCGTTAAAGGGCACAGGCCTTAAGGAAGTTGTCGAGAAGGCGATCGAGGCAGCGAAAAAGAACGAGTGGAAGAACCCGGCTGGCATCTTCTCCGGAAGCGTAGAAAACGCGATTGAGAAGGTTGAGGAGGCTGTCGGTGACGCTGTGGACGCAGACCAGAAGAGATGGTTCGCGATCAAGCTTCTTGAGAAGGACAGCAAGGTCATCGAGCAGTTACATCTTCCGGCATCCGCTATGGCAGCTGTTAACACAGAAGTTACACGTCTTGAGAAAGAGCAGGACGACGATACAGAGAGTATCATCACAGACGAGCGCTATACATACATCGGAAGCGTGATCGACAAAGCCGTTAAGAAATCCGGCAAGAAGCTCTCCACCTCCGATAAGATCGATAAGATCGTTACAAACCGTATCTTGGGTATCCCGATCTTCGCGGCAGTGATGTGGTTCGTTTATTACATCTGCGTAAGCACACTTGGTACCATGGGTACAGACTGGGCAAATGATACATTCGGCGGCGGCATTCAGGAATGGGCAGGCGCGGCACTCGCGGCAGCAGGTGCAAGCGACTTCATCCAGAGTCTTGTAGTAGACGGTATTCTCGGCGGACTCTTCGCCGTATTCGGATTCCTGCCACAGATGGCACTCTTATTCTTAATGCTTTCCATCCTTGAGGACTGCGGATACATGGTACGTATCGCATTCGTCATGGACCGTGTGTTCCGTCACTTCGGACTTTCCGGTAAGAGCTTCATTCCGCTCCTTATCGCATCCGGCTGCGGTATCCCGGGTATCATGGCTTCCAAGACCATCGAAAATGATAACGACAGACGTCTTACCATTATGACGGCCACATTTATTCCGTGCGGCGCGAAGCTTCCGGTCATCGCTCTGTTAGGCGGTATCATGGTCGGCTGGACCTCCGGAGATTACTCCGATGCGGGAAATACAGCATTCTTAATGTATGCGTTAGGTATCGTCTGCGTTCTTGTAGCAGCGATCATGTTAAAGAAGACAAAACCGTTCTCCGGCGAGGCAGCTCCGTTCGTTATGGAGTTACCGGCATACCACATCCCGTCTGCCAAGACCGTTCTTATGCACACTTGGGAGCGTCTGTGGGGCTTCATTAAGAAAGCCGGAACAATCCTGTTCCTTGCCTGCGTGATCATGTGGATCCTCTCCACATTTGGTTTCGAGAATGGTGCGTTCGGTATGGTAGAAGATACAGAAAACTGCCTCATGGCGATCCTCGGAAGCGCTCTTGCATGGATCTTCACTCCTCTCGGATGGGGCAAATGGCAGTGCGTTGCAGCGGCGATCTCCGGATTCTCCGCAAAAGAGGGTATCGTTTCCACAATGGGTGTCCTTGCAAATGTCAGCGAGGATCTCTCCGAGGAGACAGACGTTGTCGCAGCCGCGATCAGAGACTGGTTCCCGACAATGGCAGCAGCCTTCTCCTTCCTTGTATTCAACCTGTTAAACTCCCCGTGTCTGGCGGCTATTTCCACAATGGCCCAGCAGATGCAGTCCAGAAAGTGGTTCTGGTTTGCAATCATCTTCCAGAACGTATTCGCTTACTGTGTAGCACTGATGTTCTACCAGTTCGGACTTCTTATGGAAGGCGGTTCCTTCGGAATCGGCACAGCAGCAGCTGTTGTTGTTCTTCTCGGATTCCTCTATATGCTGTTCCGTCCGGATCCATATAAGAACCAGAAGAAGGCATCCCGCCGTTCTGTAGCAGCTTAATTTTAGCAGTATTACTTCATTATTCCATAGAAACTCTATAAAAGATCCAGGTCAGAGGCGGACGTCGCTTCGTGGCCTGGATCTTTTCAGTTGGAAACCGCATAGCTTATAGAAGGAAGATTGCGAGAGTCGCGCCGGGGTCCGGACGGCCTTCGCGGATCAAAGGAGACAAAAACGATGGAAAATATCGGAAATATTATTCTTGGGATCATGATCCCGTTTGTGGGGACGACACTTGGAGCTGCGTGCGTATATTTTATGAAGAAGGGAATCCGTCAGAATGTGGAAAAAGGTCTTCTGGGCTTTGCGTCCGGTGTCATGGTGGCGGCATCCGTGTGGTCACTTCTGATCCCGTCCATGAATCTTTCCGCGGATCTGGGACGTCTGGCGTTTCTGCCTGCGGTGACCGGATTCTTCTGTGGCATCCTGTTCCTGCTGTTCCTTGACGGGCATGTGCCTCATCTTCACATCGGGTGCGATGAACCGGAAGGTCCGTCCTGCACGTTAAAAAAAAATACGATGCTTGTCCTTGCGGTGACCCTTCATAATATTCCGGAAGGAATGGCGGTCGGTGTCATGTTCGCGGGCCTTCTTACGGCAAACAGCGGGATCACTTTAGCCGGTGCGTTTGCCCTGTCCGTCGGGATCGCGATCCAGAACTTCCCGGAGGGCGCGATCATTTCCCTGCCGCTTAAGGGTGAGGGAATGAGCAGCAACCGGGCATTCTTGTATGGAACGCTTTCCGGCGTTGTAGAGCCTGTAGCGGCGCTTTTGACCGTGCTGCTATACAGGGTCCTCGCTCCGGTCCTGCCGTATCTTCTCGCCTTCGCTGCAGGTGCCATGATGTATGTGGTCGTGGAGGAGCTGATCCCGGAGACCGCGGAGGGAGAACACTCGAATATCGGGACCATTGGGTTTGCGGTGGGGTTTGCATTGATGATGATGCTTGACGTGGCACTTGGGTGATACAATATGGACGACTGTGCATCCCCGCGGAGCGTTTATCTCAGTCGGACCTGATTCCCACTGAGACGAGTTTGTTGTTACTCACTACCTGAAAGAGGTGAGAGTCTTCCCGGCTAAGATAATATTATAGGGAAGGGCGACGCCCCCTTGTCCTCTGTCAGGTGGAAAAAGGTCAGAAAAACAAAAAGAAAAGTGGATATCCAGAGTCCATGATGTGACTCTGGGATATCCACTTTTTGTTTCCGGCAATCAGATTTTTCAACACGGATCAATCAAATTGTCAAAATTACATCTATTATCGGGAATGTTTGCTTAATTAGAATCTCTTCCAGGTACCACGATAGAAAAGCAGCAGCAGCGGGAACAGCTCCAGACGTCCGGCAAGCATATCGAAGGTGAGGACCAGTTTGGAGAAGTTGGAGAAGAGCCCGAAGTTCTGGGCCGGGCCTACAAGTTCCAATCCCGGTCCGATGTTGTTTAAGGTCGCCGCGACGGCGGTAAAGTTTGTCACAAGATCGAAGTTGTCGATGCCGATGAGCAGCACGGAAATAGCGAAGATCAGGATGTATGCCGCCATGAAGACATTTACGGAGCGGAGGACCACATGATCCACCGCGCGTCCCTCAAAATGGATCTTGCGGACCTGATTCGGATGGAGACTCTGGGAGAGCTCTTTTGTCAGGGACCGGAATAACAGCACGACACGGGACACCTTAATGCCGCCGCCGGTACTTCCCGCGCAGGCACCGATAAACATTAAGAGCACCAGGATCGTTTTCGGGATCGTTGGCCAGAGGTTAAAATCCACGGTGGCGAAGCCGGTGGTCGTGATGATGGAAGCAACCTGAAACGCGACATGGTGGAACGCGAGGAACAGGCTGTCGAAGAAATCCCGGACGAAAAACGTGATGACAAGGATCGACGCGGCAATGATCCCGAGGTACCATCGCGCCTCCTCGCAGCGCAGTGCTTCCTTCGGCTTTTTCATATAGAAGAGGAAGTACACGTTAAAGTTGATGCCAAAAAGGATCATAAACACGGTAACTACGCCCTGCAGGTAGGTGGAATAGCTTCCGAAGCTGTCATTCTTGATACCGAAACCTCCGGTTCCCGCGGTGCCGAAAACGGTACACAGGGAATCAAACACCGGCATCTGTCCCACAAGCAGGAGAACAAACTCCATAACCGTCAGGAACAGATAGAGCCCATAGAGGATCTTTGCGGTGGACTGCACCTTCGGGACCAGCTTTGTGACAGAGGGGCCCGGGCTCTCTGCTTTCATGAGGTTCATATGATAGCCGCTTCCGGTAAGCGGAAGCAGGCAGAGAAGGAACACGAGAACTCCCATACCGCCGATCCAGTGTGTAAAGCTCCTCCAGAACAGGATGCCGTGCTGAAGCGGTTCCACGGCGGGAAGAATACTGGCACCGGTCGTCGTAAATCCGGACACAGTCTCAAACAGGGCATCCACCGGATTTGTGATGGATCCGCTTAAGAGGAACGGGATGGAACCCATGATACTCATGACGATCCAGCTTAAGGCAACCGTCACGGAACCTTCCCTTGCGTAGAATACCTTGTTTTTCGGCTGCTTGCGGACAAGGATCACACCCGGAATCAGGCAGAGGACGATCGTGATGAAGAATGCCAGTGCGCAGCTTTCATGGTAGATCAGGGAGACTGCCAGGGATGGCACAAGAAGCGCCGCCTCCACGTCCAGAATCCAGCCGATAATATAAAAGATCATCGAATAATTCATGGAATCGCTCCTTTATGATTTTAAGATATCCCGGATATCACCGAGACCGCGGTTTGTGGTCACGAGAATCACGGTATCCCCGACCTTGATTATATTCTGACCGCGGGGGGTGAGGATCTGACCGTTTCGGTTGATGCAGCAGATCAGAAGGTTGTCCTTTAAGTTTAAGTCCATAAGCGGCACATTCGTGACAGCGGAATCCTCTTTGATGGAGAACTCCAGTGCTTCGGCACGGCCGTCCAGGATCTTATACAGTGTTTCCACGTTGCAGCCGATGGTGTTCTGGCGGGCACGGACGTACTGTAGGATATAATCTGCCGTCAGGTACTTCGGGTAGATGATGCTGTCGATACCGAAGCTGTCGATCACGTCATCGAAGGCGATCTTATTGACCTTTGCGATGAGCTTTGCGTTGGAGTGGAGCTTTCCGTAGAGGGTGAGGAAGATATTCTCCTCGTCAAGTCCGGTGAGGGCCACAAGTGAATCAGCGTAGGTCAGGCCTTCTTCCAGAAGAAGATCCCGATCACTTCCGTCCCCGTTTATGATGTCAGCGCCGGGAATCACCTCGCTTAAGTAATCACAGCGCTCTTTCCGCTGCTCGATGATCCGGACACGGAACCCGATCTTTAAGAGGTCCTGTGCGAGATAGTGGGCGATGGTGCCGCCGCCGATGATCAGGGAATTTTTTACGGATTTTGAGCGGAGACCGATCTTTTCAAAAAACTGAGCCGTATTTTCAAGCGATCCCACGATAGAGAGGATATCCGTATCCTGAAGGACAAAGCTTCCGTTCGGGATCACGACCTCGGATCCGCGCTCAACGGCACAGATCAGGACATCGCATTTTAACTGCCGCATGATATCCATGACAGTTTTTCCGCCGAACCCGATCTCCGGCTTTAAGCGGAAGCGGAGAAGCTCGACACGTCCCTTTGCGAAGGTGTCGATCTTGATGGCAGACGGGAATTTTAAGAGTTTTAAGATTTCTCTGGCCGCCGTCAGCTCCGGGTTGATGATCATGGAGAGTCCGAGTTTTTCCTGAATGAAGCGGATCTCCTTATTATAGAGCGGGTTTCTTACGCGGGCGATGGTGTCACAGTGTCCGGTCTTCTTCGCCATCAGGCAGCAGAGGAGGTTTAATTCGTCCTCGCCGGTGACAGCGATAAAGAGGTCCGCGCTTTCCACTCCAGCCTCCTGCTGGATATTGAAGCTGGCGCCGTTTCCAACGATTCCCAGGGCGTCAAACTGGTTGGAAAGATGTTCCACTTTCTGCGGATTCATATCGACCATAACGAGATCGTGGCCCTCGGCGCTTAAGCGCTCCGCAAGGCTCACGCCGACTTTTCCGCAGCCGACAATGATGATCTTCATATGTTTACCGGTCCTTTCAATTAATTACGCTTCCCAGCGTCCGGAAGCGCCGCACGGGAGTACAAGTTTGGAACTTGTAACCGGAAGTCCGATCTCCTCGGAGCTTACAGTTCCGCCGAACTGCGGAACAACGGCTGTTCCGAGCATATAAGTCAGCACCGCCGGGGCGAGACCGGTGGTGTAGGAGTTGATCAGGTAGAATAACGGCTTGTCGGAGAGGAGCTTTGCGCACAGCTTTACGAGCGGGTAGATCGCGTCCTCGATCTTCCAGATCTCGCCCTTCGGGCCCCTTCCGTAGGAGGGCGGGTCCATGATGATCGCGTCATAGTGGTTTCCACGGCGGATCTCACGCTCTACGAATTTTACGCAGTCATCCACGATCCAGCGGATCGGCGCGTCCTCAAGGCCGCTGGACTTCGCGTTCTCCTTTGCCCAGGCAACCATTCCCTTGGAGGCGTCAACATGGGTCACGGAAGCTCCGGCTTTCGCGGCTGCCAGTGTCGCTCCGCCGGTGTAGGCGAAGAGGTTTAAGACTTTGACCGGGCGTCCCGCATTTTTGATCTTTTCGCCAAACCAGTCCCAGTTTGCCGCCTGTTCCGGGAAAAGACCGGTATGCTTAAAGCTGAAGGGCTTTAACTGGAAGGTCAGGCCTTTGTAGTTGATGCTCCACTGCTCCGGGAGGCTGAAGAATTCCCACTCGCCGCCGCCTTTTGAGCTTCTGTGGTAGTGGCCGTTCATCTTTCTCCACTGTGGTGCCTTTTTATCGGTATCCCAGATAACCTGGGGATCCGGACGGACCAAAATATATTTTCCCCAACGCTCCAGCTTTTCACCGCCGGAACAGTCGATGACTTCATAGTCCTTCCATCCATCTGCTATCCACATAATTGTATTCCATCTCTTTCTTTAGACTTTTTTTGCGTAAAAACGGATCAGGGGCATAAAATGCCTATGATATACCAGTATAATAGATTCGGGGGATACTGTCAAATAGGAGTGGGGATGGAATGCGGGATGTTGGCGGAAATATGGGGAACATGAACGGAAAATGTGTCTTTCTGTGGCGGGAATGCGGCAGAACTGTGGTGGGGACTTAAGAGAATTGACAGGTATTTTCTGTTGAATAATCAGGGAGTTACTGGTAAAATAAAATCAGATGTATTATATAGTTAGAAAATTTTAGTGTGTGACTGCCGCATGTGGAACAAGAGCGGCTGCATGCCTGACGGGATACAGGAAGGAGACGAGACGAGTGAAGAGAAAAGGGTTAAGAATACTGGCAGCAGCGGCGGTCCTGACTTTCGGATGTCTGACGATGAACGCCTACGCAGCGGAAGGCTGGGCGCTTTCCAATAATATATGGACGTATCTTGATAAAAACGGAAACCGCGTGACGAATGAGTGGAAAAAGGGCGCGGACAACCTCTGGAGATATTTAAACAGCAGCGGTGAGATGGCGGTCAACAGCTGGGCCGACAACGATTACTATGTGGATGCTAACGGAATCATGGTGGCGGATAAGTGGATGCAGATCGTGTCCCCGTACAGCAGAGACAGTCAGACCTACTGGTTTTACTTCGGTTCCAGCGGAAAAGTCACAAAGGACACCTGGAAGAAGATCGATGGAAAAAGTTATTACTTTGATGCTGACGGAATCATGCAGACCGGCTGGACCGAAGATGGGGATTACTATTTAAGCTCCAGCGGAGCGATGGTGACAGGATGGCGATATCTGGAGCCGAAGGACGAGGAGGACAGCAGCCTTTACGGAGCGGAAAGCGATGATGGAAAGTACTGGTTCTATTTTTCCGCAAGCGGAAAGAAGCAGAGCCCGTCGACCAGTGATGACGGCGGAGATTATAAGGTAACAAAGATCGATGGAAAATACTATTGCTTTGACGCAGACGGACGGATGCGCACCGGCTGGGTGTATTTAGACGGTGATCCGGAAAATTCAAGTAAGAGTTCGATCGCGGACTGGAGATATTTCGCGGAGAGCGGGATCCAGAACGCTACAGTCGGCGCGGCGATCTCAGGCTGGCTTTCCTTAAACCCGCCGGAACAGCTTCAGGACAATGTGGATGAGCCGGTGGTATGGTATTATTTTGATAAAAACGGTGAGCCAAAGACCGGACCGGAAGACGGAAAAGCGTCCACGAGCGATTTTGTCCGCATCAATGGAAAGACGTATCTCTTCGACCAGAAAGGAAATCCGGTCAAAGGATTAAAGAAGGTACGGATCGGATCGACCAGCGAATATACGTCCTACTACTTTGATAAGTCATCCAGAACCTCAGTAAAAGGAAAAATGACCGTCGAGGAAGGCGACGGAAACAAGACCACGTTTTATTTTAATGAAGGGACCTATGCAGGCCGCGGAACAAACGGCGTGAAGAACGGATACCTTTATTATATGGGAAAACTTCAGCAGGCAGACAGCTCGAGCCGTTATGCGCTGATCAGCATTCCGAATGGAAACGGCAGTTATCAGACGTATGTGGTAAACAGCTCCGGACGTATCTCTAAGAATACGACGGTAAAGGACCGCGATGGAAACAAATATAAAGTTAATTCCAGCGGGATCCTGACGCATATCAATGACGAGGCAGCAAGCTCCACGGAAGATTACGGTGAGCCGACTGAGCCGGTATTTGAGAATGACTGATATGGATCCAGGATAAACGATAAAGGATTTTTTGAAGGACCAGGGGCAGAGATGTTCCTGGTCTTTTCTTTTGCATTTTGTGCAGAATTTTGACATCTTGTGTCGAACCGATTGACACGCCTTGTTTTCTAATGATATTCTGGCGACAGAGACTTGACGATAAGAGGGAGGCGGATCGCATGAGATATAATTTTAGAAGATGGATGGCAGGATTATTGACGGCAGTGATGGTGGGATCCACGATCATATCACCAGTGTATGCGGAATCAGCTATGATTCGACCGGATACTGATTTTGAAGTATATACGGCGAGTGATGCAGTGAAGGAGAAAGCGACACAGTCAGACACGGTGAGAAAACCGCAGAGGGCGAAAAAAGATGAATTATTGAAGCTTAAGGCATCGGACTCCAATGCGCTTCTCAGGACATTGAGTGCCGCAAAGGAGTATGATCTGAAGAATGGGGAAGTGATCATTGATCGGGATGGCGATTACACGATCAGCGGCACATATAAAAAGACGACTGGAACGGCCCATATAACGGATCATGTGATCACGGTGAAG
>OJUG01004298.1_pt1 | contig 11669 bp, 10 predicted proteins | sample 1599841 | NCBI WGS metagenome assembly OJUG01 (sample SAMN04168659, study PRJEB22393) | human gut metagenome | biome: human gut microbiome; feature: stool | host: Homo sapiens | collected 2014-05-12 | reverse complement strand
CGCAACGGCTCGACCTAATCTACTCGCTGCAACAAAAACACAAGGCGGATTCCGTCGAAGCGTTGCTCGCCCTGCAAACCGATTACGAAAAGCGCCTCGCACAGATCGAAGGATCGGCGCAGGCCGTCGAAACGTTGTCGCAGCGGATCGGAGAATTACGCGCAAAAGCCGCGAAGCAGGCCGCAGAAATCACCGCCGGACGCAAAAAAACCGCCCCGCACGTCGAAAAACAGGTCAAAGAGATGCTCGCCGAACTGGGAATGCCGGCCGCCGAACTGCGTATCGAGATCACGCCGGCCGCCGAACTGCGACCCGACGGCGCGGACGACATCCGTTTTTTGTTCACGGCCAACCGCCACATGCCTCCTCAGCCGATCGAACGGGTAGCCTCAGGCGGAGAAATGTCGAGGCTGATGCTGAGCCTCAAAGCAATCGTCGCGCACCACAGCCAACTGCCGACCGTCATCTTCGACGAAATAGACACCGGAGTATCCGGATCGATCGCCGACCGGATGGGCGAGATCATCAGCCGCCTGTCGGAAGACTTGCAGGTCGTCAACATCACGCATCTGCCGCAGATCGCCAGCAAGGGAGACCATCACTTCTTCGTATATAAAGAAGAATCCGGAGCGACCACGGCCACCCGCATCCGTAAACTCGATCAGCAGCAACGCATCGACGAAATCGCAAAAATGCTCAGCGGTACGGACGTCACCGCAGCCGCACGCGAACAGGCGCGGCTGCTGCTGAATATCAGGCCGAAACAGTAATCCCCGATACCTTTTCACCAGATAGGTTGGCGTCGTACATTTTGCGGCGGCACGGGAGCGTATCGTATTTATTATAGACTCTTTAGTCGCGCCGTTTTGCTTTTTTGCCGTCGTATTTGTATATTTGCAACTTGACTACTTTCGAAATGAAACCGCTAATTTTGTAAATGAAAGAATGTAGAATTACGGTTTAAAAGACTTGATGCCATGAGTGAGAAATTATTTATTTTCGACACGACGTTGCGTGATGGCGAACAGGTGCCGGGTTGCCAGTTAAACAGTATTGAAAAGATTCAGGTAGCCAAAGCTCTGGAAGAACTGGGAGTAGACGTGATAGAAGCCGGTTTCCCCGTATCGAGTCCGGGAGATTTCAATAGCGTTGTTGAAATATCGAAAGCCGTAACGTGGCCTACAATCTGTGCGCTTACCCGTGCGGTGGAAAAAGATATTGATGTGGCTGCCGAAGCACTGAAATATGCAAAGCACGGACGTATCCATACAGGTATTGGAACGTCCGATTATCATATCAGGTATAAGTTCAATTCGAATCAGGAAGATATTTTGGAACGGGCTGTCGCTGCTGCCAAATATGCCAAGAGATATGTGGAAGACGTCGAATTTTATTGCGAAGATGCCGGACGTACTGACAACGAATATCTGGCACGTGTGGTAGAAGCGGTCATCAAAGCTGGCGCGACAGTTGTCAATATCCCTGATACGACCGGTTATTGCCTGCCGGACGAATATGGGGCGAAAATCAAATATCTGATGGATCATGTAGACGGTATCGAGAATGCTATCATTTCTACCCACTGTCATAATGATTTGGGGATGGCTACCGCCAATACTGTGCAGGGTGTCTTGAATGGTGCACGTCAGGTGGAAGTCACCATGAACGGTATAGGTGAACGTGCCGGTAATACATCCTTGGAAGAAATCGCGATGATTTTCAAGAGTCACAAAGAACGTGACATTATTACCAATATCAATACGACAAAGATTTACGGAGTCAGCCGTATGGTGTCCAGCCTGATGAACATGCCTATCCAGCCGAATAAGGCGATCGTCGGACGTAACGCGTTCGCTCATTCTTCCGGCATCCATCAGGATGGCGTTTTGAAGAATCGTGAAAGTTATGAAATCATCGATCCGAAAGATGTAGGAATCGACGATAATGCAATCGTGCTGACTGCCCGTAGCGGACGTGCGGCATTGAAACACCGTTTACAGGTATTGGGCGTCGAATTGTCTCAGGAAAAACTAGATAAGGTTTATGAAGAATTCTTGAAACTGGCTGATCGTAAGAAAGATATCAACGACGACGATATCTTGATGCTTGCTGGCAAAGACCGCACGGCCATGCATCGTATCAAGTTGGAATATTTACAGGTGACCTCCGGTGTCGGTTTGCAGTCTGTGGCCAGCATCTGCCTGAATATAGCTGGTGAGAGGTTTGAGGCCGCCGCTTCCGGCAACGGTCCTGTTGATGCTGCTATTAAGGCGGTGAAATCAATTATCCACCGTACGATGACGATTCAGGAGTTTTTGATTCAAGCGATTAATAAAGGCAGTGACGATATGGGGAAAGTACATATGCAGGTTGAGTACGAAGGAAACCGTTATTATGGTTTTGCTGCCAATACCGATATTATAGCTGCTTCTGTAGAGGCATTTATTGATGCAATTAATAAATTTGTGAAGTGAATTGATAATTATGAATACATTATTTGACAAGATTTGGGATTCCCACGTGGTGACGATGATCGAAGAGGGACCCACACAGCTTTATATAGACAGGTTGTACTGTCATGAAGTGACTAGTCCACAGGCTTTTGCCAGTATGCGTCGACGTGGTTTGAAGCCGTTTCGTCCGGAACGTATCTATTGTATGCCGGATCATAACACGCCGACACACGATCAGGATAAACCGATCGAAGATCCTGTTTCGAAGAATCAAGTCGATACGCTGGCAAAGAATGCAGCCGAATTTGGTTTGACTCATTATGGAATGATGGATGAGAGGAATGGCATTATCCATGTGGTAGGCCCGGAACGTGGACTGACCTTGCCGGGGATGACGATCGTTTGCGGTGATTCGCATACTTCTACTCATGGAGCAGTCGGTGCGGTCGCTTTCGGTATCGGAACCAGTGAAGTGGAAATGGTTATGGCTTCCCAGTGCATTTTGCAGGCAAAGCCGAAAACCATGCGTATCTGTGTGGAAGGTAATCTAGGGAAAGGGGTGACAGCAAAGGATGTCGCCCTTTATATCATGTCGAAAGTGACGACCAGCGGTGCAACCGGATATTTCATCGAGTATGCTGGTGCGGCGATCCGTAGTTTGACGATGGAGGGGCGTTTGACTTTGTGCAACCTGTCTATTGAAATGGGAGCGCGTGGTGGTATGATCGCTCCTGACGAAACGACATTCGCTTATCTTAAGGGACGTGAAAATGCTCCTGCCGGCGAAGAATGGGATAAGGCGGTTGCTTATTGGAAGACTTTGAAAAGTGGCGATGATGCTGTGTTTGACAAAGAGATTCTGTTTGATGCTGCCGATATCGAACCGATGGTGACGTATGGTACCAATCCGGGTATGGGAATGGGAGTCACCGAACATATCCCGACTGTCGAGGGTATGAACGATGTGGAGAAAGCTTCTTTTATGAAATCGATGGAGTATATGGGGTTCGAACCGGGTGAATCCTTGTTGGGCAAGAAGATCGACTATGTGTTCTTAGGCTCTTGTACCAATGGTCGTATCGAGGACTTTCGTGCTTTTGCTTCCATTGTTAAGGGACGGAAGAAAGCCGACCATGTAGTCGCCTGGCTGGTTCCCGGCTCCTGGCTGGTAGATGCGCAGATCCGTGAAGAAGGGTTAGACAAGATATTCGAAGAAGCCGGTTTCCAGTTACGTCAACCGGGATGCTCGGCTTGTCTGGCAATGAACGACGATAAGATCCCGGCAGGAAAATATGCAGTTTCGACAAGCAACCGTAACTTTGAAGGACGTCAGGGACCGGGGGCCCGTACGATTCTGGCTGGACCGCTAGTAGCTGCGGCGGCAGCCGTGACTGGGGAAATTACCGATCCGAGAACGTTTTTCTGAAATCATAAATCATAAATTTTAACATTCATGAAACAGAAATTCAATATCATTACATCAACCTGCGTTCCCCTTCCTTTAGAGAATGTGGACACGGACCAGATCATTCCTGCCCGTTTCCTGAAAGCAACCGACAAAAAAGGGTTTGGTGAAAACTTGTTCCGCGACTGGCGGTACGACAAGCAGGGAAATAAAATAGAATCGTTTGTCTTGAATGATCCGACCTACGGCGGACAGATACTGGTGGCGGGGAAAAACTTCGGCTCGGGTTCCAGTCGCGAACATGCAGCTTGGGCGATTGCCGATTATGGGTTTCGTGTAGTTGTGTCCAGTTTTTTTGCGGATATCCACAAAAACAATGAACTGAATAACTTTGTTCTCCCTGTGGTGGTTAGCGAACCTTTTTTGGCCGAGCTTTTCGACTCGATTTTTGCCGATCCGAAAACAGAAGTCGAAGTCAACCTGCCTGCCCAAACCATCACCAATAAGGCTACGGGTAAGAGCGAGCACTTCGATATCAACGCCTACAAAAAAGACTGCCTTGTGAATGGCCTCGATGACATCGATTATCTGCTTTCCAATAAGGAAAAGATTGAAGCATTTGAAAGGAGACGTTAGTTTGTTGCTTTTGGATCAAGCTAAAAGTAGCGTTATATATGAACAATTATGATAGAAATAATGGATACCACCCTGCGTGACGGGGAACAGACATCGGGAGTTTCTTTTGCGGCGCATGAGAAGTTGAGCATTGCACAGGCATTGCTTGATCTGGGTGTGAACCGTCTGGAGATCGCATCTGCACGTGTCTCGGACGGTGAGTTTGAAGCCGTGAAGCGCGTCGCTTCCTGGGCGGAACGTACCGGAAACATCCAGAAGCTCGAAGTGCTCGGCTTTGTGGATGGTGATGTTTCGTTAAACTGGATCGAAGCGGCTGGTTGCCGTGTGGTAAACTTGCTTTGCAAGGGCTCTTATAAGCACGTGACGGAACAGCTTCGTAAGACTCCCGAACAGCATTTTGCCGATATACGTTCTGTCATCGATTTGGCAACAGAACGGGGGATCGCCGTGAACGTTTATCTGGAAGATTGGTCGAACGGTATTAAAAACTCTCCTGAATATGTCTTTCAAGCAGTCGATTCGCTTCGTGACTTGCCGATCCGGCGTTTCATGTTGCCTGATACGCTTGGCATCCTGAACCCTGGAAATACTTACGAATATTGTAAGGAAATGGTTACACGCTATCCGGACTTGAAGTTCGATTTTCATGCTCATAACGACTATGATCTGGCGGTAGCGAATGTCTACTCTGCTGTCCGTGCCGGTATAAAAGGACTTCATACTACATTGAACGGATTGGGAGAGCGTGCCGGGAATGCCCCGCTTAGCAGTGTGCTTGCCGTGTTGAAAGATCAGTTGGGAGTGGATACGACACTTCGGGAAGAACGGATCAATTATGCCAGCCGATTGGTGGAAACTTTCTCCGGTGTTCATATTCCGCCTAACAAACCGATTATCGGGGAACATGTCTTTACGCAATGTGCCGGTGTCCATGCTGATGGTGACAGCAAAAACAATCTGTATTGCAATGATCTGTTGCCCGAACGTTTCGGCCGTGTCCGCGAATATGCTCTTGGCAAGACTTCCGGTAAGGCGAATATCCGTAAGAACCTTGAAGCACTGGGGATCGATATCGACGAGAACTCTATGCGCAAGGTTACCGAGCGGATTATCGAACTGGGTGATAAAAAAGAAATGGTTACGACGGAGGACCTTCCGTATATCATCAGCGATGTGCTCCATCACGATACGATGGCGGACCAGCGCATCCGTATTCTGAACTATTCGCTGTCTTTGGCACAGGGACTGAAACCGGTTGCCACCTTGAAGATAGAGATTAACGGCGAAGCCTACCAGGAGTCGGCTTCCGGTGATGGACAGTACGATGCTTTCGTTCGTGCCCTGCGGAAGATATATACCGATCTGGGCCGGCCTTCCCCGATGCTGACTAATTATTCCGTTTCTATACCACCCGGCGGACGGACCGATGCCTTTGTGCAGACTATCATTAGTTGGAATTATGCAGGAGTGGACTTTAAAACACGTGGTCTCGATGCAGACCAGACGGAGGCTGCTATCAAGGCGACATTGAAGATGCTGAACAAGATAGAACAATAATGATGTGCCGATGTGCCAATGAAAGAGAATTGCGATGTAGGCTATCGGTATATTAGTACATTGGCAAATTATCACATTGATAAATTATTAATTATTGAAGTTATGAAGAAGTTAACAATCGCGCTTGTTGCGCACGACAACCGGAAGGCTGACATGGTAGAATGGGCTATTCACAATGCTGAATTTCTGTCCCATCATCATATCGTATGTACTGGGACAACCGGAAATCTGGTTCGGAAGGCGATGGAAGAAAAAGGTGTTACGGCAGATATCGCCTGTATGCATTCCGGTCCGCTGGGTGGAGATGCCGAAATTGCAGCAATGGTAGTACGAAAGGAAATAGATCTTGCCGTGTTCTTGATCGACGACTTGAACCCACAGCCGCACGAGGCCGATATCCAGATGTTGCTTCGCCAGTGCCGTGTCCATAACGTGCCTATCGCTTGTAACCGGTATAGTGCCGACTTGATGATCACAAGTACATTGTGGGATGATGAAAGCTATGTCCCAACAGAACCCAAATACGTCTATTTTAAGAGAGAATAGGAAAATTTGCCAACTAATAAATCATTTATGATATGAAATTGAATATAGCTGTACTTCCCGGTGACGGGATCGGTCCTGAAATTGCTGCACAAGGTGTGGAGGTGATGAGTGCCGTTTGTAAGAAATTCGGACATGAAGTCCGTTATGAATATGCTCTTTGCGGAGCTGATGCTATCGACAAGGTGGGAGATCCTTTTCCGGAAGAAACATATGAGATTTGTAAAGGAGCGGATGCCGTTCTTTTCTCTGCTGTAGGTGATCCGAAGTTCGACAACGATCCGACAGCTAAAGTGCGTCCTGAACAGGGATTGCTGGCTATGCGTAAGAAATTGGGCTTGTTTGCGAATATCCGGCCCGTACAAACTTTTAAGTGCCTGTTGCATAAATCACCGCTTCGTGCTGACTTGGTGGATGGTGCGGATTTCTTGTGTATCCGTGAATTGACGGGAGGCATGTATTTCGGGGAGAAATATCAGGATAACGATAAGGCCTACGATACCAATATGTACACACGCCCTGAGATCGAGCGCATCTTGAAAGTCGGTTTCGAATATGCCATGAAACGGAAAAAACATCTGACGGTGGTCGATAAGGCAAATGTCTTGGCTTCTTCGCGTTTGTGGCGCCAGATTGCACAAGAGATGGCCCCTTCTTATCCGGAGGTTCAGACCGACTATATGTATGTCGATAATGCGGCCATGCGTATGATCCAGGAACCCAAATTCTTTGATGTTATGGTAACGGAGAATACGTTTGGTGATATCCTTACTGATGAAGGTTCTTGTATCAGCGGTTCTATGGGCTTGCTCCCTTCTGCTTCGACGGGCGAAAGCACTCCTGTATTTGAACCGATCCACGGTTCATGGCCACAGGCTAAAGGATTGAATATCGCCAACCCGTTGGCACAGATTCTTTCGGTAGCTATGCTGTTCGAGTATTTCGGTTGTAAGGCGGAAGGAGCCTTGATCCGCGAGGCTGTGGATGCTTCTTTGGACGCTAATGTTCGTACTCCTGAAATCCAGATGGAAGGCGGTGCGAAGTATGGCACGAAAGAGGTAGGGACATGGATTGTCAATTACATTAACAATTGACAATTACATTAGCAGTTGACAATTGACAATTATTTTGGTTTTCAGCCGATTTTGGTAACGCGAAGCCTAATTGTCAATTGTTCATTGTCAATTTAAGAAGTTCCTTGATAACTTCTTTATTGTATCCCATTGATTCTGCTTTCTTGAAATCGAGGGCTGCCCGCTCCTTTTCGTATTGTGCCAGCTTGATCTTGCCTCTCAACACATAGAGGTTGGCTGTCGGTTCGCTTTCGGTAAAGACTTTTTCTATATCTGCCATTGCCCGTGCATTTTTTCCCATCATAAAATACAAATCCGCCCGTCCTTCGTAGAGGATCCAGTCGCGGGGCATCTCGCTAATCAGGTAATTGAATATCCGTTCGCTCTCGTCGTAGTTTCCACGCATCTTTTCCAAGATGGCATGGCCGAGGCGAGCACGAACCGATTTCTCGTTTACTTCCAGAATTTTGTCGAAATCCTGTTCTGCCCACATATAATTTTGTAACTGTATATAGAGCAGCCCTCGGCAATAAAGCGCCTCCTGATGTTCCGGATTTTCTATTAACAAGGTGTTGTAATCGTTCAAAGCTTTTTCTGTTTCTCCCAATTCTGTATAAAGGGAAGCCCGGTTTTCGAGAATGGTGATGTTCTTTGTATGCCCGCTTAGTGCGGAAGTGTAGGAGATGAGGGCCTCTTGCAGCTTCCCCTGTCGGCGCTGTATGGTTCCGAGGTTCGTAAGCAAGGCATAGTTCAACGGGTTAGCCGGTTCTTTGCGCATGGCCGCTTTCAGGCTCTCTTCCGCGGACACCAAATCGCCTTTATCTACGAAGTCGTAGCTTTTCTCTATTAATTCTTCGTATGATTGTGCAAAGCTGTTTCCTATAAACAGGAACAAACCTATAATAATCAAGAAAGTCCTCATTTTCTATTGTTTATATCTGTTTTCTGAGCGTTTGCAAAACTACATAATAAAATCGGTTCTTTATTCGAATAAAAAAACTTTATACCTTTGCTACAATTTCTAATACTTTTGGAATGAATGATTGTTATGTAATTAGTATGAATTTCCATAAATATAAATAATTATGATTGTAACAGCAATTGACCTTTCACATGGTCTGGAAGGTATTTTGAATTCCCTGATGACGCAAGGGGCGGCGTTGGGATGGACACTTATCAAGGCGTTTTTGGTTTTTATAGTCGGGCGTCTCCTGATTAATTTGGTGAATAAACTGATAAAACGGGTTTTATTGAAACGTGATATCGATCCTTCAGTCAAAACTTTTGTCGGAAGTTTGGTAAATGTTGTCCTGACTATTTTATTGATCATCTCGGTTGTCGGTGCTTTGGGTGTACAAACGACTTCGTTTGCTGCTCTTCTTGCTTCTGCAGGTGTTGCTGTCGGTATGGCTTTGAGCGGTAATCTGGCAAATTTTGCGGGTGGATTGATTATTCTTTTGTTCAAGCCATTCAAAGTCGGTGACTATATCGAAGCGCAAGGTACGGGCGGTACGGTGAAGGAAATCCAGATTTTTCATACGATCTTGGCAACACCTGATAATAAAATGGTGTATATACCGAACGGTTCGCTCAGCAGTGGTGCGGTTACGAACTTTAGCCGGCAGGCTACCCGCCGAGTAGATTGGACATTCGGTGTCGATTATGGTGAGGATTATGATAAAGTAAAGGCGGTGATCGAAACGATTATTGCCCGTGACTCTCGTATTCTGACTGATCCGGCTCCTTTCATTGCCTTGCATGCGTTGGCAGACAGCAGTGTGAATATTGTTGTCCGTGTATGGGTGGAAAGTCCGAATTATTGGGAAGTTTATTTTGGCATCAATCAAGCGGTTTATGCAACATTTAATGAAAAAGGCATCAACTTCCCGTTCCCGCAACTTACTGTGCATCGGGCTGATAACTGATTTGTCCTAAAAAGAAATGGGTTCGTTCAATAATCGCCCGGTTTTGTAAGGAGTCCTTTTGAAGGATAGGACTTTGGATAAAAAGATTTATCTTTGTCAATCATTATAATAATTAACAAGGACGATATAAGTATAAGATATTAAGAACTTTATTTCATTACTTTAGTATTATTATTTGATTATAAGAGAAAATGATTCCCGGCTCGTCACTTTGGTGGCGAGCCTTTTTTATTATGGCACGGATAATGGCGCTTTTGTACATTATGCCCAGATGTAAGTATCTTTTATAGTAGATTATAATTTTGTGCGACTGAACTTTTCTATCTTTGCCTCTGTTAAAGGATTAAATGATTAAACAATTTGCATATGAATAAAAAATTTACACTTTTGGCTGCGGCCTTAATGACAGTAGGAACTTTTACTGCGGCGAGTGCGGCAAGTGATGTTCCGAGTAAAGAATGGACTGTCGGTAATTATTATTACTTGAAGACAACAGATGATTCGTATCTGGCTTTAGATGGAACAAAGGCTGATTCGGTTATAGTTAAGAAGTTTGTTTCAAGTGATGTGACTAAAGCAGCAATAGACTCAGCTCTATGGCAGATTTCTGATAAGCAGACTACTTTGGGTGTCACTACTTATAAATTGACTAATAAAGTAACACAACAAGTATTGTCATTTGCTGCAAAAGCTAACGCTAATACGAATTTGGCTTTGGGAGTGGATCGTTGGGTCCTTTCTGAAAATGGAAGTACAATCAAAGGTTTTTATGATGGAGATAAGACTTTAGAGTTGGTTGTGACTGAAGGTAAACTTTCTTTGACAACTGGAGGAGGAACAACTTTTAATGTTAAAGCTCCTGAAAGTGCATTTCCGTTAAATGCCCAACAATTAGGTAATGGTTTTTCTGTTTTCCAATTGAAATTTGGTGATATTTATGATGGTAATATTTTTGCAGGTAAAGATTTACTCGCTAAAGATATTACAGGTAAAGCCGGCTATGTAACATTACAGGCTAAAGGGGATGAATCTTATGCAAATGGAGTAGCAAAGTATTTTGGGGTAGATACGTTAAAGTCAACTATATCTGGTGCAAGAGATGTTTTTGGTTATAAATTTGCTTTGGATTCAACACGTACAAATGTTAAACCTAATGAAGCTTGTCAACAGTTTAAATTTACGATTGACTTAAAGAATGATTCTTTGGCCATGTTTGTTGCAGGAACTCCATTTGATAACGATACTGTTCGCGTAGTATATGCCAGTGTTGAGGCGACAAAAGTTTTAACTGTTTCAAAAGTAAAGGACGGTGGAGTAGTAGAACAAGGATCTGTTCCGTACATCACTTTGTCCAAAGGAACTCCGACTACTATACCTACAGGTACAGGTGTTTATTTCTTGAAGAGAGCAAATAAGGATGCTAATGAAGGTAGGTATTATGTAACAAGTAATACATATATGGATGATAAACCTTCTGTAAATTTGGCGAAAGGTCAGTGGTATATTAAAGAAACGAACGGTAAATATAGTATTGTCGATCGCTCAGAAAATACAACATTTGCTTCTTTGAATTCAGAAGCATTTGCAGTTCAGGGTATGGCCAATACTTACACCTTTGGATCAAGTACAGATTCTGTAACAATCGAATTTCAACCTGTTAATTTGAATGACCATTATTTAGGTTCTCTGTACTTCACAGAAAATGAACTGAATGATAATGGTTATGTGTTAAATCTGATCTCGGGAACGACTGGTGTTAGCAATATTTATGCTTATACTACAGACTCTATCTTGAAAGGTAAGGTAGGGGATGCTAAAGATGCAGCAATCTTTAAATTGATTCCGAGCGATACCGTTTCTGCTGGTGGTGCAGTAACACACTAGGAGATGAACTTTTCGTTATTTCTTATAAACTGAAAGGCTTGTTTAATAGTGATACGATAACCGCTCAATCAGATAGTTTGAAATTTTCTAAATCGGAGTCTGCTTTATCATTTAAGTTTATTTCTGATGCTACTGCTGAAAAGTATGCTATGTTGTCTTCTACTAATCAGTATGTAGGTATGAATGTCAATAC
>OJUG01004282.1_pt1 | contig 11718 bp, 10 predicted proteins | sample 1599841 | NCBI WGS metagenome assembly OJUG01 (sample SAMN04168659, study PRJEB22393) | human gut metagenome | biome: human gut microbiome; feature: stool | host: Homo sapiens | collected 2014-05-12 | reverse complement strand
ATATCCAAATGCTAAATTCATTTTTGCGCATCCTTTTGTTCAAAACCCAGAGTCTCAGATTGAAAAGAATCATTTTGACGCATCAACCTCAAAGGCTGTTTGTTTTAAACAAAAAAATGTGGGACAGATGTTTCTATGTGTTGATAAGCAAGGGGAAATCTATCATTTTGGATTAGATGAACAAATAATGGGGAATAGAAAGATTCCATGTGATTTTAATCCTATCGAAGAAATAATTCGTTCAAATGGGGCTGTATTATTTTATATATCTAAATCAAAAATCTATACAAAAGAGTATTTAGAAAAATTTAAAAAATACATTGATTTGTGTGATGAAATTCAAGATCCAAGAGTAGATGCTTACATAGAGCAACTCAAATCGTATACTGGTGGAGATACTATTGAAAATAGGAGCCATTATTCACAAATGTTGTCTTTGCTTAAAAGAGGCATCGTTATTCATCACGGTTCTTTACCACTACAAACAAGGATTGTTATTGAGAATTTTACAAGAGAAGGCTTTTGTCGTATTTGCTTCGCAACTTCTACTCTGGAGCAAGGTATTAATATGCCTTTCGACTTAGTCTATTTAGATAGACTTGAAGGAAGCAAACCTTTGTCAGTTAAAAATCTTATTGGAAGGGCAGGAAGAACAACTATGGAACATAAATTTGATTATGGCTATGTTGTTATTAACTCTCCAAATAAAAGACAAAATTTAAGACAAATATTGGTAAACGAAGAAAAACTAGAGGTAGTATCATTGTTAGAAAAAGATGAATTAAAAGATGATGATTACAAGGATTTCAAGGATGCTATTCTTAATGACACTTATTCTGATGAGTTTAATCTCACCAATAAACAAGTAGAAAAGCTAGATACAGAAGACATTAATACGATTGTGAGTAATATTATCTCATCTATGTTTAGAGATGATAAGTTAATTCCATTAAGCGAAATACGTGATGATCCGATGTGCAGATTAGATTTGTACAATCATTTTGCTCACCTATATTCAGTCTATTTATGTAGAGACTTAACTGATGGAGAAAGGAATGTTCTAAATACGGCTGTTAAAATTATTATATGGAGGATATATGGCAAAACCTTTAAAAATATTTGCTGGTATAGATACTCCTATGCGATTAATTCTGCAAAAATTAAGAATTTGCGCAAACAAGGATTGTCATCAAAATATGTAGAAGCAAATTTTATTATTTCTTATTCTGATATACCCGATAAGTCTCTAAATGTATTTTCAATGTATGAAAAAGGAACATTAGCACAAGACGTCGATTATGATCGTATTGTGTTCGATACGTATGACTACATAGATAAACTCATCGGTTTTAAATTATGTGATATTTATTATGCAGCATTCATTAAGTATTATGAGAAATTACAAGATAAAAAAGCTCTGCAGTTGGCGAACTTTATTAAGTTTGGAACTGATAAAGACCGTGAAATATGGATGCTTCGATATGGATTGTCATTTGAAGATATAGAGATATTAAACGACTATATTATAAACATAAACTCTACTGAAATTGTCTTCGATGAAAGTATTCGAGAATTGTCTGAAGAGCAATTATTTTCTGTCGCAAGGTATATATACTAACATTTGCGCATAAATAATGTAACGAATTACAACGTTAAACGGCAGCAGTATCAACAATCAGTTTGGTACTGTTGTTGTGTTTGTTTTCCTGCATCTCGGCACCACAGTGGCGGATTTTTGAGCGGCAATAAACCCTCTTACGTCAATTTTGGTGCTGTTATTCACATCCAGTTGGATTGGCGTACCAACTCTCATTTCTACTATACTAGTGGCATCATTGTGTGCATTTTTGTGGTTAGTGCTTCTCTGGATTGTACGCAGGATAATAAAATAACAAAAGGACATCAATCGATGTCCTTTCTTGTTTGGGTACTTTCAGAGCCTTATTTCTTCGACTCTTCCAGCGAGGCTTTTCGAAACTCTTTCATTGCCTTCTCAATTTCCAATGAGGCTTTGCGAGCACGAGTTCCGGCTGCCTTATTTCCGTTTTCTACCTGAGCCGCAGCATCAGTTTTGAAAGCCGTAAAAGCGGCTTCGAGCTTTTCGATTAATTCTTTCATTTTTTTGTTATACTGTTAGTTTATACATATTTGAGAACAAAGATAGTTGTTTTTCTATAAAATTAATCTTGAAGGTCTTTTATTTCCGGGTTTCATAACACTATCTGATATTTCCAGTTTCCTGTTTTTGCTACAAATGGTAGGGGAATCCGTGAGCCATTGTTGCAGTTCCTCCTCTATAAAATATAGCTTTTTACCCTTTTTGTAGGCAGGGATGCGCCCTAAACGAACCATTGTGTAGATGGTAGACTTGGCTTTTTGGATTAGTTTAGCAGCTGCATCTATGTCAATGGTTGTTTTCGAATCGGTTTTATTTGAAGCAGGAGCCATTGCATCAATCTTTTGCTCCAACACTTCTATTTTGCTTATTAGATATCCTACGGCTTCAGGCAGATTATCAAAACTTAATTTATCGTTTATCATCAACGTCTCTATGCTATTTTTATTAGAGTAGAGGAGGTGTTTGATAAATGTTTAATTCTATTTCAACGAAATAAGATTTGCCGACTCAACCTTTTTCTCGTTAACCAATTCGGCATATATCTCGGTAGTTGCTACGTGCTTGTGCGTTAGCATTTTACTTACTGTATATATGTCGCTTCCCATCGCAATCTGTAAAGTTGCGAATGTATGGCGAAAGCAGTGGAACGTAATCGGTTTCTCAATACCAGCTTTGACCACCCACTCTTTAAGTGGTTTGTAGACCATATACCTGAGCAGCCCCTTAAAGACTCTGCCGTTATCAGGTTCGCCACACCATTCTAATGCTTCTGCGCTAATAGGTAATGTGGCTTCTGTTTCAGTTTTTTCAGTTCTAATTCGCATACAGTAACCACCATTTGTGGTTTTTCTAATATGCTTCCACTCTAATTGCAGAATATCACTAATTCGTAATCCTGTCATACACGAAAATATGGATGCAGCTTTAAGCACTGGAATGTCACACGGAGTATTAACCAACGACTTGACTTCTTCGAGCGTGAGGTACTCTTTATGTGTGTCTTCCCATTTAATCTTATCGAGAAAATCGTTCACGTTTTCCTTGATATAGCGGTCTCTATACGCAATTTTAAGTAGAGCACGAAATGTGGAAAAATAACCTGCAAGAGAATTGTTTTTTAATCTTCTTGTAGGGTCACTAAGTTGGCGGGCATCCGTGAGTAGATACTCTCTAAATCTTCGGCATAAATCTACGTCCACTTCGGCAAACGAGCACTTGCCTTTAACGAAGTTACTGAAATGCTTGAATACTTTTTCCCACTTTTGGTCCTTCTTAGTCGCTATTTCAGCGAAATATGCGAGAAAATCTCCTTTCATCCTATCTTTGTCGAGAAAATCGTACTCCTCATTAATAAGCATTTGAATACGTATTGCCTCTACTGCTTTGGCTTTGTGTAGCGTGTTTTTGTTATGCATAATCTCCTCTTCGCCTTGTGGATTTTCGTACACGTAGAGTCCAAGTATCTCTTTTTGTACCATTTTCATCGTTCTCTTGTTACGCACAGGAGGGTAGTATTGCAGATAAAGCGATTCTCGACCTTTGGATATTTTGTACTTGCGCAAATATACTTTTGTTGCCATAATGATTAATATAATTTATGTGGGTTAATGATTTTGTTTAGTTCAGATTTCTGCACTCTAATGAGCTTGCTGTCTTTCTGTTTGGGGATATTATGTTTTATCACGAGCCTATGAATCTCCTCTTTGCTCTTGGAGAAAAATATTGCGGCATCTTCAATCGTCAAGAAAATGGTTGGAGGGTCTTTTTCTGCAATTGCGTTGTCGAAATGCTCTTTGGAATAATACCCTTTACCACCAGTTCTTTTCTTTGGTATTTTGTTGCTAAATACGAAATTGGCTATATAATGAGGTAAAAGACCATATTTGTTATATATGTCTTCCCTTGTGTACCATTCCGATATACCCTCATCACCTAATCGCGTTTTCAGTAACTCATTCACGTGAGTTTTTGAGTAATAAGTTTTCCCTTGTTCATTCTTACGAGGGATGTTGTTTGCGCTGACAAAGGAGTAGACCGAACTTTTTGTCATTTCATAGGTGGACATAATATCCTCACAAGAGCACCACTCCTTAATCATAGGGTCTACACCATCTTTCTTATAAAGTTCATCAATGTGAATTTTGCTGTAAAGCATATGACCTTGGCAGGTTATTTTAGGAACGTTATTATTTTTCGCACGAAGGCGTATTGCTCCTTTTGTAACGCCGTAAATTTGAGCAGCTTCCTCGGCTGAATAAAACTCGGTGATAGCCTCTTGGTGCAAAGAGCTTTCTAGCTCACCCCGTTGAATTGATTTCGTTGCAGATTCAATCTTGGGTTTAATAACTCTTGGGGTAACTTGATATTCCGATGCCGTCTCAAACATCTCATCAAGGTCTTTTCTTCTGATAAAAATCTTTCTGTTCATCTTTATACATTTAATTTTTCCACTTACGCAATAGTTGTTAATTGTGGCTTTGCAAACCCCAAGTAATATTGAGGTTTCATTAGCACTTAAAAACTCCTTGCTATTTAGTATAGTGAGTTCATCGGAAGAATGGTTAATCGTTTGTACTCTTTTTTGCTCTCTGAAAATTGGCGGTTTGCCAAAGTTTGCAATATCATCCTTTGCTTTGATGATTTTTTCTTGTCGTTTCTTATCTTTATATGCAAGCTGGGCACATTTGTGAGAGCAGTATTGAGTAGTCATTTTCTGTGCATTGAAGTTCATACCACATCTGATACAAATCTTCGGAATTTGTATTTTACCCATATTATTAATATATTTGTGAAAATGTAGTTGGTTGTAATTTCTCCGTTAATTTCGCCATTTCGCCCGAGATTTCACCCAATCTGTGAATGTTCTGTGAAATATCTTGAAGTTACGTCTTTATAACGCTCGTCTATCTTCATCTACGCTCGTCTATGCTCGTCTAAAAAAACGATATTCTGGGAGATATATCGGGAGACGTAAAACCATCTTTTTTTGCCGACTAAATGCCGACTAAAAATGCGATTAAAATCGGCTAACAACGATTAACATCAAGTAGGTGAAAAAAGAAAAAGGCGCTGATAATCAGCACCTTTGTAATTGATAGTAATATATGTAACTCGTTGATAATCAGTAATTATTTCCCGATGCAGAATTTGGAGAAGATGGAATTCAGTATGTCCTGCGACGTGATTTCGCCGGTAATGGTGCCCAAATGGTGCAGAACTTCACGAATGTCCTGAGCGAGCAGGTCGCCGGGAATGCCTTCTGTAAGTCCATTTTGGGCTCGGTGCGTGGCTTCGCGTGCGGCTTCTAATGCTTCGTGGTGCCGGGCGTTCGAAACAATCAGTTGTCCGGAACGGAGCGACTCACCGGCATGAACGGAATCGTACAGCAATGAAGTTAGTGCTTGTAAGTTGTCTTTTTGCTTGGCTGAAATAGACAAAACAGAGAGGGCGTTTTTTTGCTGTAAGGTTTTCTTTAATAATGCTATCTGTTCCTTAGTTGCTTTGTCGGCTTTGTTCAGGATGAGTGCGATTTGCTGCCCGGCCCCGACCGGTATAGATCGTAATTGCGCCTCAATTTGTTCGGAAGGATCGTTGGCATCGACCATCAGCAGGATAATTGCAGCCTGTCGTACCCGCTGCAATGTCCGTTCGATGCCCATATGCTCCAACGGGTCGGCCGTATCCCGGATGCCCGCCGTATCGATAAACCGGAAAGTGACACCCTGGATGTTGATCGTCTCTTCGATCAGGTCCCGTGTAGTGCCTGCGATATCCGATACGAGTGCCCGTTCTTCATTGAGCAGGGCGTTGAGTAGTGTGGATTTGCCGACGTTCGGGCTGCCGATAATGGCGACGGGAACGCCGTTTTTCAGGATGTTGCCCAACCGGAAAGAGTCGCTCAGGGAGCTGAGCCGGTGCTCTATTTCTGTGAGCATCGCCGATAAGCGAGTCCGGTCGGCGAACTCCACGTCTTCTTCGCTGAAATCCAACTCAAGTTCCAGCAGTGAGGTTAATTCGAGTAATTGTTGGCGAAGGTCTGTAAACTCTTTCGAATAACCGCCGCGGATCTGGCGGGCGGCCAGTGTCAGTGCGGCCCGACTGTCTGATGCGATAATATCGGCCACCGCCTCGGCCTGGGATAAATCCATTTTCCCGGCTAAAAAGGCTTTGAGTGTGAATTCCCCTCCCTGTGCCATGCGTGCCCCTTCCCGGATGCAAAGACGTAAAATCTCTTGTTGGATAAAGGGTGAACCGTGGCAGGAAATTTCAAGCATGTCCTCACCGGTATAGGAGCGGGGGGTACGAAAAAGCGACACCAGCACGTCGTCGATAATCTCGTCCGCTTCGTTGCGGATATGGCCGAAGTGGATGGTAAAACCTCTAGATCTGCTGAGAGGGGAGCCGGATACGCCTGTGAAAATCCGGTCGCCGATGGCTATGGCTCTCGGGCCGCTCAGGCGGATCAACGCAATTGCGCCTCCGGTGCCGGAAGCAACAGCAACGATAGTATCCCGCTTTCCGGTCATGGTCGGGTGATTTTTAGTGTTTGGCCGATTTGAAGGCGGTTTGCACTTTTCAGTCCGTTCAATTTCATCAACTGAGCCGTCGTGACGCCGTGTTTGGCAGCAATGGCCCCAAGTGTATCGCCCTTGCGGACTTTGTACGAAGTGGTTTGCGCTACGGCAGGTACGGGTTGTTTGGATTCGCCCGCTATGCTCAGGTGGTCGGCCAGGTAAATCGAGTCTTTGTCGTAAATCGCCTGCTCCTGTTCCAGAAAGCGTGAAATCTCCCGCTGGGGTAAAACCAGCGGATAAGTGCGTACTGCGGCCGGGATGATATCCTGCTTGTATTGCGGGTTCAGGGCTTGCAACAGCTCCATCGGGATGCCGAGCGTTGCGGCTACCTGCTCGAGATGCAGGTTGTGCTTGATGGTAACGGTATCGGTCGCCAGTGGCAACGACGGGGTGTAGGGTTGGATATGATGGTCTTTGTAATAGTGGTAGGCATAGGTCAGGCCGACGAAAGCCGGAATGTAATCCCGCGTGGCGGTCGGCAGGTAAGGGTAGATGTCCCAATAGGTGGTGGCATTGCTGCCGGCCCGTTTAAGCGCTTTGTTCACATTTCCAGGACCATAATTGTAAGAGGCGATGGCCAGGGTCCAATCCCCGTATATGTTGTACAGGTCTTTCAGATAAGCGCAGGCGGCCCTGGTGGAGGCAACCGGATCGCGCCGCTGATCTATCATCGATGAGATCTCCAGGCCGTACTGGCGGCCTGTATTGAGCATGAACTGCCAAAGACCGACAGCTCCGGCAGGCGAGGTGGCGGTAGGCTGTAATGCCGATTCGATAACGGGGAGGAATTTGAGTTCGAGCGGCAGTCCGGCTTTCTCGAGCTCGCGCTCGACCAGCGGGAAGTAATACTGGGACTGTCCCAGCATCCGGCGTGTCAGTGCGCGGTGCGTGGTGACGTAAGCGACCAGATGTTTGCGGACGATCTGGTTGTATGGTAGGCGGATGGGGGATACGATACCCCGCAGCCGGGCTTGGTATTCTGCGTCCGTGAACGGAGTGACGGCTTCGATGTAGTTGGCCGTGTCGAGATTAATATAATCCTGCGTGAAATTTTCGAAAGCATCGTTCATGTTGGTTTCGCGCCACGAAGCGATGATCGAATCGTAAATGGTGCAGTCGTGCCGGATGTTCAGCCGCTCATCGGCGGGAATTGAGTCTGACGGAACTCCCGCTGAGAGAGGGCCCGGCAGCATCAGCAAACCGGTCAGAGAGAGCATGGAGTATAACAGTCCTTTCATCTCAGGAGGGTTGTGCTGTTAAAATGTAACATTCAGAGACATGCCTACGCCGTAGGTGCTACTAGTCATTGTGTAATTTTGAAAAACGGTCGGTTCGAGTCGTACAGACAAATCGTCGCTGATATCGTAATCTTTCAGATGTGCGTCGACATGCGCGTCCACGATATTGAGTAGGTAAAGAGCTCCGGTAAGGATAATGCAGAGGTCGCGGTTGCGGCGGAAGTTATCCTTCATGTTTTTGAGGTAATCCGCCGAATAGCGTCCTTCGAATTCGTCGGGTTCGCCGTTCACGACCTGATTGTATGCTTTGCGGTACCGGTTGTAGCCGCGGGCGTTCCAGTCGATCACGTATCCCATCGTAGCGAATGCACCCACGACGATCGGTACTTTCCAATAACTCCTGTTGTAAAGTTGTCCGGCTCCGGGGCAGAGCGTCGATAGGGTTGTGGCCTTTTTGACGGAATTTTCGGGCCCGTTGTAATTCAGCACACCGTCACAGAGAAAATAGAGGTAAGAGGCGATCGCCCCGACAAAAAATACCGTTCGCCGGGTGTTGTACCGGATCATATCGGATTGGACTGGGTCGAGTTGCTCTTGTGCGGCGTTTTGGCTGACCAGTGAGTTGTACTCTTTTTTGATCTCCTTGTATTTGCTGCTTTGCTGAAAACCCAGGTAGGCCAGACCTCCGGTTACCCCGTAGAGGATCGGGATTTTCCACGCCTGCTTGTTGTAAAGTTGTGAGAACCCCGGTGCGATCAGCGAGATGGCGGTCATCCGCGAGAGCGGGATCGTGTCGCGGAACAGCGCACTGTAACGAACGGTAGAGGTGTCGTCCTTGCGTTTGTGTTTACCTGCTTTCGTGGAATCCGTCGCAACGGTTTCCGCCAATTCGCCTTTCAACGGCTTGAGGGAGGTATCGGCAGGGGGAACGGTTGTTTGCGGTAATTTCGAACTGTCGTCCGGCAGGATTTTTTCAACCGCCGTAGGCGCGATTTCTTTGAGCACCCCGCCTTCTACTTTAAAACGTTTCTGCGGAGTCAATCCCGGTTCCTGGGCCCCTCCTGCCGAAGATTGGGCGGTGGTGTCGTTTTTTTTCTTGTCGCTACTGCGGCTCTCTTTGGATGCCTTGCCCTTTTTCTTTTGCACCGTATCTGCAGGCACCACCATCGATTGAGCCGATCGTGACGCGGAGGATTGGGGTTGGGATTGTCCCGCTGTAGTGGCCTGAGGCGTTTGCGCAGAAACGGCGACTGCTGCCAGCGCCGTGGCGAGGGCGACAGTCAGCATGCGGAGATATGGGCGCAAGGCTGGCATTATCGGATAGCTCGGTCGAATTTGCGGATAAATTCGCGGATGTCTTCGTCGGATTCAAAACCGATAACGATTTTGCCGCCGCCCTTATTGTTTTTTTTGATGCTGATCTCCTGCGTGAAAACCTTCTCGAGCTGCTCGACCAGTTTTACGTACTCTTCCGGGTACTCCTCTTCGATCTCTTCCTTGGCCGGTTTGGGAGTGTTCAGCATTTTGACCATCTCTTCGACCTGGCGGACGGAGAGACCTTTTTTTATTATCTTTTTAAGCAGAGCCACCTGCAATTCGGGTGACTCGACCGTGATCAATGCCCGGGCATGGCCCATGGAAATCAGCTCTTCACGGATTGCGAGCTGAATCTCGACCGGAAGTTTAAGCAGACGCATGTAATTGGCTACCGTCGAGCGCTTTTTGCCTATCCTTTCACCGAGCGAATCTTGTGTCAGGCTGCATTCGTCAACCAGTCTCTGCAGGCTCAGCGCCACCTCAATTGCATTGAGGTCCTGACGTTGGATGTTTTCCACGATCGACATTTCGAGCACATGCTGGTCGTCCGCTTCGCGGATATAGACCGGCACGCTTTCCAGACCTGCCAATTGGGAAGCTCTCCAGCGGCGTTCGCCGCTGATGATGGTGTATTTGCCGTCGTCCTCTTTCTTAACCGTCAACGGTTGGATCACGCCCAACGTACGAATCGACTCGGCCAGTTCGCTGAGGGCCTGTTCGTCGAAGTGCGTACGGGGTTGTTTCGGATTCGGGACGACCGAAGCGATCTCGACCTCTTCGAACGCATGGTTGCTTTTTTTCGCCGGAAGATCCTTTCCCTCGATTTCGAATATGGCGCCCAATCCGCGCCCCAAACCTTTGTTTTTCGGGTTCATATCGCTTATGCCGTTTTTTTGTTTTTCTTGATGAACTCTTTAGCCAGGTTCAGGTAATTTACGCTGCCCGTCGAGGCGGCGTCGTACAACAGTGCCGGTTTGCCGTAGCTGGGTGCCTCGCTCAGTCGGGTGTTGCGCTGGATGATCGTGTCGAACGCCAGCGCGCCGAAATGCTCGCGCACTTCGGTGGCCACCTGGTTGGCCAGCCGAAGCCGGGAGTCGTACATGGTCAGCAGGAATCCTTCTATTTCCAGTTCAGGATTGAGTTTCGACTTGGTCATCTTGATCGTATTGAGCAGCTTGCCGAGTCCTTCCAGTGCGAAATATTCGCATTGGACCGGAATCAGTACGCTGTCGGCGGCGACCAGTGCATTGAGCGTCACCAGGCCCAGTGACGGCGAACAATCGATCAGGATAAAATCGTAGCTGGGTTTGAGCGGTTCGAGAATGGCTTTCATCCGTTTCTGTCCGTCCTCGATTTCGAGCAACTCGGTTTCGGCGCCCACCAGATTGATGCTGGAAGGCAGCACGTCGAGCTTTTTGATCTCGGGACACTGCTGTATGATGTCCGCCGCCGAGGCGTTACCGGTGATGCAGTCGTATATGTTGACCTGATTGATATCCAGTCCCAGCCCCGAGGTCGCATTCGCCTGCGGATCGGCGTCGACCAGTAGGATTTTCTTGCCGATAACCGCCAGGCTGGCAGCTAGATTGATCGCGGTGGTGGTTTTGCCCACACCGCCTTTTTGGTTGGCCAGCGCCACTATCTTGCCCATACTTTTTCGGTTGAATAATCATGCAATATTAATCAAAATTCTCGAGATAACAGTTATGCTCGTACCAAACCTGCCGTAACCGTGTGTCCGAAGCCGCCGGAGCGTGTTGGTTTCTCGATTAAAATCCATATCTTTGGTGCAGTTTAATCAGATTGCAACGACCCCATGATTGATTTGAGAAAAAGAAACCTGTTGACGCTGCTCGACTTCTCTGCCGATGAAATTACTTACATGTTGGATTTGGCCGCGCGGCTCAAGGCCGACAAGTATCTCGGTAAGGAAAAGAAACTGTTGACAGGTAAAAATATCGTACTGCTGTTCGAGAAAGATTCGACCCGTACCCGTTGCGCTTTCGAAGTGGCGGCCCATGATCAGGGCGCACAGGTGACCTACTTGGGTCCGACCGGTTCGCAAATGGGCAAAAAAGAGTCCGTCAAGGATACCGCCCGTGTACTGGGACGAATGTATGACGGAATCGAGTACCGAGGTTACGGGCAACGGATCGTACGGCTGCTGGCCGAGTTTTCGGGCGTTCCGGTCTGGAACGGCCTCACCACGGAATTTCATCCGACGCAGGCGTTGGCCGATATGCTGACCATGCGTGAACACTGCCCCAAACCGTTATCCGAAGTCAAGTTTTGCTTCCTGGGCGACGCACATAACAATGTGGCGAACTCGTTGATGGTGATGGCTGCGAAGATGGGCATGGATTACCGTGCGATTTCGCCCCGGGCCTGCGCTCCGGATGCAGCGCTGGTCAACCAGTGCCGCCAGTTGTCGATGCAGAGCGGAGCGAAGATTCTGGTGACCGAAAATGCC
>OJUG01004265.1_pt1 | contig 11762 bp, 9 predicted proteins | sample 1599841 | NCBI WGS metagenome assembly OJUG01 (sample SAMN04168659, study PRJEB22393) | human gut metagenome | biome: human gut microbiome; feature: stool | host: Homo sapiens | collected 2014-05-12 | reverse complement strand
GTCACGTGGCTTGCCGCGCGCGCCGAATACCACCTGCGCCTGCGCGCCGGCACCGACACGGCGCTGGCCATGGCCATGCTGAACACCATCATCCAGGAAGACCTGTACGACCACGATTTCGTGGAATACTGGTGCTACGGCTTCGAGCAGCTGGCCGCGCGCGTGGCCGAGATGCCGGCGGAGAAGGCCGGCGAGATATGCGGCATCGACCCCGAATACATCAAGGGAGCGGCCCGCATGTAAGCGAACGCCAAGCCGGCGTCCATCGCCTGGGGCCTTGCGTTCGACCAGAACCAGAACGGCAACCAGGCGGCCCACTGCGTGCTGGCGCTGATGGCCATCTGCGGCAACATCGACGTGCCCGGCGGCCAGCGGTTCCGGGAGTCCGACACCTTTTCCCGGGGAAACGCCGTCACCACCTTTGAGACGGCCTTCGGCACCATGGGCCTGTGCGTCTGCTTTGACCTGCGGTTCGAGGAGCTGGCCCGGTGCATGTGCCTGCGGGGGGCAAAGGTGATCTTCGTGCCGGCGGCCTTCAACATGACTACCGGCCCCGCCCACTGGGAACTTCTCTTCCGCCAGCGGGCAGTGGACAACCAGTGCTTCACCGTGGGGGTCTCCCCCGCCCGGGACGAACAGGGCTCCTACGTGGCCTACGGCAACTCCATCGCCGTGGATCCCTGGGGCGCCGTGCTCTGCCGGGCCGGGGCGGAGGAGACAACCCTGTACGCGGACCTGGACGTGGAACGGCTGGAGGCGGTACGGGCCCAGCTGCCCATCCTCTCCGCCCGGCGGACGGATCTGTATGAGGTGCGGGAGAAGTGAGCGGCACAGTCTTCGGCGCATTCTATGACGTGGTCCGGCGGATCCCCGCCGGAAGTGTGTCCACCTACGGCCAGGTGGCGCGGCTGGCCGGGATGCCACGGAGCGCCCGGCTGGTGGGATATGCCATGGCGTCCTGTCAGGACCCAACCGTGCCCTGCCACCGGGTGGTGGACCGCTTCGGCGGCACCAAGGCGGCCTTCGACACCTTTGCCCCCGGCACCCAGCGGGCCCTGCTGGAGGCGGAGGGTGTGGCCTTTCGCCTGGACGGCACGGTGGATCTGGAACAGTGCCTCTGGACACCGGAATCATAAAAACATGAGGAGAGCGGCTTTTGCCGCTCTCCTCTGCTCGTTTCTCACAGCTTCCGGCTGTTGTATGCCTCAATGCCGTGGGCCAGGACCTCCATGGCCCGCCGCAGATCCGCCTGCTTCAGGATATAAGCCAGCCGGACCTCGTCCCGGCCCTTGCCGGGGGTGCCGTAGAAGCCCTCGCCGGGTGCGAACATGACGGTCTCCCCGTTGTCCTGGAACTCCTCCAGCAGCCAGGTCTGGAACTTGTCGGTGTCATCCACCGGCAGCTTGGCCATGAGGTAGAAAGCGCCCTTGGGGCACTCGCACACCACGCCGGGGATCTGAGATAGGCCCTCCATGCAGGTATCCCGCCGCCTGTGGTACTCCTCCCGCACGGCGGAGAAGTAGTCGGAGCCTACGCCGTACAGGGCGGCAGCGCCCAGCTGGTCCAGCGTGGCCGCGCACAGGCGTCCCTGGCAGATCTTCAGGGCCTGGGCCATCAGTTCCCGGTTCCGGGACACCAGGATGCCCACCCGGGCGCCGCAGGCGGAGAACCGCTTGGAGATGGAGTCCACCACCACCACGTTCTCGGCCGCATCGTCAAACTGGGCCATGGAGGCCAGAGGCTCGCCGCCGTAGACGAACTCCCGGTACACCTCGTCGCTGATAAGGAACAGGCCGTGCTCTTTGGCGATGTCCGCCATCAGGCGCATCTCCTCCGGGGAGAGGACCACGCCGGTGGGGTTGCCGGGGTTGGTCACCAGGATGGCCCGTGTGTGCTCGTTGATCAGGGGCTCGATTCGCGCCCGGTCGGCGTAGCGGTAGCCCTCCTCCGGAGTTGTGGGGATAGGCCGGATCACGCCGCCGGTGACACTGACAAAGGTGTTGTAATTGGGATAGAAGGGCTCCGGGATCAGGATCTCGTCTCCCTCGTCCAGAATGCAGGTCAGGGCCATCTGCAGCGCCTCGCTGCCGCCGGCAGTGGCGTAGATGTCCGATTGCTCCAGGTGGATGCCCAGGTTGGCGTAGTAGCCCTGCACCGCCGTCAGAAACTCAGACACGCCGGGGGCCGCCGCATAGGCCAGCACTGGGTCCTGGAAATTCTTCACCGCGTCAAAGAAGGCCTTGGGCGTCTCAATGTCCGGCTGGCCGATATTCAGATGATAGATCTTGCGGCCCTTGGCCTCTGCCGCCAGCTCATAGGGCAGAAACTTCCGCATGGGAGAGAGCTCACACCGCTGAATCTTGCTGGAAAATTTCATAAAAAAGACCTCCTTGGTCGGATTTTGTAATCTCATTTACGGCGGCCGGCAATAAAAAACGCCCCTGACATCTCTGTCAGGGGCGAACATTCCATTCCGCGGTACCACCCTGATCTGCCTCCAAATGGGAGGCATCTCATGTCATCCGGTAACGGGGATGGGCCGTTCCGCTCCTCGCGGACTGCTCCAGAGTGGCTGCCGTGCGGCGTGGGCTGGGGGCTTGCACCGTCTCCCCCTCGCTTCTAAGCCGGTTTCGCAGGGCTGGCTCTGTCATCGCGTTTATGATAGTCCCATTATACGTCTTTGCGGGGATTTGTCAAGCAGAGGTTTTCAGAAATCTCCGCTGAAGGCCTGCATCCGTCAGGTCTCCTCTTCCGTCGGGAAGGGAGGCTCGTCCGCCTCCGGGGCGGGCGCGCCGCCCATCTGCATCTCCTGCCACTGGGCACGGGTGATCAGCAGCTGCCTGGGCTTGGAGCCCTCGAAGGGCCCCACGATGCCCCGTTCCTCCATCTGGTCCACCAGGCGGGCGGCCCGGGAATAGCCCAGCTTCAGCCGGCGCTGGAGCATGGAGACAGAGGCCTGCCCGGTCTCCAGCACCACCTCCACGGCGGCGGGGAGCAGCTCGTCCCCCTCGTCCTCTCCGGCCTCCGGCGCCGCGGCCGCGGCGCCCTTGCCGCCTTTCTCCTTCTCCTGCATGGACTCCTCGATCTTGGCCATGACCTCATCGGAGTAATGCGCCTCACCGGACTGCTTCACGAACTCCACCACCCGTTCGATCTCCTCCGGGGAGATGAAGCAGCCCTGGACGCGGGTGGGCTTGCCCTGGCCCAGGGGAGCGTAGAGCATATCGCCCTTGCCCACCAGCTTCTCCGCGCCGGTGTTGTCCAGGATGATTCTGGACTCCAGAGAGGATGCCACAGCAAAGGCGATGCGGCTGGGAATGTTGGCCTTCATGAGGCCGGTGATCACATCTGCGGAGGGCCGCTGGGTGGCGATCACCAGATGGACGCCGGCGGCGCGGCCCATCTGGGCCACCCGGCAGATGGACTCCTCCACCTCCTTAGCAGCTACCAACATCAGGTCGGCCAACTCATCAATGACCACCACCACGCTGGGCAGCGTCTCCAGGTCCTCACTGGCCCGGGCCAGGCGGTTGAACTCCTCCAGCTTCTTCACACCATGCTCAGAGAAGGTCTTGTACCGCTTCATCATCTCGAACACCGCCCACTGGAGGGCACCAGCGGCCTTTTTGGGATCCGTCACCACCGGGATCAGCAGGTGGGGAATGCCGTTGTAGGGGGCCAGCTCCACCATCTTGGGATCCACCATGATAAAGCGGACCTCATCCGGGGTGGACTTGTACAGCAGCGACACAATCAGGGAGTTGGTGCACACGGACTTGCCGGATCCGGTGGTGCCGGCGATCAGCACGTGGGGCAGACGCTCGATATCCCCCACGATGTTCCGGCCGCCGATATCCCTTCCCAGGGCGAAAGCCACTTTGGACTTGTGCTCTGTGAACTCCCGGGACTCGATCACGTCCCGGATCAGCACCGGCGTCACCTGCTTGTTGGGCACCTCGATGCCCACCACGGAGATCTTGTCCGGAATGGGGGCGATCCGCACGCCGGAGGCCCCCAGGGCCAGGGCGATATCATCCGACAGGTTGGTGATCTTGCTGAGCTTCACGCCCTGGTCCAGCACGAACTCATACCGGGTGACGGAGGGGCCGTGGACCACGTCTCCGGCAGTAGCGTCCACACCGAAGCTGGTGAGGGTCTCCGCCAGGCGGCGGGAGTTGTTCCGCAGCTCTGCGCCGGTCTCAGCATAGTTTTCCTCCCGGCTCTCCTGCAGCAGGGTAATGGGGGGGAACTGATAGGTGTCCGCATCCTCCGTCAGCTTCTGCTCAATCTCCGCGGTCACCGCTGCCGTAGCAGCGGCTACCTCCTGGGCCACGGCCTTCTTCCCCGCCGCCGGGGCAGGCGGGGCGGCAGGCGCCGCGGGGGCGGGCTCCGGAACGGATACCTCTTCCGCCACGGGCGCCGGGGTGGGAGCGGCCTTGGCGCGGGCCGGAGACGGCGCAGGTTCCAGCGCCGCCTGCTCCGCCTCCTTGTCGGAGAGCACCTGGTCCGGCGTCTTCATCTTGTCGGACTTATGCCGGAAGAAGCCGGTAAACCGGCCGGACTCTTCCTCCGGCTGTGCGGACGGCTCCTCGCCGTCCAGGGGAATGTCGATGGCGGGCCTGCTCTGGCGCTCTCCCCGCCGCTGGGGCGGCTCCGCAGGAGCGATGTGGACGGCGGGCGTAGGCTCCGGCTCCTCCTCGTACTCCGGCCGGTTCCGTACCATCTCCAGAACGGCGGAAGGCGTCACATGCAGGGCCGCCAGCAGCAGAACCGCCAGCAGCAAGCCGAAGAGGAAGAGAGACACCACCTTGGAGACCGCCAGCACCGCCGCCTCCGCCAGCAGGCCGGAAACGGCGCCGCCCGCCTTCAGGGCAAGGCCCGCCGTCCAGAGATTCTTCAAAACGCCCCAGCCGTTCAGCGCATAGTCTCCCCCTGCGAAAATGGTGTGGAACAGCGCTCCTGCCAGCAGCGGCAGCAGCAGGGCGCAGGTGGCCCGCAGGGTGACCGGGCGGCCCCGGTGCAGCAGCAGGATCCCTCCTGCCAGCAGCATGGCAGGGCCGGCCAGCCAGTAGCCGTAGCCGAACAGTCCCTTCAGGAGCTTGGCCAGCAGGTCGATGAGGATCGCCTGCACGCCGCAGTAGCTCACCAGCACACACAGCGCCAGCACCAGCAGTATCACGCCCCCCACCTCCCGGCGGATGGGACGCTTCTGAGGCTGCTTACCCTTGGCCGTGCGTGAGCCGGAGCGGCTGCCGCTCTTTTTCGTTGTCGTCTTCTTCTGCGTTGAGGATGCCATGCTTCTCTCCTTCGAGGTTCCAATCTCCTTTGTTTACCGTCAATGCAGCGCAACGGAGATGCGCCGCAAAATCTTCGGTTTTCCAGAGGCCCTTTCCTGAGCGGCCTGGCCGAACCTGCCCGTTCCAGGGTCTGGCTCCGCCGGACGCCTGATGCCGCTTCCGCCGCGGACGTGCTCTGCGCACCAAAGGCAAGTTACTTCGGCACAAGTGTCAGCGCCAGCACGATCAGGCCCACTGCCCAGCAGTAATACGCGAACCAGCCGAACTTGCCTTTATCGGCGATCATCTTCAGCAGGCGGATACAGATATAGCCCACCACGGCGGCCACCGCCACTCCCACCAGATACACGGGAATATCCGATACGATGATGGAATTCTCCTGAATGGCGTCCTTCAAGGTCAGGATGTTGGCCCCCAGGACGGCAGGGATGGACAGCAGGAAGGAAAAGCGCACCGCAAACTTCCGGTCAAAGCCCACAAAGCAGCCGGCGGTGATAGTGGTGCCGGAGCGGGAGATGCCGGGGCAGGTAGCGATGGCCTGGGCAATGCCCACCAGCAGCACATCCAGCAGCTTGGCGCTCCGCTCCGTCTTGCGTCCTTTTTTTACCCGGTCGCTGGCGAACAGCAGAAAGCCCGTCACGATCAGAGCCCCCGCCACGAAATAGATATTGCCGGACAGGCCCTCCACCAGATCCTTCACCGGCAGCACCACAAACAGGGGCAGCGTGCCCACGATAATCAGCAGGATCATCCGCCGTGCCGGCGGGATGGGGTTGGGTGTGGTGCCGCGAACCAGATCGCGGACGCCGTCGATCAGCTCCACGATCATGTCCCGGATATCCTGCCAGTAGGCCGCGAACACTGCCACCAGGGTTCCCAGGTGCAGCAGCACGTCAAAAAAGTCCGGCGTCGCCGGAACGCCCGCCTGGCCCAGGAAGTGCTCCGCAATGGCCAGATGGCCGGAGCTGGAGATGGGCAGGAACTCCGCCAGGCCCTGGATCAGGCCCAGCAGGATGGATGACAGCAAAGACAATGGATTCAATCCCCCAGTCATTTAAAATCGCACATACATGCTTGAGTATATCACGGCCAGGCTGAAAATTCCAGTCATATTTCCGCATAGCCCGGAGAAAAGCAAAAAACAGACCGGCCGTTCAGGACCGGTCTGCTCATTTGTATGCAGCGGCCGAAGGCGGTTCACGTCTCCTCCAGCGTCTCCAGCGCGGCCTTGGCCGCCGCCTGTTCGGCCTCTTTCTTGCTGTGGCCGGAACCGGCGCCGATGGGCAGTCCGTTGAGCTGCACCTCCGCCTGGAAGGTCTTGTCGTGGTCCGGCCCCGCCTCGCCGGTCATGTGGTAGGTGAGCACCTGATCCGCCTGGCGCTGGACCAGTTCCTGCAGAGCCGTCTTGTAGTCCCGGCGGCGCTCCTCCACTACCTCTTCCTTCTCTGCGTCCAGCAGGCAGCGGTGGATCAGGGCGGAGGCCGCCTCGATCCCCCCGTCCAGGTACACAGCAGCAAACACCGCCTCCGTGGCGTCTGCCAGGATGGAGATCCGCTCCCGGCCACCGCCAGCCTCCTCGCCCCGGCCCAGCTTCAGATACTGGCCCAGGCCCAGCTTCTGCGCCACTTCATACAGGCTCTGCTCACACACCAGGGCCGCCCGGATGCGGGTCAGGTCCCCCTCCGGAAGGTCCGGGTGCTGGCAGAAGAGAAACTCCGCTGTCACAAAGCCCAGCACGGAGTCCCCCAGGAACTCCAGCCGCTCATTGCTGCGCAGCCCACCGGCCCGGTGCTCGTTGGCGTAGGAGCTGTGGTTCAGCGCCTCCTCGAGAAGAGCCTGGTTGCGGAAGGTGTAATTCAGTTTTTTCTCCAGATCCCGCATATCGTCCACTCCCAAAAGGAAGCCCCGCTCTGCGCGGGGCGTTCCTGCAAGTTATCCGTTCAGCTTGCCTGCCACGTAATTCACCGCGTCGCCCACGGTCTTGATGGCCTTGACCTCGTCCTCCGCCGTCTGTCCCAGCTCGAACTCCTCCTCCATGGCCATCACCAACTCCACCAGGTCCACAGAGTCGGCGCCCAGGTCGTCTTCAAAGGAGGTCTCCAGCGTCACCTCGTCCAGCTCCATACCAAACTGCTCGGACACCAAATCCTTCATGGTCTGAAAAATTTCCTCATTCGACATGTCGTTCACCCCTCAAGGAAAAATGGTTCTGTGCCTTGCTGGGGTAATCATACGGCAATCTCTACGGCGGTGTCAATAGGAAATCAATTTTTTTCCATGCCGGGCTGGACCCGCATGTGTTCGATGTTGGCCTGAATGTCCGCGATGAAACCGCTTTCCGCATACTCCTTGGCCCGCAGCACCGCATTTTCGATGGCCCTGGCGTTGGAACCGCCATGGGCCTTGATCACCGGCTTTTGGATCCCCAGGAAGGGTGTGCCGCCCACCTCGCTGGGATCCAGCAGCTTTTTCATCTGCCCCAGATCCCCTTTCACCAGACCGGCGGCCAGCTTGGTCTTGGTGCTGGAGAGGAACATCTCCTTCAGGGACTTGAGCAGGAACTTGCCTACGCCCTCCATGGTTTTCAGCATCACATTGCCGGTGAAGCCGTCGGTAACGATCACATCGGCGGTGCCCATCATGGCCTCGTTGGCCTCCACATTGCCGATGAAGTGGATGCGGCCGGCCTCCCCAGCCTCTTTCAGCAGGGCGTAGGTCTCATGGCGCAGGGTGTCGCCCTTCTCCTCCTCCGCACCGATGTTCAGAAGGCCCACCCGGGGCTTTTCGATGCCCATGACCCGCTGGGCGTAGTAGCTGCCCAGGTACGCAAACTGGAGCAGGTACTCCGGCGTGCACTCGGCGTTGGCGCCGCAGTCGCAGAGGACCGCCCGTCCCCCGGCGGTGGGAATCTGGGGCCCCATGGCGGCCCGGCGGATGCCCCGAATGCGCTTGACCACCAGCGTGGCCCCGGAGAGCAGCGCCCCGGTGGACCCGGCGGAGACAAAGGCGTCTCCCGCGCCGTCCTTCAGCAGGTTCAATCCCACGGTCAGGGAGGAGTCTGGCTTCTGCTTGAAGGCCATGGCGGGGTCATCCGCGATCTCCACCACCTCTTTGGCGTCCTTGATCTCCACCCCTGCGGGCAGACTCTTCTGGCCGCAGGCCTCCACGGCCTTCAGCACCTCCGCCGTCCGGCCCACCAGAATGATCTCCACCCCATGGTTCCGGTTGGCGTCCAGCGCGCCCCGGACGATTTCCAGCGGCGCGTTGTCTCCGCCCATTGCGTCTACAATGATCTTCATGCTTCCCGCACCTCCTGCTTGATTTGGTCGATGATGGCCAGTGAACGGGCCGACAGCTCCGCGTTCTTATTCCGCTTCCCCTTCACCCGATGGTCCAGGGGCGGCATGATGCCGAAGTTGATATTCATGGGCTGGAACATCGTGACGGAGGGATTGGACACATACAGCCCCAGAGCGCCGATGGCGGTCTCCCGGGGGAAATCGACGGGCGGCCTGCCGGTCAGGCGCCGAGCGGTCTCCACCCCCACCAGAAAGCCGGAGGCGGCGGACTCCACATATCCCTCCACGCCGGTCATCTGGCCGGCAAAGGAGAGCCGGGGCTCCGCTTTCAGCCGGTAGTACCGGTCCAGCAGCCGGGGAGAGTTCAAAAAGGTATTCCGGTGCATGACGCCGTAGCGCAAAAACTCCGCATCGTGGAGGGCGGGGATCATGGAGAACACCCGCCGCTGCTCCGGGAATTTCAGGTGGGTCTGGAAGCCCACCAAGTTGTACACCGTGCCGTCGGCGTTGTCTCGCCGCAGCTGCACCACGGCGTAGGGCTCCTTTCCCGTGCGGGGATCCTTCAGCCCCCGGGGCTTCAGGGGGCCGTAGCAGAGGGTATCGTGGCCCCGGCGGGCCATGACCTCCACGGGCATACAGCCCTCAAATACCATCTTGTCCTCAAAGCCGTGGACCGGGGCCTCCTGGGCCGTGGTCAGCTCCTTCCAGAAGGCGTCGTACTCCTCCTCGGTCATGGGGCAGTTGACATAGTCCGCCGTTCCCCGGTCATACCGGGAGCCGAACCAGGCCTTGTCCATGTCCACGCTCTCGGCGGTGACCAGGGGGGCCGCCGCGTCGTAGAAGTGGAGGGCGGTGTCCGCCCCCAACAGGGACTGGAGCCGCTCCGCCAGGGCGTCGGAGGTCAGGGGGCCGGAGGCGATGACCACCTCCCCCTCCGGGATCTCGGTCACCTCGCCGGGCACCACGGTGATATGGGGGTGGCTGCGGATCTGCTCCGTCACCATGCGGGCGAAGCCGTGGCGGTCCACCGCCAATGCGCCGCCGGCCTCCACCCGGGTGGCGTCGGCGCACTGGAGGATCAGGGAGCCCAGCCGCCGCAGCTCCTCTTTCAAAAGGCCCACAGCGTTTTCCAGCTGGTCGCTCCGCAGGGAGTTGGAGCAGCACAGCTCCGCGAAGTATTCCGTCTCATGGGCGGGGGTCTTTTTTTCCGGCTTCATCTCCCGGAGGGTGACGTCGATACCCCGCTGGGCCAGCTGCCAGGCAGCCTCCGAGCCGGCCAGGCCGGCGCCGATAACTGTTACATTCATAGTTTGGATCCTTTATCTATCGTTGGTTGATGGTGCGTCCCATGGGACGGGGAATCTGGCTCCCGCCAGGGGGCCGTTTCCACGGGGGATGCGCCCCCCATTCTCTTTTTGTTCTTGACAAAAAGAGAATGCGCCGCGCCCGGTGGAAGAGAAAAAATCGCTTTTGGTCGCAACTTTGCACGTGCGTGCAAAGTTGCTGTACGGGGGTCGGCGTAAGATGGTGCCTGCGGGGTTGCGAGGGCTTCCCGACGGGCGCGGCGGAGTACGGTGCAGACTTGAACACTGACTCCCGCGGCGCGGTTCCGACAAAAATCGGGGTGCAAGGACGCATTTGACCAGATTCTCTTTCCGCGCGTTCCGCTTCGCTACGCGCTGCCCCGGCGGTCGTGGGAGCTTGCACCAGCTCCCGTCAACCGCCAAGCCAGCGGCAGCGAAAAGAGAAGCACCTCAATGCGATGACCACCCCGACGATCTCCGCACCATCCGCCACGGGACGGCAGTTACAAACTTGCAGAAGGGAAAAGCGTGCCCGAAGGCAGGCCAAAATCGGCGCTTGCACCGATCCGCCGACCCCCGTCGCGCGGAGGCGCGAACGCGCCGGAGCGCGTCTAAGCGGTCTTTTCTTTTGGACCGTGCACGGCCCGTTTCTCTTTTGGCAAGACCGAAAGGGGCCCCCGCCGCGCCCCGCGCGGTGGGGAGAGGAGGCGCAAGGGAGCGGGCGCAGTTTTCGCCGCAGGCGGAAACGGAGCTGAGCGGACTTTGCGACGACGACAATGGGGGGGCATCCTGCTGGACCCGCCCTCCTGCGGGAGCAGAGACCCCGTGGCCGCCGTTCGGCGGCCCAAATCATCTCCGGGCGGTTGATCGCCGCCCCTACATCCCCCCGGAAGCTCTTCCGCCATCGAATCACCCCGGCGGAAGCCGCTCTCACCCCGCCGGTCGGTTGACCTTCAGCACCCCGGAGATCTGGTTCAGCTTGTTCATGACAGACTTCAGCTGGGCGCCGTCCTTCACCCGGATCTCCAGCCGGAAGATGGCAAACTGGTCCTCTGTACTGCGGGAGTTGATGCCCAGCACAAAGGTATTCGTCGTGGAGAGGGCAGCGGAGATGTCCAGCAGCAGGCCCTGCCGGTCCTTGCACACCACCTCCAAAATCGTGGGATAGCTGTCGTTGGTGTCGCCGCCCCAGGAGACCTTGATCCAGCGCCCCTCCTGCCCCGGCTGGGATCGCTTCTCCTCCGAGGCGTTGGGACAGTCGCACCGGTGGACGGACACGCCGTACCCCCGGGTGATAAAGCCGATGATGTCGTCCCCCGGCACCGGGGTGCAGCACTTGGAGAACTTCACCAGGCAGTTATCCAGGCCCTCCACGATGATGCCCTGCTCGCTCTTCACCCGCTTGGGAGCGGAGGGCTGTTTGGCAGGCTCCGCCGGTTTGGCCTCCGCCAGCTCCTCGGCGGCCTTTTCCGCCTGGTGGAGCTTCGCCACCCGGTTCAGCTCCCCCTGGATCCGGCTCACTGCCTTCTGGGCGGTGAAGCCGCCGTAGCCGATGGCGGCGTACATGTCGTCCAGAGAGCCGTAGGACACCCGCTTCAACAGCACCGGCAGCATCTCCGGCGAGAGAACGTCCTTCATGGAGATGCCGCAGTGCTTCAGCTCCGCCTCGAAGGCGGCACGGCCGTTTGCGATGTTCTCCTCTTTCTTCTCCTTCTTGAACCACTGGCGAATCTTGCTGCGGGCCTCGCTGCTTCTGGCAATCTTCATCCAGTCCCGGCTGGGACCCTTGGCGTTCTTGGAGGTGAGGATCTCCACGATGTCGCCGTTTTTCAGCACATGGTCCAGCGTGACGATCCGGCCGT
>OJUG01004257.1_pt1 | contig 11773 bp, 6 predicted proteins | sample 1599841 | NCBI WGS metagenome assembly OJUG01 (sample SAMN04168659, study PRJEB22393) | human gut metagenome | biome: human gut microbiome; feature: stool | host: Homo sapiens | collected 2014-05-12 | reverse complement strand
CAAAAACCTACTATCTCTTTAATTGGAATCTTCCACATTTTCTGATTCTGAAATACATTCTTTATAGGAAATCTTCATTTCGTACTCAAAAAATGTGGTAACCGATAAATGGAGAACAGTTTTAATCACGAAAAATAGATTCATCAACCAAGTAAGATGAATATTTTTTTAGCGATATTTTTTTACACGCAAAAATGCGTGAATAAAAAAACAGGCAAAAAAAGTTTTTCATCACACGAGTTGTGAGAAAAAAATTATCGCAAAAAATCGTGCATCGTTTTTTCGATGAAAAGTTTTTTGCACAAATAAATTGTTCTCACTCTTACATGATGTGTCATTAAAAGTGGCTGTTTTTAGTGAATGCACTTTTTAATGATTCCATATTTTTTGATTCTGAAACTATCTTATTAAAGGAAATATTCATTTCGCACTCAAAAAATGTGGTAATACAACGCAAAGAAAAGGCAGACGAATCTGCCTTAACAAGAATGAACACAATTTGTATCGAGTGGAAGATAGTATCTCGGAATTGCTCTGCAAAGATATAAAATATTTAACCAAAAGTCAAGTAATTTGATAAATATTTTAATCTGTCTTGCATTTTTATTTTGCACTCTGCTTACTGAATCTGTTTCCACCTGCATATATGGTTATTGGATTCTATTTTCTATCAAAAATCATGTTTTCATAGATAATTAAGTATTAAAATCATGTTGCACGTTAAAATATAGAATTAAAATCGCGCTTTCAGTTATTATTAGTAATAAAAAATTATGTTTTAAGTTAAATATTACAAGTAAAACCATGTAATCAAGTAAATAATGATGTCGAAAGCCTTGTTTTTACACTTAAAAAATCGTCAATCACTCTTTTGAATTTCAGAAAAAATTGCTAATTTTATTGTCAGAAATACAACGGGGTTATATGCCCCTTAAACACGTTCTTTGACTTGCTGGCATAAAACCTTTACAATCATGAAAAACATCAATGTAATGCCTGCAAATGCTAATAACAACAACGAAATGCAGGAACCCAAACTTGTTGCTCGCAAAAGAAAGGTCAATCCTTTTTCTACTGTCATCCGAAAGGCTAATAGCCTTTACTCAAAACAAGTCAGTAAGAACACCGCAGTTAAACAGGCTTGTATCATGGCGTGTATTTTGCCCCTGTATCCTGACCTTAACCATTTTTGGATGGAATATCAGTATATGGTTGATAGAATCCTCGATAGCAGACGATTTGAAAAGATTTGTAATGAGTGTGGATTAAATCCACAGATTATTGCCCAGCATCTCGTTTTCGAGGGCAAAGCAATGGTAGAACAGGTTTTGGCAGAGGGTTTTGCCCCCTTGAGAGGACGGGAACGGTCATATACCGAAGCCCTGCTTGAATAAGTTTCTCAAAGCGAACAACAATGTTTAGGGATGTTACCACGGAGGAATAAATAAGTTGAGTTTCATATCGAAAAAATTTTAATTAGTAAATTCGTTCATTAGCACCACAATAACTCAATTCATTTTTATTTCACCCGCCAGCAGGATAAGAACGAGGGGACTGTCGTGAGACAGCCCCCGTTTTCTTTATAGTAAATGTTGCATAGCAGCGTCGATTTGGCTGTTTTCAAATGAATCAAGGTAAATTTGCGTTACCTTTTCAGAACTATGTCCCAGCGATTCACAAATTATTGACGTGCTAACTCCCTCACGTTTCAATACGGTAGCAAAGCTATGCCGTGAAACATAGGTTGTTAAGTCGATAGGTATTTCCAATTCTTTCCCTACCTCTTTCAATCGTTCATTCACTTTGGAAATGACTTTATGAACTCGATTGCGTTGTTGTTGCTCGGTCTTATGAAAAGCAGAAAGGATTGGAAACAAAAAGAGCGCACCATCTTGTAGGTAACGCTCTATAATCTCCTGCGCTTTGGGCTGTAAAGGTAGCCTTATCAACTTGTGCGTTTTTCGCCGTGTGTAAATCAGCCGTCCATCCACGATATTATCCGTTTTAAGGTAGGCTATGTCCACGAAATTAATGCCACCCATAAAGTACCCGAACGCAAACAAATCGACTGCAAATTGCTTGTAGAAATCATTGCTGCGGTATTCGATAATCCGCATGATGTCCGCCTTACTTATGGCTCGCTTTGCCGTCGCTTGGTGCAGTTTGGAAACCTTGTAGGATTTGAACGGGTAATAATCCGCTTTCACACACTTTTCCTCAATGGCTACATTATAGACTGCCCGTAAAGTGCGGAATCGGCGGCCTATTGTATTTTCTGAAAAACCTTGTCCCCGCAACCATGTTTCATAGCGTTTCAGCCAAACGGTATCAATTTCTGAAAAGTAGATATTCAGATGTCCGTTGAATTTCAACAAGGAATTGTAGACCTCTTGGTGCGACAGCGCATAGCCCGTTCGCCCCGCTTGTTTCAAGTCCTCAATTTGAAATTGGAACACCTCGCCTACCGTGCGTCTTGCGCGTGTGCTCTCTGTCAACCGTTCAGTCAGCGTTGTAGCCGTAAATTCTTTCTTCTCGGCTTTCAGTTCGATGATGCGCTCAGCAAACTCGCTACTCTTATCCGCAATAATCTTTTCGATATATGCCTTGTTGGGACAATTCTTTTTCGGCTGGTTCTTCGTAAAATCCCAAAACTGCGGTAAAACAGACACACCGAGGCTGACATATTTCTTTTTCCCGTCTTTACAGACACGAATCATCAGCGGATGTGCGCCGTTGGCAAGAGTTTTTGATTTGTAACAGAGAATGTTAACACCTGCATCCATAGTGATTTTTGGTTTAACTCTCGGTTTAACTCAAAGCCTCAAACCACCGTAAAACCGCTACGGAAAAGACAAAAAGAAAACCACCTACATTGCTGTAAGTGGTTGATTTTCTTTGTGGTACCAGCGGGAATCGAACCAGCGACACAAGGATTTTCAGTCCTTTGCTCTACCAACTGAGCTATGGCACCATCCGCGAAAAACGGGGTATTCCCTATTATCGTGGTGCAAAGATAAGCAAAAAATTTAATACTGCAAATGCCTTATGCAATTTTGTCGGTAAATTTTTCCCGGCCTGGCAAAAAAACTACCGACCCGGAAATCAGAAAAAAGTCCGCTACCCAAACGGACAGCGGACTTGACAGGCATGATACAGAGACGCTTAATTCGTTTTATTCTGGTTCGCCTCGCCGATTTCCGGGTTGGCAATCACGACGGAACGCGGCAGCTGGAACCGCATACCGGATTCGTTCTGCTCCCACATGGCTTTGTAAATGTGGTTGTTCGCAACGCCTGCCGCCGTCATCGCGGCATCGTCCCGGCGATCAATCGGCATATTCAAACGCCGGCGGTCGAGCCACTCCAGAGCGCCCTCCATCCACATCTCGATACGTTTCTGAAGAATGATCTCCTCGACGACATCGTCGAGCGAAGCGGCCGTGATGTCATAACCCGGATCGCGGTAGGTCGTCACGTAATCCTTGAGCGTCTTCTTGGCTGCGGCGATGTTGCTGTGCGCCTCGGCTTCAGCCTTGATGAAGACGGCCTCTTCGGCGCGCATATAGATCAGATCGGTATTGTTCCAGTCGCCGTTGTAACTGCGGAACTTGACCGAGACGTACTCCGAACGCGCTTTCACGCCCGAAGCAAGCGTATTGGGCAGGTTGGAAGGCAGGAGGCAGGCATAACCGCTCGTCGCAGCGTCCGGGTCCGGATTGTCCGTCTTGTTGAGCCACCAGCCGCGACGCACGTCGGTCGGATTCAGACGCGCATAGAGGTAGGAGTGGATCGGACGCTCGGCCCACATACCCGCATAACCGCTCATGTAGGGGTCCATCTGCGAACACCAGGTAGCCCATGTCTGGCAGTTGTCGGCCGTCATCTTGAAGCCGAAGATCAGACTCGGAACGTTCTCGATACGGTTGAAGCCGCTGTTGTAGTTCTCCTTGGAGACGAGCGTGTATTTGGCCAGAATATCGTCGGCCAGCGAGACGGCTTTCCCCCAGTCCTCCATGACCAATGCGACACGGGCGCGCAGAATGGCGGCCACGCTAGCGTCGAAATCGGTCCGGGAACCGGTGTCGTCGTATCCGATCTCCTCGAAAATACGCAGCGCTTCGTCCAGGTCGTCGGTAATGCGTTTGTAGACCTGCTCCATCGTGGCGCGCGGCAGATTCTGGCCGAGGGTCTCCTCGGTGGCCAGAGGCACGCCCGGAAGGTCCTTGTTCGCCGCCGAGTAGGGATACTGGTACACGTTGATCAGGTGGTAGTAGCCGAACGCGCGGGAGGTCAGCGCACGGGCGCGGTAGGCCTTCATCGTCTCCGACTCGGCGGAAGCGTCGAGGGTAGCCGTCGCGAGAATCTCATTGGCCGTGGCGATCGGAATGTAGAACATGTTCCACACGTTGAAAGTCGGCGTATACTCCTCCTGCCAGTAGTCGTTGATATACATGTAAAGGTTCATGCTGTGTTGCAGCAGCAGGGTCATGTCCTGCCCGGTCATGCCGAACGCAAGTTCGAACCCTTTGAAACCGGTCAGCCACTGAAGATCGTTCTTGTAATAGGTGGCATAGTGGGTGTAAATGGACGCCTCGATACCCTGAAGCACCTTGTCCGGGTCCTCCTTGGCCACCTCGTCACGGGTCTCCGAAGAGACTTTTCCCGAAGGGTCCACGTCGAAGATATCGTCGCTGCAGGATACCGCAACTGCCGCGCTCATTAAAAATATCAGTATTTTTTTCATATCAATGTCGCTGCTTAGAAGTTAATATTGAGACCTACCGAAGTGGTGCGGATCGGCGAATAATACGTACCGTCCACGCTGTTCAAAGCGACCGTCGCGCCCTGACCGCCCATGCTCGTACGGGGATCGTAGCCCTTGCGCTTCGATGCGAAGAAGACGTTGTCGCAGGCGAAGTACACGCGAACGCTCTTGATGCCGATCTTGCTCATCCAGTTCGCCGGGAAGGTGTAGCCCAGCGTGATGTTGCGCAGGTTGAAGTAGGTTTTGCTGATCAGGAAACGATCCGACGAAGCGTTGATGTTCGAGTCGTTCGTGTTCCAGATCGGCGCCGAACCTTTCCCGGTCTCCGGATTCCAGGCGTCGGCATAGTTCTTCAGACGGTTCATCGGGAAATTCGCACTGCTGAACGCCGAGAAGTCGTAATCGTAGCCGTAGCCGCCGAACTGGAAGTTGGTCATAATCGTCAGGTCGAGGCTCTTCCAACGCAGCGTGGTGTTCAGGCCGCCCGTGAAATCGGGAAGCGCGCTCTTCTCCAGCAGGTACTGCGTGGCCTCGGTAGCATCGCCGGTCGTGACTTTCTCCACGCCCACAACGTTGCCCTCACCGTCCGTGAGATCCCGGTCCATATACCAGAGCGAGTTGCCCTTCTCATCCAGACCTGCGAACTGCCGCATCTCCCAGCGGTAGATGTCCTTGCCTTCGTAAATGCGCTGGTTGCCGTTGGGCATGCCCGAGACTTTGTACTCGTCGGGCAGGTTGAGCATCTTGTTGGCATAGGTGTAACCGTTGACCGACATGTCCCAGTACCAGTCCTTTTTCTGGATGAGCTTGACGTTCAAGTCGAATTCGAAGCCCGAGTTGCGCAGTTTGCCGACGTTGTACCAGTCGTAGGCGCGGCCCGTCGAAATATCCTTCGTACGCTTGAAGAGCAGACCGTCCGACACGCGGATGAAGTAGTCCATCGTCAGGTTGATGCGGTCGTTCAGCAGACCCACGTCCAGACCCAGATCGAACGTCTTCTGCTTCTCCCACGTCAGATCGGGATTGCCGTAGTAATAGATCTCCGTACCCAGCTTGCCTTCGGAAATGGTAACCGTATACTGGTCGGTATAGGGATAGTAGTTGGCCAGGTCCTCGTTACCCTGCGTACCGTACGTGGCGCGGAGTTTCAGCTCCGAAAGCCAGCTGTGCGTACTCTCCATGAACTTCTCGGCTCCGATGCGCCACGAAGCGCCGACGGACCAGAACGTGCCCCAGGGATTGTATTTGAAACGCGAGGTTCCGTCGCGGCGGATACCGCCCGAGAAATAATAACGGTTGTCGTAGTTGTACTCCAGTTTGCCGAAGAAACCCTGAATGCGCAGCACGTCCTGATAGCCGTTGATCGACCCCATCTCGCCGGCGTTGTTCAGCTGCGGATTCTTGGGATCGTAAATGTTCGTCTTCTCGACCTCGGCGTAATCGCGCACCCAGCTGTTGTACTCATGCCCGATCAGCGCATTGATATTGTGGCGTCCGACGGATTTTTTGTAATTGAGCATCTGGATCAGGTTCAGATCGTAAACGTCCGTAGACTTTTTGTTGATCCGGCCCTTGGAACCGCGTCCGTCGCCGATCGTGGGGTTATAGAACAGCAGTTCGTCGGAGGCGCGATAGCCCAGCGACATGCTCGAGGTGAAGGTGAAGTCGCGCAGGAAATAGATCTCCCCGTAAGCGCGGCCCTGCAAGTTGTTGCGTTTGATGTCGCGCGTGTCCATCTTCAGCGTGGCGATGATGTTCTGGCCCGAGGTTCCGGGACGGGTCGTCGTGCCGTCGGTCTGCCCCGTACCCAGGTCGTAGACCTTGTCGCCGTTTTCGTCATACTTGATTTTCCCCTCGGCATCGCGGGCGTAGACCGGAAAAACCGGCTCCCACGAACGCGCCGTGGCGAACGCCGACGAAGCGAGGCTGCTGCCCTCCAGAATGTTGTTCTGCACCGTGTGGGCATAGGAGAGGTTGGCGCCCACCTTGATCCACTTGCGGAGCTTGGTGTTGACGTTCACACGGGCGCTGTAACGCTCGAAATCCGATTCGATCACATAGGATTCGTCCTTGAGGTAACCCAGCGAGATGAAATAGTCGGACTTCTCGTTCCCGCCGCTGACCGAAACGTTCGTCTCGTTGCGGAATCCGGTCTTGAAGAGTTCGTCCTGCAGGCGCTCGCTGTACATGCGCCGGGCCGACGGGTCGAGTTTGCCGGTCGCAGGGTCGATCAGGTAGGTCGACAAATATTTGTAGGGGTTGTAATTTCCGTGTGCCCCCAGCACCTCCTGCGAGGCATAGAGCGCCGCGGCAGCCAGATCGCCGCCTCCCTCTTCGGGGCTTGACGCCCACTTCGTGTCGCGCATCGTGCGCCACTGCGCCTCGAGGTATTCGCCCGGATCGGTGATGATGTCATACTCGGGGACAGCGCGGGTGTTGATACCGAATCGCGTGTCGACGCTGATCGTGGGATTGTCCAGGCTGCCGCGCTTGGTCGTGATGAAAACCACGCCGTTCGCGGCGCGCGAACCGTAGAGCGAGTTGGCCGTGGCGTCCTTCGACACGGAGATCGACTCGATGTCGGCCGGGTTGATGTCGGACAGGCTGCCCTGATAGGGCGAGCCGTCGAGCACGATCAGCGCGCCGGTGCCCGCATTGAGCGAACCGACGCCGCGGACGTAGATCGCAGCGTCCGTACCGGGCTGGTTGGTGGCCGTAGTCAGCTGCACGCCGGGAACCGCTCCTTCGAGCATTTTCGAAACGGTCGAAACCTGACGCTTCGCAAGCTCCTCGCCGCGGATGGTGGCGATTGATCCCGTAAGGTCTTTTTTCGTCGTCGTGCCGAAAGCGGTCACCACGACATTCTCGATGGCCTGCGCATCTTCGTGCATCACGACTTCGACATGCGTCTTTCCGGCAACAGCCACTTTCCGGGTCTCGTAACCGATGAACGAAACCGCCAGCGTAGCGTCGGCGGGTGCGGCGATGGTGAATTTACCATCCGTGCCCGTGGTCGTACCGGTCGACGTGCCGTCGACCATAACGGTTGCGCCCGCGACAGGCTTACCCTCCGCATCGGCAACTTTACCGGAAACCTGCCGGTTTTGGGCGAATCCATATACACAAAGCCCCAAAACGGCAATTAACGATAGTAGAATTTTTCTTACCATAAGCGTTAATTTTAATAAAATTTTAAAATAAAAAACAATCGCCCCGGATTCCGGATAATAAACTGCTGGATATAGGATAATTACAGCGTTCCGGAACGCATTTTCCGAGAAATGCCTAATAGTTTGGTATTAAGCGTGTAAGATATACGGACGACATCTCCGTGCGTCCGGGTTGTGTTACCAGATAGTTACCGGACAAGAAGGGTTAAACCGTGCCGTATAAGCTATTTGGTCCAATTGATATACCGTTTGGCAGTAACTTTATCATTACCTTTATCGCGGTTTGTTTATTGTTTAAAAAAGGTTAGGAAGGGAATGAGAAACACGTTCAAAGTACTGTTTTACATCAAGAAGAATGCGCCTTTACGCAATGGAAACACGCCGATCATGGGACGCATTACGATCAACGGACAGCGAACGCAGCTGTCCACGCAACTATCCGTGAATCCGAATCTCTGGGATGTGAGTATGGGACGGGCGGCAGGGCGCAGCGCGGTTGCCTCACATGTCAACGAACAACTCTCGCAGATTCGTTTCCGCATCGAAAGATGTTACAACACGCTGTTTTACGAGCATGCCCTGGTCACTCCGAAAATGGTCAAGGAGATGTATTTCGGCAACGACCAGCGCAACGAAACGCTGCTGGCCTTCTTCAGGCATCACAACGAGGAGTTCAGCCGGATGGTGGGCATCAGCCGCAGCAAAACGACCTACTATAAATATAGGTGTGTTTACAAGCATCTCGAAAACTACGTCAACGACAAATTCAACCGCAAGGATTTGCTGTTCAAAGAACTCGACAAAGAGTTCCTGACGGGGTTCCACCACTACATCGCACAGGAGTGCGGACACAAGAAAAACACGACGTGGATCTACATGATCGCGTTCAAGCACATCCTCATGCTGGCCCGCAGCCGGGGCCACATGGCCAAGGACCTCTTCGCGAATTACAAACTGCGCAGCGAATTCGTCGCGCGAAACTACCTGTCCATGACCGAAATCCGCAAGCTGATCCGTCTGGACCTCGACGACATGACCTTACAGTTGGTACGCGATGCATTTTTGTTCAGTTGCTTCACGGGACTCTCCTACATCGACCTCTGCACGCTGACCCCGCAGCATATCCAGCAGGACGGCAAACAGCTGTGGATCAGCACCACCCGCCGCAAAACAGGATCTGCGGTCAACGTGCGCATCTTCGCGATCCCGTACACCATTCTGCTGAAATACAAACCGATGCAGCGGAATGCGCGGATATTCCGCCTGCCGAGCAACGGCTGGTGCAACATCTGCCTCGAGCGCATCATGTCTCTGGCGGGCATTCCCCGGCACATCACGTTCCATTCGGCCCGGCACACCTTCGCCACGACGATCACGCTTTCGCAGGGAATGGCGATCGAAACGATCAGCAAGCTGCTGGGACATAAGAACATACGGACTACGCAGATTTATGCGACCATCACCCACTCGAAACTCGACGGTGACATGGAGCGGCTCTCGAAACGCCTCGATACGCTGTACCGCGATACCGACCTGGAAAAAGTCCGGGAGCGCCTTTGAGGACCGATTCACATATACGCAGAAGTTCACGCAGCTAACACATTCGCTCAAAACACCCGAAAACACCCGAAAAGGGGATTACAATTTGTAATCCCCTTGAGATGATATTTTCAAAATCGTAACCGTTATCAACCAATCTTCTACACATATGTTATACTGGTAAATTATTTTAATAATTTATTTGTAAACGAGTTAGCAATTTCATACCTTTGCTTGTGAAATTTTTATTTTAAAAAAAACTATTAGATTAACGCTTATGGTAAGAAAAATTCTACTATCGTTAATTGCTTTATTGGGGGGGGGAATATTACTCTCGCTGGCCCAGAGTAAGCAAATTTCCGGAACAGTCACCGGTCCCGACGGGAAACCGGTCGCCGGAGCAACGGTTATGGTCGACGGCTCGCATGTCGGCACGACCTCAAACGGAGACGGTAGCTTCACCATCACGGCTCCCGGAAACGGATCGCTGGTCGTATCCTTCATCGGCTATGAAACCCAGAAGGTGGCCATCGGAGGCAAGACCCGAATCAACATCTCGCTCAAAGAAGACGCACAGGCCATCGACGACGTGATCGTAGTGGCCTTCGGTACAGCCAAGAAAGACGCCTTCACCGGAGCGGCGAAGGTGATCAAATCCGACGATCTGATAAAAACGCAGTCTTCGAACGTCGGGGATGCCCTCGTCGGCAAAATCGCCGGCGTGCAGTTCTCCTCCGCCTCGGGCCGTCCGGGTTCCGGTCAGAAGATTTACGTGCGCGGCTACGGTTCGATGAATGCCAAAAACGACCCGCTCTGGGTTGTAGACGGCGTGCCCTACGAAGGCGACATCAACAACATCAACGCTGCCGACATCGAGTCGATCAGCGTCCTCAAGGACGCCGCGTCGAACGCCCTGTACGGCTCCCGCGGCGCGAACGGCGTAATCATGGTCACGACCAAGCGTGCGAAGGCCGGCGAGGCCACCGTGACTTTCGACGGCAAGTGGGGCATCAACACCCGTGCGTTGCAGACCTACGACATCGTGGAGGATGCGGGCGAATACTACGAGATGCACTACAAGTCGCTGTACAACTATTACACGCTCGACCAGAAGTACACTCCCCTGGCCGCCAACATCGCCGCCAACAAGCTGCTGACGTCGAACGATCCCGGCGGTCTGGGTTACAACGTCTTCACCGTGCCCGACGGCCAGAACCTCATCGGCGAAAACGGCCGTCTCAATCCGCGTGCGAAGCAGGGCCGCCTGGTAACCGACGCCAAGGGCCAGCAGTTCTACCTGCAACCCGACAACTGGCTCGACGAAATCTACAAATCGTCGTCGTTCCGTCAGGAGTACAACGTCAGCGTTTCCGGCGCGACGGACCGCGCCAATTTCTTCGCATCGCTCGGCTATCTGGACAACACGGGTATCGTCGACGGTTCGAGCAACGAGCGCTACACCGCCCGTCTGCGCGCGGACTACCAGGCCAAAAAGTGGCTGAAAGTCGGCGGTAACATGTCCTACACCCATTTCGTCTGGAACAACGGCAACCAAACCAACGACGACGGCGAAGGTCAGGGCGAAGGCAACGCCGACGGCGGAAACGCATTCGCCACGGCGATCCGCATGGCGCCGATCTATCCGGTCTACATGCGCGACGGCAACGGCAACATTATGATCGACGAGTACGGATTCAAGATGTACGATACCGGCGACGGCCGCAACGGCGGCGCACTGCGCACCAACGGCGGCAAGAGCAACGACCTGCAGGACATTCAGCTCAACAAATACATCAACGAGGGCAATGCCTTCATGGCCAACGGTTTTGCCGATTTCTCCCTGTACAAGGGCCTGAAACTGACCCTCAACGGAAGCGTGTCGCTCGACGAAACCCGCGGTACGCAGGTGTCGAACCCCTACTACGGACAGTTCGCCGAATCGGGCGGCGCCGTTTTCAAGAGCCACAGTCGGGAGATCGCCTACAACATGCAGCAGTTCCTGACCTACACCAACACCTTCGCCGACGTCCACAACCTCGACCTGCTCTTCGGCCATGAAATGTACAACCGCAAATCCTACGGTCTGTACGGCTCGAAGACCATGATGTTCTCGCCGGACAACACCGAACTCAGCGGCGCCGTCGTCGACTCGTCGCGGTCGGGTTCGTCGGTTCTGGAGTACAACAACGAGGGCTACTTCTTCCGCGGACAGTACGACTACGACAACCGCATCTATTTCTCGGGATCGTACCGCCGCGACGCATCGTCGCGCTTCCACCCCGACCACCGCTGGGGCAACT
>OJUG01004245.1_pt1 | contig 11794 bp, 10 predicted proteins | sample 1599841 | NCBI WGS metagenome assembly OJUG01 (sample SAMN04168659, study PRJEB22393) | human gut metagenome | biome: human gut microbiome; feature: stool | host: Homo sapiens | collected 2014-05-12 | reverse complement strand
TGGCGCATGGACTTGTAAATCACTTAAAAGAGAACGGGTATACATCTGAGGCAGGAAAGCTTCTGATCCCGCGGGCAAAGCAGGGCTCGAAGGTCCTCACGGATACGCTGGCAGAACAGGGATATACGTTTGACGATATTCCAATCTATGATATCCAGGTGGAGCAGACGGAGCTTGCAAGGCTGAAACATGCCGATTATATCACATTTGAGAGCGGATCCGGTGTCCACGGATTCTTTTCAGGACGTGTGGCGGAAGCGGCATCTCTGTTTGAGACGGTGAGACCTGTCTGCATTGGAAAGGTGACAGCGGGAGTCCTGGCAGAATACGGAGTGAAGGATGCCCTGACGGCTTCCGATTATACTGCGGATGGAATCTTAGAGGTGCTGCTGGCGGACAGAAATGAGATTGCCAGGTAGCGGTCCGGTCTGTTTGACTTGCATGGCTGTATCATGCCGACTCCGATGAAAATATAGGCTGAAAGGCAGAAATATGGATACCTTTGTATACAAAGACCATAAAAAGTTAAGATGCGGATACACCACAGGGACCTGCGCGGCTCTGGCGGCCCAGGGGGCGGTGCGGTTTCTTCTCACAGGATCCTGGAAGGAGACGGAGGAGATCATGACCCCGAAGGGGATCCTGGTTGCCGTCTCTCTGGAGGAGAAGTCTTCTGGGGACGGCTGGGCAGAGTGCGCGGTCCGGAAAGATGCCGGGGATGACTATGATGTGACGAACGGGATCCTGGTGTATGCGCGGGCGGAAAAAGAGCCCCCTGGTCTGAGGCTTGAAGACGGGAGTCAACAGGAAAAAGAGAAGCCTGACCAACAAAATGCGGAGTATTCGGAAACACTTATAGAAATAGACGGCGGTATCGGCATCGGCCGCGTCACAAAACCCGGCCTGGATCAGCCGGTAGGTGCGGCGGCGATCAACTCCGTGCCGAGAAAGATGATCCGGGATGCCGTCTACGCCCTTTTGGAGGAAGCCGGGGAGTTTCTTCCGGTATCGATCACAATATCAGTTCCTGCAGGCGTGGAGGCAGCAAAGAAGACCTTCAACCCGGTCCTCGGCATCGAGGGCGGGATCTCTGTTCTCGGAACAAGTGGAATCGTGGAGCCTATGAGTGAGGAAGCACTCGTCGAGACGATCCGTACCCATTTAAATGTCCTCAGGGCAGAGGGAAGAAAATGGGTGATCGCCGTGCCGGGAAATATGGGCGCGGGATTTTTAAAGGGGTATCTTACAGAACAAAATAAAACCAGCGTTGGTTCTATGGAAGCATTCATGAACTCCCTCGTCACCATGAGCAACTTCGTTGGCCGGACCATCGACATCACCGCGGAACTGGGCTTTTCCGGCATCCTGATCGCAGGCCATATGGGAAAACTCGTGAAGATCGGAAACGGGATCATGAACACCCACTCCAGGGAGGCGGACGGCCGCATGGACACGATGCTGTCCTGTGCGTTATCCGCCGGAACCGAAGATCTGGAACTTTTAAGAAAGATCCAGGGATCCAACACGACGGATGAGGTGATGGACCACTTAAAACAGGCGGGAATTCTCGATGACACGATCAAAGTGTTCCTGAAGCGTGCTGCCTGGCATCTCGCCCACCGTTCCAGGGCTGAGGTGAAGACGGGAATGATCGTTTTCGGGACAAAAGGCGAGTACCTGGGGGAGACGGAAGACGCGGATATGATCTTCAAGAAAGCGTTGGAGGAGTTGGGCAGATAAAGATCCTGAACGACGGATCAGGAATAAGAATCTCACAAAAGAACGGGGAATGGGATGAAAAACAGACAGAAAATCATGAAAATTCGAAAAGCAGGAGGAAAACTATCATGATACATTTTGTGGGAGCCGGAAGCGGTGCGTCGGACCTTATCACGGTCCGGGGACAAAAATTCCTTCGGGAGGCGGACGTGGTGATCTATGCGGGATCTCTCGTGAACCCGGAACTTTTAAAGGAGACGAAGCCTGGATGTGAGATCTTAAACAGCGCCTATATGACGTTAGACGAGGTGATCGAGTCCATGGGGAAAGCCGAGAGCGAGGGAAAGATGACGGTGCGCCTTCACACCGGGGACCCTGCGATCTATGGCGCGATCCGGGAGCAGATGGACCGCCTGGATGAGAAGGAGATCGCTTACGATGTGTGCCCGGGAGTCAGCTCCTTCTGCGGCGCGGCATCGAGTCTCCATGCGGAGCTCACATTACCTGGCGTGTCCCAGTCCGTGATCATCACGAGAATGGCAGGACGGACCGGAGTCCCGGAGCGGGAGAGCTTCCGTTCCCTGGCGGCTCACCATGCAACCATGGCGGTATTCTTGAGCACAGGCCTGCTGTCACAGATGGAACAGGAACTGGCGGAAGCCGGATATGAGCCGGACACCCCGGCGGCGATCATCTATAAGGCCACATGGCCGGAGGAGAAGATTGTCCGCTGTACCGTATCTACGTTGGCGAAGTCTGCGGAGGAAAACGGCATCAAAAAGACGGCGATGATTTTTATCGGAGACGTGTTTGGCACGAGAGAAGCGAATGGCTACGAGGAGTCCAGACTATATGCACCGGACTTTTCCACGGAATTCAGAAAGGGGACGGACACATGAAAAAACTGACGGTGGTCGGCATGGGACCGGGGGAATATGAGGCGATGACGCTCCGGGCTGTGAAAGCGCTTAATACCTGCGATGTGATCGTGGGATATACGGTCTATGTGGAGCTCGCGAAGCCGTATTTTCCGGACAAGGAGTTCCTGACTACGCCCATGAAGCGGGAGATCGAGCGCTGCGAGATGGCGTTCGCGGAGGCGGAAAAAGGAAGATCCGTCGCGATGATCTGCAGTGGGGACGCAGGAGTCTACGGCATGGCGGGACCGATCCTGGAACTGGGGGAAAAGCACCCGGAGGTGGAGAGCGAGGTGATCCCCGGCATCACGGCGGCTCTCTCCGGCGGCGCGGTCCTCGGGGCACCGCTCATGCATGATTTTGCGGTGATCAGTTTAAGCGACCTGCTGACGCCCTGGGAGACCATCGAGAACCGCCTGGACGCGGCGGCGAAGACTGATTTTTCCATCTGTCTTTATAATCCGTCCAGCAGGAAGCGGGCGGACTATTTAAAGCGTGCCTGTGAGATCTTTTTGAGATATAAGAGCCCGGATACCGTCTGCGGCATCGTGAAGAACATCGGAAGGGACGGGGAGACGAAGAAGGTCATGACTCTGGCGGAATTAAAAGATTACGAGGCAGACATGTTCACCACCGTATTTATTGGAAACAGCCGGACCAAAAAGTCTGTCCTTGGCGGACAGGACTGGATGGTTACACCGAGAGGATACCGGATATGAAGATAGCGAAAGGGAAAATTGCGGTTTTTGCGGGGACGACGGAAGGCCGTCTTCTGGCGTCCTGCGCTGCAGGAAGCAGAGTGCAGGCGGATGTGTTCGTTGCGACGGAGTATGGAAAGGCGGAGATCCCGAAGGCGGAAAACATCCATGTCCATGACGGGCGCATCGATGAGATCCAGATGGAGGAGCTGTTCCGGGAAAAGAAGTATGACCTGATCCTTGACGCGACACACCCGTTTGCGGTGGTGGTCACGGCGAATATCAGGGAGGCGGCGGAGAAGACTGGGACGCCGCTTCTCAGAATCCTGAGGGATCGGAATGACGATGCGGGATCTGTGCGGAACGGGAAGACGAAGGCAGGTCCTGCCGGAGCGGAAGCCCCTTCAGACTGCCGGATCGTCACAGTGGAGAATATTAAGGCGGCAGTGGACTTTTTAAAGACCACAGAAGGCCCGGTATTCGTTACGACGGGAAGCAAGGAACTCTCTGCGTTCTTAGACCTCCCGGACTGGGAGACGAGAGTCTACGCGAGAGTCCTCTCCATGCCGGAGGTTGTAAAGACCTGTGCCGACATGGGCTTTTACGGCAGCCATCTGATCGCCATGCAGGGACCCTTTGCGGAAGACTTAAATGTGGCTATGATGAAAGCCGTCCACGCGAAGTGGATGGTGACGAAGGAATCTGGGAAGGCAGGTGGATTTGAGGAGAAGGTCAGCGCGGCGGAAAAGGCCGGAGTTGGTCTCATTGTGATCGGACGACCGGTGGAAGAGGGAATTTCACTGATGGAGGGAATCGCTTATCTGGAGGAGCATTTCGAGGCACAAAAAAATACAAAGCAGTTTGAAAAACGTCAGGTATTCCTTATCGGTACAGGCCCTGGAAGCGGATCCTATCTCACTGGCGAGGCAAAAAAGCGTCTGGAAGAGTGTGACCTGATCGTGGGCGCAAGCCGTTGCGTGAGACAACTGGAAAATTTCCGCAAACCAGTTTTTGAAGGCTATCAGCCGGAAATAATAGCGGATTATCTGGATGCTCACCCGGAAACAGAAGTAATCTGCGGAGCCATGTCCGGCGATCCCGGATTTTACAGTGCAGCGGAAAAACTCGGCGCAGTGTTGGAACGCCGTGGAAGATATACCGTGGAAGTAATCCCGGGGATCTCCTCCGTGGGGTACTTTTTCGCGAAGATCCGGCGGTCCTGGGATCATACGAGACTTTTCAGCATGCACGGGCAGGCGGCAAATTTTGCCTCAGAGTTAAAGCGCTCTGGCAGTGCCTTTGTCTTAGGAGGCGGAGCGGATTTTTATGAAAAGATCTGCGGACAGCTCATGGATCTTGGCATGCAGGAGGCAAAACTCTTTGCGGGAGAAAATCTGACTCTCAAGGATGAACAGATTTTTGAGGCAACACCGGAGAGTCTGAAAGACCGGAAAGCCCCGTCATTAGCAGTCCTCTATGCGGAATGGAGCGGAGTCCGCAGACCATTATCACACGGCACTTCGGATGAAGCATTCACCCGCGGAAACGTTCCGATGACAAAGATGGAAGTCCGTACCGTGTCCGTGGCAAAGCTGGAACTCACGGAAAATTCCGTTCTCTACGATGTCGGAGCCGGAACAGGATCCGTCTCTGTGGAGTGCGCAGGTCTTTCCGATTCCGTGAAGGTCTACGCTATCGAAAAGAACCCGGAGGCAGTGGAGCTTCTCCATGAAAACTGCAAAAAATTCGCCCTCACAAATGTGAAGATCATAGCGGGAACAGCGCCGGAGGCGTTAGAAGATCTTCCGGCGCCAACCCATGTCTTCATTGGCGGAAGCGGAGGACAGATGGAAGAGGTCATCGCATTATGCCTTAAGAAAAATCCTAAAACACGATTTGTTGTAAACCTCATCACTCCTGAGTCTCTGGCAGCAGTCCTTGAAGCCGCAAAGACTCTCCCGGTGACAGAACCGGATCTTGTGACGCTTACTGCCGCAAGGTCCAAAAAAGTCGGTTCCAGCCATCTGATGATGGGGCAGAATCCGGTATGGATCGTGACGTTTGAGGGAAAAACCTGCATCAGCGGAATTTAATGATTATGAAGGAGCTGGAAATATGGATAAGGAGCGGATGAAGTGTTTGGTTCAGGATTCTCAGGCAGTTTCCGTCCACTTTCCCCGGATCATGATTGCCGCGGAGAAGAGCGGTGGGGGGAAGACGTTGTTTACCTGTGCGCTGCTTTCGCTTTTGAAGGAGAGGGTCCAGGCGGTGCGGGCGTTTAAGTGCGGGCCGGACTATATCGATCCGATGTTTCACCGGACGGTGCTGGAGATCCCGTCGAGAAATCTGGACAGCTTTTTTGCGGATGGGGATACGCTGAGATATCTGCTCGGCAGGGAAGTCCTCGAAATGGAGAAATTTCCGGAAAGCCGAATCGCTGTACTGGAGGGCGTCATGGGCTTTTACGATGGACTTGGCGGTGTCTCGGAGCGGTCCAGTGCCTGGGAGGTGGCGGATCTTACGGATACGCCGGTGATCCTTCTGGTGGATATGAAAGGGAGAAGCCTTCGGCTTTGGCATCGATAAATGGATTTCTTGATTACAAAGAGAAGAGCCATGTGACAGGGATAGTCTTTAACCGGCTGTCACCGATGCTGTATCCGGGATTAAAGGAGCGGGCAGAGCGGGAGCTTGGAATCCGGGTGTTCGGGTATGTGCCGGAGTTAAAGGATCTGACGCTGGAGTCCCGCCATCTGGGACTCGTGATGCCGGAAGAGATTCCGGGGATCCGGAAGCGGCTGGATCTAATCAAAGAAAAGGTTCGAGCGGGAATCAATCTGGATGGGATTATTGAGGAGGCTGGGAGAGCGGGAGAGATAGAAGTGAAATTGCCAGAAGCTGTAAGGCAGTTTTGTAATGTGGATTGCGGGAAAGTCTTGAATAATAGTGCCGCACAACATATTGAAAACATTGCAAATGCCAAGAAAATATACGATTCTGGAAACACCCATGAGGTGAAAAGTACGTTATCTGATCGAAGTGTTAAGAAAACAGTAGTTGCAGTCGCCAAAGATAAAGCTTTCTGCTTCTACTACGAGGATAATCTGAATCTCCTTAAGAAACTCGGAGCAGAGATACAGTATTTTTCCCCGATCCACGACAGAAACCTTCCGGAGGGAACCTGCGCAGTCTATCTTGGCGGCGGTTATCCGGAGCTTCACGCGAAAGCACTTTCAGAAAATATCAGTATGCGGAATGCGATCCGTCAGGCGGTGATGGAAGAGGTGCCGTGTATCGCGGAGTGCGGCGGATATCTGTACCTGAAGGATTCGATCGTGGATCCGGACGGCGTGGAATGGCCAATGACAGGTGTGTTGCCGGGCAGTAGCCGTGACACGGGGAAGCTTGGGAGATTTGGGTATATTACTGTTACCTCAAAGAAAGAGGGACTGTTAGGACCTGCGGGAACTGAATTCCGCGCCCATGAGTTCCACCACTGGGATTCGGAGGAGAACGGGACGGATTTCGCAGCAAAAAAGCCGGTGGGAACACGGGGCTGGGACTGCGGATATACGACGGAGAGCTTTTATGCAGGCTTTCCGCACTTGTATTTTTACAGTAATGTGAAAATTGCTGAGAACTTTATTAAATGTGCAGAAACGTGGAAAAAGAAAAATCCAGGTAACTGTTCAGTAGGTCTGCGCACTTGCTGCGCTGACCGTAAGAAAACATAGGCTGGAAGGCAAAAATCCCATCAGCGAAGCTGATCTGGAATGGATTTTTGCACGTAACTATGAAGGTACTGAATAGTTACAAATCCAGAAAAGTATAGCACTTTGAAGGTTCGATAAATTTGAATTTTAGCAAATTTTTTGCATTGACAAAAATTGCAGTTTAAAAGGTATTTGGATGCAGTAGAAAAAGATTCTTACTGATATGACATAATCAAAAAGATGAATAGTGAAATGAAATATGACAGCAGAATGAAAATAAATATGACAGAAAAAACTTCAGTAGAAAAGGCCTGGAAAGCATATCTGAATAAGATTGAACCGGCAGACCGAACTGCCATGGAGCTTGCGAAAAAGCGTTGGAATTCTGTGGCAAAACCCATCGGAAGTCTCGGAATTCTGGAGGAGGATATTATAAAGATCGCGGGGATCCGCGGGAACGCATCGGGAATGAAACTGGACCGGTCCGCACTGGCAGTCATGTGTGCCGACCATGGTGTCGTTGCGGAAGGGGTTTCCCAGACAAGTAAAGATGTGACGAGGATCGTTGCGGAAAACTTCACGAAAGGCGAGACATCCACCTCCAAGATGTGCCGGATCTCCGGAACAGACCTCTACCCGGTGGACATGGGAATGGACTGCGGGCCGACCGGGCAGAAGGAACCTGACATGCACCGGATCCTGGACCGGAAAGTGGCAAGAGGATCCGGAAATATCGCGAGGGAACCGGCGATGAGCAGAACCGGGTGTCTTCAGGCACTTCTTTCCGGCATAGATCTCGCATTCCGGTTGAAAGAGAAGGGATACGAAATTCTTGCCGCAGGGGAGATGGGAATCGGAAATACGACTCCTGCTGCCGCCATGAGCGCAGTGCTCACGGGGCTCCCACCTGAAGAGGCGACCGGCCGGGGCGCCGGACTCTCTGATGCGGGACTTGAGAAGAAAAAAAAGGCAGTGGAGATGGCAGTTTCCCGTTTCTATGAGGAATATCCGGAATACCGGAATGGAACAAAAGAACAATATGAGAGCGGAGAGCTGTCCGCTGTGACGGTGCTTGCAGAGCTTGGCGGTTTCGATCTCGCTGGAATGACGGGGCTATTCCTCGGCGGAGCGGCGGCAAAGATCCCGGTTTTGATGGATGGATTCCTCTCCACCGTCTCTGGCCTTCTGGCGGTTCTCATCAGGAAAGAGGCGAAGGACTATATGCTCGCGTCCCATATCTCCACAGAACCTGCCGGGGCGGCGATCCTTCAGATGCTGGATCTTCCGGCACCTCTTCACATGGGAATGCATCTCGGCGAGGGAAGCGGGGCGGTTGCCATGATCCCGCTTCTCAGGATGGGGGCAAAGGTATATGAGGAGATGAGCACATTTTCTGATATCTCTGTGGAACAGTACGTGGACTATCAGGAGAAAGGAGAGCAGCCATGAGGGCAGCAATTATCGCTTTTTCCATGTATTCCAGAATACCGATGCCGATGTTCGAGTGGAAAGAGGAGGACATGAAGTACGCTATGTGTTTCTTCCCGGCCATCGGCATGGTGATCGGGGCAGTATTTTACGGGATGTTCCTGCTGCTCTCATGGCTTCTTCTGGGAAGCTTTCTGGCAGCGGGAATCCTTCTCGCAGTTCCGATCTTCATCACAGGCGGAATCCACATGGATGGTTTTATGGACACGTGTGATGCAAGGGCATCCTACGGAGACAGGGAGAAGAAACTCGCGATCTTGAAGGACACCCACACGGGAGCGTTCGCGGTGATCTTCGGCGCACTGTATCTGATCCTTTATGCGGCGGCATGTCTGGAGCTTGACCGGGAGACGGCGATGCTTGTCTCGATCGGTTTTGTGATCTCAAGATCCTTAAGCGGACTCTCCACGGTGACATTCCCGGAGGCGAGAAAACATGGGATGCTGGCAGATTTTATGAAGGACGCGAAAAAGAAGACGGTGGCGGTCTGGATGGTCATCCTGTTCCTTGCGGCAGCAGTTCTGGAACTTTTTCTGGGCGGCAGAATTGGGGGAATCATTCTATCAGCATCGATCCTGATCTTTTTCTACTACCGGCATATGGCAGTGAAGGAGTTCGGTGGGGTCACGGGAGATCTGGCGGGATTTTTCCTGCAGATCTGTGAGCTTGGGATCCTCCTTGCGGCCGTGATCGGGAAGGCGGTGATCGGATGAAACTTTTCATGATCCGGCATGGGGCAACGGCCGGGAATCTGGAAAAACGGTATGTAGGCCGGACTGATGAGGGACTGACGGAACAGGCAGTGTCGGATCTGAAGGAAGAAGCACTGAAGCTTCGGGAGATTTCAGGAAACGTGGCAGCGATCATCACAAGCCCGATGAAGCGGTGTCTTGAGACAGCAGAAATTCTGTTCCCGGAGAAGCTATATGAACATGTTCCGAGAATCCAGAAAGCCGGACTCTCGGAATGTGATTTCGGAACCTTTGAGTATAAGAATTATCTGGAACTTTCCGGGGATGCGGAGTATCAGCATTTTATCGACACACTGGGGAGAGAGGGATTTCCCGGCGGGGAGACCACGGAGGCGTTTAAAGCCCGGACAGTGAAGGCATTTCAGGAAATATGGAAGGAAATTTCTTCTCAGGCTGAACAGGAGGCTGACCGGACGCTCGTTTTTGTCGTTCATGGAGGAACGATCATGGCAGTCATGGAGGCGTTTTCGGAGGAAAAGAAAAGTTACTATGACTGGCAGGTTGGGAACGGGGAAGGCGTTTTGGGAAAAATGGATGCGTCAGATGGACAGATCCGCAACGCGCGGATCATTAAAGCTAAATGATCGATAACGAAACGTGTAAAGGAAAAGATGAAGGGAGAACAAAAACATGATACTTTTATTATCTGTATGCAGCATCGGATTTCTGATCTACGGAGCGCTGGTTGTAAGCGGCATCTACACGCCGATCAGCTCAAAGATCCTTGTGGAGGATGAAGAACGGGCAAAATGGTGCCACACAGAGGGAGTCACAAAGATGCTCTGGGGGCTGGATCTGGCATTCTTTGTTATGTACCGATGCAGCGTATTTCCGGCAGTTTTATGGCTGGCGGCATTTCTTGTACTGACGGTGGTTATTATCATCATGGCATATAAGAATAACGGAAAATATTTGAAATAGAGTCCGTAAAGGATTCCTGAATTTTTGTCCGCGGGGAAAAGGACGACAGGCTCACATGCGTATGGAAACATAGTTTCGTTTGTGCATCTGAAAACAGGAAAATTACGGCAGATAAGGAAGAATTTACATGATAGACAGAATGGAACTTCTGGCGGTGATCGTACTTGGTTTTCTGCTGGATCAGGTCCTCGGCGATCCGCACTGGCTGTATCACCCGGTGCGGCTGATCGGGACATATATCAGTTTTCTGGAAAAAGGAATACGGAAGATCTTCGGAGACGGGGAACGGGCGCTGCTTGCGGGCGGCGTCGTCCTTGTCCTTTTTGTGACGGGAACGACGGCGGTCGTATCCGGCGGCATTCTTTATGCCTGTGGGCGGATCTCCCCAGGGCTTAAATTTCTGGTCTCGGTGATCCTCTGCTATCAGCTATTTGCGGTGAGATCCTTAAAAGATGAGAGCATGAAGGTCTACCGGGAATTGAAAAAAGATGATCTACCGGCAGCCCGGTACGCGGTCTCCATGATCGTGGGCCGTGATACGGAACGTCTCGACATGACGGGAGTCACGAAAGCGGCGGTGGAAACTGTAGCGGAAAATACTTCGGACGGTGTCGCAGCCCCGCTTTTTTATATGACTCTCGGCGGCCCGGTCCTCGGCTGGATATATAAGGCAGTTAACACCATGGATTCCATGGTGGGATACAAGAACGACAAGTATTTTTATCTTGGAAGGGCGGCGGCAAAGCTTGACGATCTCCTGAACTTCATCCCGGCGAGACTCTGCGCCTGGGTCATGATTTTCGCCTCCTATCTGCCGTCAAAAGATCATGAATTTGACGGTTCCCATGCGAAGGAGATCTTTTTAAGGGACCGTTTCAACCACGCGAGCCCAAATTCCGCCCAGACGGAATCGGTCTGCGCCGGATCACTCAGGATCCGCCTTGCGGGAGATGCCTGGTATTTCGGAAAACTTGTGAAGAAGAAATACATTGGGGATGATCTGCGGCCGGTAGAGATCGAGGATATTCCGCGGGCGAATAAGCTTCTTTACCGGACATCATGGATCCTTATGGGACTCTGTGCGGTGGTGGAAACGGTTCTCAATTTATTGTAAAGATGGTTTAGGGCATAAAAACAGGATATGGCAGCAGTCGTAATGCAGAGTATATGCGATTATAAATTGTGTTAAAACGGCTGCAGCACTACGGAGGAATCAAATTGGCAAAAGTAATCATGATCCAGGGAACGATGTCGAATGCTGGGAAAAGCTTTCTCGCGGCGGGGCTCTGCCGGATCTTTAAACAGGATGGGCTCAGGACCGCCCCGTTCAAATCCCAGAATATGGCATTAAATTCCTACATCACAAAGGACGGTCTTGAGATGGGACGCGCCCAGGTCATGCAGGCGGAGGCGGCGGGAATCGAACCCGAGGCGGCGATGAATCCGATCCTCCTAAAGCCCACCTCCAACATGGGCTCCCAGCTCATCGTAAACGGAGAAGTCAGGGGAAATTATCCGGCGGCGGAATATTTTAAGATGAAAAAGAGCCTGATCCCGGACATCATGGATGCCTACAATTCCCTTGC
>OJUG01004231.1_pt1 | contig 11845 bp, 9 predicted proteins | sample 1599841 | NCBI WGS metagenome assembly OJUG01 (sample SAMN04168659, study PRJEB22393) | human gut metagenome | biome: human gut microbiome; feature: stool | host: Homo sapiens | collected 2014-05-12 | reverse complement strand
AGTGCTTCATCACCAACGGCAACGTGGCCGATACCTTCGTGGTGTTCGCCATGACCGACAAGTCCAAGGGCAACCACGGCATCTCCGCCTTCATCGTTGAGAAGAGCTTCCCCGGTTTCTCCACCGGTAAGCACGAGAAGAAGATGGGTATCCGCGGCAGCTCCACCTGCGACCTGATCTTTGAGGATTGCATCGTGCCCAAGGAGAACCTGCTGGGCAAGGAAGGCAAGGGCTTCAAGATCGCTATGCAGACTTTGGACGGCGGCCGTATCGGTATCGCTTCTCAGGCTTTGGGCCTGGGCGAGGGCGCTGTCAACGAGGCTGTCAAGTACACCCAGGAGCGCGTCCAGTTCGGCCGCCGCCTGAGCCAGTTCCAGAACACTCAGTTCCAGCTGGCTGATATGCACACCCGTATGCAGGCTGCTCAGTACCTGGTGTACGCTGCCGCTATGAAGAAGCAGCTCCATGAGGATTACTCCATGGACGCTTCCATGGCTAAGCTGTTCGCTGCTGAGGCCGCTTCCGACGTGACTCGCCGCGCTGTTCAGCTCTTCGGCGGTTACGGCTACACCCGTGAGTATCCCGTGGAGCGCATGATGCGCGACGCCAAGATCACCGAGATCTATGAGGGTACTTCTGAGGTCCAGCGTATGGTCATTTCCAGCCACCTGGGCGTGAAATAAGGATAGGAGGTAAAGGTTAAAATGAAAATCATTGTTTCTATTAAGCAGGTACCCGATACCTCCGGTAAGGTGGCTGTCAATCCCGATGGTACTCTGAACCGCGCTTCCATGCAGACCATCACCAACCCCGACGATATGAACGCTCTGGAGGCTGCCCTGAAGATCAAGGACGCCACCGGCTGCAAGGTCACCGTTGTCACCATGGGCCCCCCTCCCGCTGCCGGTATGCTGCGTGAGCTGATGGCCATGGGCGCTGACGAGGGCGTGCTGGTTTCCGCCCGTGAGTTCGGCGGTTCCGATACCTACGCTACTTCCCAGATCCTGGCTGCCGCTCTGAGCACTCTGGGTGTTGAGAAGGACGATATCGTGATGTGCGGCCGTCAGGCTATCGATGGCGATACCGCTCAGGTCGGTCCCCAGATCGCTGAGAAGCTGCACCTGCCCCAGGTCACCTATGCCGCCGACATCAAGAAGGACGGCGACACCATCACTGTCCAGCGCATGCTGGAGGATGGCTACATGACCATCAAGGTCCAGACTCCCTGCCTGCTGACCTGCATCAAGGAGCTCAACGAGCCCCGTTACATGAGCGTTGGCGGCGTGTTCGAGGCTTACGGCAAGCCCCTGACCACTCTGGGTTATGAGGACCTGAAGGACGATCCCCTGATCGATGCCACCACCATCGGCCTGAAGGGCTCTCCCACCAACATCTTCAAGAGCTTCACGCCTCCCCAGAAGGGTGCTGGCATGATGCTGGAGGGTGCTGATAAGGCTACCTGCGAGAAGCTGGCCGGTATTCTGGCCGCTAAGCACATCATCTAAGAAAGGGGATAGAAAATCATGTCTAATTTCAATAGTGCTGATATCGCTGCTTTCAAGGATGTATGGGTGTTCTGCGAGCAGCGCGAGGGCAAGCTGATGCCCACCGATTTCGAGCTGATCTCCAAGGGCCGCGACCTGGCCAACGAGCTGGGCGTGAACCTGTGCGGTCTGCTGCTGGGCGGCGAGGGCATTGAGTCCGCCGCTAAGGAGCTGGGCGGCTACGGCGCCGACAAGGTCATTGTCTGCGAGAGCCCCCTGCTGGCCACCTACACCACCGACGGCTATGCCAAGGTCATCTGCGACGTGATCGAGGACCTGAAGCCCGAGGCTTTCCTGATCGGCGCCACCAACATCGGCCGTGACCTGGGCCCCCGCTGCGCAGCCCGTCTGCACACCGGCCTGTGCGCTGACTGCACCCACCTGGACGTGGATGTGCCCAACTACATCCAGTTCCTGCGTGAGTCCTCCACTCTGGACGTTGACTCCATGAAGTGGGATATGGAGGACCGCAACCTGAAGATGACCCGTCCTGCTTTCGGCGGTCACCTGATGGCTACCATCATCTGCCCCCGTTTCCGTCCCTGCATGGCTACCGTCCGTCCCGGCGTTATGAAGAAGAACGCCTTCGACGAGGCCAAGGCCAACGCTGTTGAGATTGTGAAGCCCAACTTCACTCTGACTGCTGAGGACATCCACACCGACGTTACCGAGGTGGTGAAGGCCGCTAAGAAGCTGGTGGACCTGATCGGCGCTGACTTCATCGTGTCTGTGGGCCGCGGCATCAGCAAGGATGTCGAGGGCGGCATCAAGCTGGCTGAGGAGCTGGCTGAGGTCCTGGGCGGCGTTGTTGGCGGCTCTCGTGCCACCATCGACTCCGGCTGGCTGTCTGCCGACCATCAGGTTGGTCAGACCGGCAAGACCGTCCATCCCAAGGTGTACGTTGCTCTGGGTATCTCCGGCGCCATCCAGCACAAGGCTGGCATGCAGGATTCCGAGTGCATCATCGCCGTCAACAAGAACGACACCGCTCCCATCTTCGAGATCGCTGACTATGGCATCTGCGGCGACCTGTTCAAGGTCACTCCTATGCTGATCGAGGCTATCAAGGCTGCCAAGGCCGCGAAGTAAGAGCTTCCTAAAGCAATAAAAGAGTGCCATCCATCGGATGGCACTCTTTTTTGCGTCTTACCGCCGCAAGTGGAGATTTTTGTTACCTATACGCGATTTGAAGTCGGCGTTTGTCAAAGAGGATTCTTTTGATACTTTACAGGATTTCCGTTTCCGTCATAAAAATGGATAACGCCAGCATTTGCGGGTAAGACGATCGCAAACGGCTGATCGCTGTTAAGATCGATGATTTGAACTGTGTTGCCATCATCGATTTCCAATCGCGCCGCCTTCGGTTGATTCATAGAGATGAAGGCCCGCTCGTTATACCCATCGGCCGTGAATTCCGCGATTCCCCTTTCAACTCCGGAAAGACTTCCGCCGCCGCGAAAGAAATATCCGAAGGAAAGTCCGGGACGATTTACGTAGACAGAAAAAGTATGATCGCTCCGATCTTGGGGATAGGAGATATAGGCTGCCATCGTATCGGAAACATCTCCCTCAACGATCCAATCCTCTGGAATCTTCTGTAAATTGCGAATATCTGATTCCAGATTGGCAGCAGATGTGCCAATATCGTCATCCATATAAAGAAACCCAAGAAGCAGAACGCAAACAAGAAGAATCCGCAGGATCATTTTGGGCAAAGGCTTCTTCATAAACACCTTCCTCCTAAAATTCCAATTCTGCTGGGTGAATCACATAAAAGCGGCCTGATTGTCGCGTCAAACAACCGCCCTGGCTTACCCGTTCAAAATCCCCATGAATTCCTCGCCGGTGATGGTTTCCTTTTCATAGAGGAAGTTGGCCAGCTCATCCAGCTTCGTCCGGTTTTCCCGGAGAATATCCAGCGCCTTCTGGTGCTCCCGCTTCACCAGCGCCACTACCTGCTGGTCGATCCGGGTCTGGGTCTCGGCGGAGCAGGCCAGAGAGGCGTCGCCGCCCAGATACTGATTGGTAACGGTCTCCAGCGTCACCATGTCGAAATCGTCGCTCATGCCGTACCGGGTGATCATGGCACGGGCCAGCTTGGTGGCCTGCTCAATATCGTTAGAGGCGCCGGTGGTGACGGAACCGAAGACCACTTCCTCCGCAGCCCGTCCGCCGGTGAAGGTGGCAATCTTGTTTTCAATCTCCTCCTTGCTCATCAGAACGTGGTTGCTCTCATCCACCTGCATGGTGTAGCCCAGCGCGCCGGAGGTCCGGGGAACAATGGTGATCTTCTGCACCGGTGCGGAATTGGTCTGCTTCGCCGCCACCAGCGCATGGCCGATCTCGTGATAAGCCACGATGCGCTTTTCGTGGTCCGTCATAATGGCGTTCTTCTTCTGATAACCGGCGATGACCACCTCAATGCTCTCTTCCAGATCCGCTTGGGTGGCGAATTTCCGTCCGTCCCGGACGGCCCGCAGAGCGGCCTCGTTCACAATGTTGGCAAGCTCTGCGCCGGACGCGCCGGAGGCCATGCGGGCGACCTTGTTGAAATCAACATCCTCAGCCACCTTGATCTTCTTGGCGTGGACCTTCAGAATTTCCTCCCGGCCCTTCAGGTCCGGCAGTTCCACCGGCACCCGACGGTCGAACCGTCCGGGACGGGTCAGGGCGGGGTCCAGAGACTCCGGACGGTTGGTGGCTGCCAGAATGATGACGCCGGTGTTGCCCTCGAAGCCGTCCATCTCCGTCAGAAGCTGGTTCAAAGTCTGCTCCCGCTCGTCGTTTCCGCCGATCTGACCGTCACGTTTTTTGCCGATGGCGTCGATCTCGTCGATGAACACGATGCAGGGGGCCTTCTCCTTGGCCTGCTTGAAAAGGTCACGAACCTTGGAAGCGCCCATGCCCACGAACATCTCTACGAATTCGGAGCCGGACATGGAGAAGAAGGGCACATTGGCTTCACCGGCCACGGCCTTGGCCAGCATGGTCTTGCCGGTACCCGGAGGGCCAACCAGCAGGACGCCCTTGGGCATGGAAGCACCGATCTCCTGATACTTACTGGGGTCATGGAGATAATTGACGATCTCCGTCAGATTCTCCTTGGCCTCGTCCTCACCGGCCACGTCGTCAAAGCGAATTCCCTCGGCGGACTTCACATACACCTTGGCGTTGGACTTGCCCATATTGAACATCATGGAATTGCCGCCGCCCATTTTCTGCATCAGCTTCCGGGACATGAACTGCCCCAGGGCGATGAAGATCAGAATGGGGGCCACCCAGCTCAGAATATTCATGAGCAGGGAGGTCTGCTCGATCTCCTCGCCGCTTGTAGAAACACCGGCGTCCAGCAGTCGCTGGACAAGCTGGCTGTCCGTGGAGATCATAGCGGTCTTGTAGATGGTTTTTTCATCCTTGCTGGTGAACAGGATCCGGTTGTCGGCCTCCTGGATCTCCGCCCGACCGATCTCGCCCTTTTCCGTCATCGACACAAAGGTGTTGTAGTCCACCTCCTGAATCTGATACTGGGACAGCCAGGGCATGGCGATGAAGTTGAACAGCATCACCAGCAGCATGGCCACCATGTAGTAGAAGATCAGAGGCTTTTTCGGGGAATGGACCTCATTCATAGATCGTTCCTTCTTTCTCTTAGAGCGGAAACCGACAGAAATTCCGCTTCTGAATTGGTATGTATTTTATGGATAACAGCAATTTTAGCACGGCGTAGAAAGCGTGTCCAGAAAACAATTTGTGAACGAAAAACGGCCGGTTTTGCGTTTGCGGCGCGTTTGACGGGGAGTTTGCGGCTTTTTTTGGATGAGTTTCGGGAAAGGCGGCCTCGGCGGCGATCCATACCCGCGGTTGGCCGCCTTCCTGACAGGAAACAGACCGGGAGACTGCGGCTATCCGTGGGAAATGTTACCGTTTTGATGTAGATTTACGGCAGATCCTGTGGCATACTAAGAAAAGTGAAAGGGGGAGACGTTGTGGATACGAAGATGGACCTGCGCCCGCCCATCCGACGCAGCTGGCTGCGCCTGCGGCTGGGAAAGGCATATTACACCGGAAAGCGCTATCTGCTGTGGTGCTCGCCCAAGTACCGTTGGGCAAAGACCCAGAAGGAAGAGCGGCTCCCCTGCGTCCAGTTCTCCCATGCCACGCCGCTTATGCGCCACCTCCGGGGAGAAGAAATGGTCTGGCAGGAGAATAAGGTAACGAACCTGAGGCTGGCCGTAAAGCGGCTGGACGGGCTGATCCTGTATCCCGGCGAGACCTTCAGCTACTGGAAACGCATCGGAAAACCCACCGCCCGGAAGGGTTACAAGGAGGGCATGGTGCTGTTTCTGGGACAGATCGGCGGGGACATCGGCGGCGGGCTGTGCCAACTGTCCAATCTGATTTTCTGGATGACCCTCCACACGCCCCTGACGGTGACGGAGCGCTACCGCCACTCCCATGACGTGTTCCCGGATGCCAACCGTACCCAGCCCTTCGGCAGCGGGGCTACCTGCGCCTATCCCCACCGGGATCTCATGATCCGCAATGACACGGTCCGGCCGTATCAGCTGTGTCTGCGGGTGGGGGAGACCCATCTGGAGGGGGCGTGGCGCTCGACAGAGCCGCCGGCGCTGCAATTCCGGGTCATAGAAAAGGACGCCCGGATCGATCAGGCATCCTGGGGCGGCTATATCCGGCACAACCAGCTTTGGCGGGAGGTGTATGGCCTGTCCGGTGCGCTTTTGGAGGAGCAGTACCTCTGCGCCAACGATGCCATTATGATGTATAGCCCCCTGCTGTCAGCCGCGCCTGCGGATGGCGAATGATACGAAGGAGACAGCAATGCACTATCAGAATGTCCGGGCGGCGAAATTCATCGACCGCCCCAACCGCTTTATCGCCCATGTGGAACTGGACGGCAGCGTGGAGACCGTCCATGTGAAGAATACGGGCCGGTGCCGGGAACTGCTGGTGCCGGGCTGCACGGTCTATCTGGAAAAGGGAACGAATCCCAACCGAAAAACCGCATACGATCTGATTGCGGTGGAAAAGGGAAGCAGCCTTATCAATATGGACGCGCAGGCTCCCAATAAGGTGTTTGCGGAGTGGGCGGCGGCCGGAGGCTTTCTGCCGGACGTCACCGCCATCCGTCCGGAGTATGCTTACGGCGGGTCCCGGCTGGACTTTTGCATAGAGACAAAGGAGCGGCTTCATCTGGTGGAGGTGAAGGGCGTCACACTGGAGGAAAACGGAAACGCCCTGTTCCCGGACGCCCCCACGGAGCGGGGCGTCAAGCACATCCGGGAGCTGCAGCGGGCGGCGGAAACCGGCCTTGACGCAGTCCTGTTCTTTGTGGTACAAATAAGAGATATTCACAGCGTCGAACCCAATGACGCAACCCATCCCGCCTTTGGAGAAGCCCTGCGGGAGGCGGCGGCCCACGGGGTCCGGGTGCTGGCCTATGACTGCGATGTGACGCCGGACAGCCTTAAAATTCGCAGAGAAGTTCCGGTGATCCTGTAGGAGGCTTAATCAATATGGGATTTCTTGAGCTGTTCCTCATCGGCGTGGGACTGTCGATGGACGCCTTCGCCGTGGCGATCTGTCAGGGCCTGTCCATGACGAGGATCAAATGGGGCCATGCCTTGACGGTGGGATTGTATTTCGGCGGCTTTCAGGCATTGATGCCCCTTCTGGGGTGGGTACTTGGTTCTCAGTTTTCGGGTTATATCCAGCAGTATGACCACTGGGTCGCCTTTATTTTGCTGCTGCTTATCGGCGGCAACATGATCCGGGAGGCCCTTTCCGGCGAGGAGGACGAGGCGGAGGACACTGCTACTGGTGGAAGACTGGACCATAAAAAGCTTTTTCTCATGGCCATTGCCACCAGCATCGACGCACTGGCGGTAGGCGTGACCTTCGCCTTTCTGGAAACGCCGATCCTCTCGGCTGTCAGCCTGATCGGCGTGACGACCTTCTGCATCTCTGTGGCCGGCGTGGCGGTGGGGTGCTGGTTCGGCGCCCGGTACAAGCGGCGGGCGGAGATCACCGGCGGTGTGATCTTAGTGCTGCTTGGCTGTAAAATCCTGCTGGAGCATTTGGGACTGCTGTCATTTTGATGAAGTGTGTCGCGTCCCGGCGGTTTCCGCTCTGAAACTGTAAGGGGACACGCAATGAAGCTGATAGATAGAATAGAACGGAGGACATACTATGCCGGAACCATACAGCATTTCACTTTTAAATGATTCCTTCCCGCCGCTGATCGACGGCGTGGCCAATACCGTTGTCAACTATGCCCGGGAGCTGACAAAGCTGGGGGATCGGGCCATCGTGGTGACGCCGGAGCATCCGGACGCCGACGACAGCCGCTTTCCCTTTCCAGTGGCCCGCTATCCCAGCGTGGATACCCGGCGGCTGTTCGGCTATCTGGCGGGCTATCCCTTTTCCCCGGAGACCCTGCGGCAGCTGAAGGAGCAGAAGGTGGACCTGCTCCACAGCCATTGCCCGGTGATGTCCACGATCCTGGCCCGGTCCATCCGGGACGTGGTGGACGCGCCGCTGGTGTTTACATACCACACGAAGTTTGATGTGGACGTAGCCAAGCTCCTCCGGGGGCGGCTGCTGCAGGAGAGCGCGCTGTATGTACTGGCCTCCAATATCTCCGCCTGCGACGAGGTGTGGGTGGTGAGCCACGGCGCGGGGGAAAACCTCCGGTCCATCGGCTATCAGGGGGACTATCATGTGATGGAAAACGGCGTGGATATGCCACGGGGCCGGGTCAGCGAGGAGGCGATCACCGCCGCCACAACGGACTACGATCTGCCGGAGGGCGTGCCGGTATTCCTGTTTGTGGGCCGCATGATGTGGTACAAGGGACTGCGGATCATTCTGGACGCGCTGAAGCTGCTTCAGGCCGGGGGTCAGGATTTCCGCATGGTGTTCATCGGCAGCGGCGCTGACGCGGCGGAGGTGCAGAAGTACGCAAAGCCCTTGGGCAGCAAGTGCATCTTTACCGGGGCTATCTCCCAGCGGGAGACGCTGCGGGCGTGGTACTGCCGGGCGGATCTGTTCCTGTTCCCATCCAGCTATGACACCAACGGTCTGGTAGTCCGGGAGGCGGCGGCCTGCGACCTTGCGGCAGTGCTGATCGACGGCAGCTGCGCGGCGGAGGGCGTGACCGATGGGGTGGACGGCTTCCTCATTGATGAAAATGCCGGGTCCATGGCCGCAAAATTGCAGAAGATCTGCAAGCGTCCCGAATGTATGGCCCAGGTGGGCTGTCAGGCCGGGGACCGGCTGTATCTCTCCTGGGGCGATGCGGTAAAGCGGGCCAGAGAGCGCTATGGCATTGTAATGGAGAACTACCGCATGGGCCGGTATGACGATCACCATAGGCCCATGGACGGTGTTTTGAATGCTCAGGGCAGCATAATGGACGCGCTGGCAAAGCTCCGGGATCTGGGCGACGGTCTGGCAGAGCGGTACCGTGAGGGTTGGGATGAGCACAGAGAGGGGATTCAGGAGCGCCGGGATGAGTTCCGGGAGGAATTTCAGGAGCGCTTGGAAGAACACAGAGAAGGCCGACGAGCCTTCCGCACAGAACTGAAGCAGAAGGGCGAAGCCCTCTGGCAGAAGCTGGACCGGTATCTGTAAGAACCTATAAAATTGCTGACAAACGGGATGCGGTGTGCTATACTGTACACGGTATCCCGTTTGTTTGGATTTTCCGGCAAATGGCAGGAAACCTCATAAAACCTCATGGATGGGCAGCGCACTACAAAATGCAAAAATGCCAGTGCATGAAGTTTTCGCGCAGCATTCCGGTTGCCCCGCAGGGGCGCGGGAAAGGCACATTTCTTATTTTGCTATGCTTTTGCATGGCAAAAAGGGAGCGAATTATGGAAAAACGAACGAAACGATGGGGTGACCGGCCGGATGCCTACTGGATCCGGGATCTGGACGGGCTTCACGCCATCATGCCCCATCTGATGAATAAGCGCACCGACGCCGAGGTCTACGTCAATATGGAATTTGACGTGACGGAGGCCCTGCGCTATATCGAGGAAAAGAACCGGGGAGAGGACGAATACAAGACCACCCTGTTCCACTGTATCCTCATGGCCGTTGCCAAAACCGTATACCTGCGGCCGGATCTGAACCGCTACATCTCCGGACGGCGGTATTACCAGCGCCACGAGATCACCCTTGGCTTTGTGGCGAAAAAGCGGTTTGAGGACCACAGTGAGGAAAAACTGGTGGTGGCCACAGCTCCGGAGGACTGGACCCTGACCGCTGTGACCCGTCAGGTGGTGGGGAAGGTCCACAAGGCCCGAACGGAGAAGAGCGGCGGTGCCAACGGTGCCATGGATATCCTGAAGATCATGCCCCGCTGGTTCCTGATGCTTTTCTTCTGGGGGCTGAAAACTCTGGATTTCTATGGGAAGGTGCCTGCTGTGCTGAAGGAGGATGACCCCAACTTTGCCAGCGTGTTCCTTACCAACCTGGGGAGTATCCAATGCCCCAGCGTGTACCACCATTTGAACAATTACGGCACCAATTCCATCATGATCGCCATTGGCACCATGCACAAGGCGGAGAAGATCGCCGCTGACGGCACCCGCCAGGTGCGGGACGTGGTGGAGCTGGGGATCACCTTGGACGAACGGGTGGCGGACGGCTTCTATTTCGGCCGTTCCCTGAAAATCGTGCAGCACCTGATGAGCCACCCGGAGCTGCTGGACAGACCCTTGAAGGAGGCCATCGATCTTGACTGCTGAACAGACAAAAATCGCAGAGGAATCCCATGTGAAAGCGCCGTGGCTGAATGTTTACGGCGTGGTGCCGCCCCATCTGGATTACCCGGACTGCACCATGTATGAGGCTGTGGAGCGCTGCGCGGAAACCTATCCCAACCACATCGCCTATGTGTTCATGGGCCGGAAAACCACCTACCGCGCTATGGCGGCGGAAATCGACCTCTGCGCCCGGGCACTGAAGGCCACCGGCGTCCGTCCCGGCGACCGGATCACCATGGCCATGCCCAACTGCCCTCAGGCGGTGATCATGTTCTACGCCATCAATCTGGTGGGGGCCACGGCCAATATGATCCATCCCCTCTCCAGCGAAAAGGAGATCGAGTTTTACTTAAAGGAATCCGGCTCCATCTTCGCTGTGACGCTGGATCAGTTTTACCATAAATTTGAAGCCATCCGTCAGAATGTGACACTGGACAACATCATTCTGGCCTCCATTCCGGACGCCCTTTCCAAGCCGGTGCGGGTGGGCTATATGCTCACCGAGGGCCGCAAGCAGGCAAAAATTCCCAAGGACGCGCCTGTGCTGCGCTGGAACGAATTTCTGCGCCGGGGCCGCGGCTACCATTGGACGTACCGGGCAGAGCGGAGAGCCGGGGATGAGGCGGTGATCCTCTATTCCGGCGGCACCACCGGCGTCACCAAGGGCATCCAGCTTACGAATCTGAACTTCAACGCTCTGGGAAAACAGATCATCGCCACCAACCCCATGTTCCGCCCCGGTGACAAAATGCTGGCGGTGATGCCCATGTTCCATGGCTTCGGTCTGGGCGTGTCCATCCACTCCATGCTGGTCAGCGGCGGCTGCTGTATTCTGGTGCCCCGGTTTACCCCGGACAGCTACGCAAAGCTGCTGCTGAAATACCGGTGCAACCTGATCGCCGGCGTCCCTACGCTGTACGAGGCGCTGTTGCGGCTGCCCAAAATGAAAAACGCGGACCTGAGCTGTTTGAAGGGCGTTTACTCCGGCGGTGATAGTCTGTCCGTGGAGCTGAAAAAGCGGTTCGACAAGTTCCTCTTTGACCATCACGCTACCATTCAGGTGCGGGAGGGCTATGGCCTGACGGAGTGCGTCACAGCCTCCTGCCTGACGCCGTACCACATCTCCCGGGAAGGCTCCATCGGCATCCCCTTCCCGGACACCTACTATAAGATCGTGGAGCACGGGACGCAAAAGGAGGTTCCCTACGGCACCGAGGGAGAGATCTGCCTGTCCGGTCCTACGGTGATGATGGGCTATCTCCACCACCCGGAGGAAACGGCGCAGACCCTCCAGACCCATGAGGACGGCCTCACCTGGGTCCACACCGGCGACCTTGGCTCTATGGATCCGGACGGCTTTGTGTACTTCCGGCAGCGGCTCAAGCGCATGATCGTCACCAGCGGCTACAATGTGTATCCCTCTCAGATGGAGAACATTCTGGACGCCCACGAGCTCGTGCAGATGAGCTGCGTCATCGGCGTACCGGACCCGCTGAAAATGCAGAAAGT
>OJUG01004230.1_pt1 | contig 11851 bp, 8 predicted proteins | sample 1599841 | NCBI WGS metagenome assembly OJUG01 (sample SAMN04168659, study PRJEB22393) | human gut metagenome | biome: human gut microbiome; feature: stool | host: Homo sapiens | collected 2014-05-12 | reverse complement strand
AGTAAAGAAATACATGGAAATAACGATTTAAGATGAAAAACGCCGGAAAATGTTGGTTTTACAACATACATTTCCCGGTGTTTTTTGTTGAAATATTTCAAATGCGTTTATTAAGCATTCTCAGCCTTCAGATTTTTCTGCGCCGTAGCCAGCATCAGTTTAATACGGTTCAACTGGTTTACTTCACTGGCGCCTGGGTCGTAATCTACGGCAATGATGTTGGACTCAGGATAGTTCTTTCGCAGTTCCTTGATCACACCTTTTCCTACAATGTGGTTTGGCAGGCAGCCAAATGGCTGGGTGCAGATAATGTTTTTAACACCACTGTGGATCAGCTCTAACATCTCGCCGGTCAAAAACCAGCCTTCACCCGTCTGGTTGCCTAAGGATACAAAGCCTTTTGCCATTTCTGCCAGATCACGGATCTCAGAAGGCGGTGTAAAATGTTTGCTGGCGGCCAGCTCTTTTCTTGCAGTCTTTCTGAAGAACTCTAACAGGGCGATACCTGCATTACAAAGCCTTGCAGTGGATTTCTTCATTCCCAGGTGTTCTGCCTTGAAATTGCTGTTGTAGAAGCAGTAAAGAAGGAAATCCAACAGGTCAGGCATTACAGCTTCTGCACCTTCTGACTCCAGAAGCTCTACTACATGGTTGTTAGCCAGAGGAGAGAATTTAACAAGGATCTCACCTACGATACCAACCTTCGGCTTCTTAATATCAAGACGCTCCAGATTATCAAAATCACGGATAATGCCGCGGACATTCTTAGCAAATTCCATCATAGCAGGCTGTCTCTTAGAAAGAGCCTTAATACAGATCTTTTTCCATTTCTCATGAAGTGCATTGGCACTTCCAGGAACTGCCTCATATGGTCTGGTTGCATAAAGGACACGCATGAAAATGTCACCGTATACAACTGCCTGCATGGCCTTGGTCATCATTGGCAGTGTAATGGAGAAACCTGGGTTAGTTTCCATGCCATTTGCATTGACAGAAATAACCGGAACCTGAGGCATACCGGCTTTCTCCAGTGCCCGGCGGATAAATCCGATATAGTTGGAGGCACGGCAGCCGCCGCCGGTCTGGCTCATAAAGACAGCCGTGCGGTTTAAGTCGTATTTGCCGGATAACAGTGCGTCCATGATCTGACCGATAACGATCAGGGATGGATAGCAGGCATCATTATTTACGTACTGAAGACCTACATCTACGGCATTGCGGTTGTGGTTCTGCAGGATCTCCATGTTATAGCCGAAAGCGCGGATTGCCGGTTCGATCAGGTCAAAGTGGATCGGTGACATCTGCGGGCATAACAGAGTGTAATCCTTCTTCATTTCCTTGGTAAACAGCACACGGTTGTAAGCGCTGGAAACCACTTTCCGCTCATAATGCTTCTGGTCACGGACACGAAGAGCCGCGATCAGGGAACGGATACGGATACGGGCTGCTCCCAGGTTATTTACCTCGTCGATCTTTAATACAGTATAGATCTTTCCGGACTTTGTTAAGATCTCAGCAACCTGGTCTGTGGTAACAGCGTCCAGACCGCAGCCAAAGGAGTTTAACTGGATCAGATCCAGGTCATCTCTTGTTTTTACAAAGCTTGCGGCCTCATAAAGACGGGAATGATACATCCACTGGTCGGTGACAACTAAAGGTCGTTCCACTTTGCCCATATGGGAAACAGAGTCCTCTGTAAGTACGGCAAAGCCGTAGGAAGCGATCAGTTCCGGGATACCGTGGTGGATCTCCGGGTCTACATGGTAAGGTCTTCCGGCCAGCACAATGCCCCGTTTACCATGTTCTTTCATCCAGGCAAGTGTTTCCTCGCCCTTTTTCTCCATATCAGAACGGGATGCCAGCAGTTCTTCCCAGCCAGCGTGGGCTGCCATACGGATCTCTGCTTCAGGTATCTGGAATTTTTTTACAAATTCCCGTACCAGGCCGTCTGTTAAGATTTTTTCGTTTGTAAATGCCATGAACGGGTTCATGAAATCTACATGCTCTGTCTTTAATTCTTCTACGTTATTTTTAATATTTTCCGCATAGGAAGTGACCATTGGACAGTTATAATGGTTTCCTGCCTCAGGGCTTTCATTGCGCTCATAAGGGATACATGGATAGAAGATAAACTTCACACCCTGATGGATGAGCCATGAAATATGGCCATGTACCAGCTTTGCCGGATAACACTCAGACTCACTTGGAATGGACTCAATGCCCAGTTCGTAGATCTGTCTGGTGGACTGTGGGGAAAGTGTTACATGGTAGCGCAGCTTTTTAAAGAAAACAGCCCAGAATGGGAAGTTTTCATACATATTTAAAACTCTTGGGATACCCACTACGCCGCGGTCTGCCTGGTCTAAAGGCAGCGGTTCATAGTCAAACATCCGGTGATATTTGTAATCAAACAGGTTTGGTATCTCTTTTTTCGCTTTTGCAAGTCCAAGACCACGCTCACAGCGGTTTCCGGAAATATAATGGCGTCCGCTTCCAAACTGGTTGATGGTTAAAACACAGTGGTTGTTGCAGCCTTTGCACCGGGTCATAGAAGTGGTGTACTGCAGTGCGATGATCTTATCAAGAGGCAGCATGGTGGTCTCTTTTTCACCGGCCATATGGAAACGCTCTTTTGCGATCAGTGCTGCACCGAAAGCGCCCATAATACCGGCAATATCCGGACGGACCGCACGGCAGCCTGAAATTTTCTCAAAGCTGCGAAGGACAGCATCATTATAGAAGGTACCGCCCTGGACAACTACATGTTTTCCAAGGTCAGAAGCGTTTGTGATCTTAATTACCTTAAATAAAGCGTTTTTAATAACAGAATAAGCCAGACCTGCAGAGATATCAGCGACTGTAGCGCCTTCCTTCTGGGCCTGCTTTACATTGGAGTTCATAAATACAGTACAGCGAGTACCAAGGTCTGTAGGATTTTTGGCAAATAATGCTTCTTTTGCGAAATCTTTTACACTGTAATTTAAGCTTTTTGCGAAAGTTTCAATGAAAGAGCCGCAGCCGGAGGAACATGCCTCGTTTAACTGTACGCTGTCTACGGTTCCGTCTTTGATTTTAATGCATTTCATATCCTGACCGCCGATGTCCAGGATGCAGTCTACATCCGGCTCAAAGAAAGCAGCAGCGTAGTAGTGGGAAATAGTCTCTACTTCTCCCTCATCTAACATAAGAGCAGCCTTTAAAAGGGCTTCGCCGTATCCGGTAGAGCAGGAGTAAGCAATATGGGCAGTTTCTGGAAGCTGTTCTTTGATCTCTGTCACTGCGCGGATGGCAGTAGCCAGAGGACTTCCATTATTATTATCATAAAAACGATATAATAATGTGCCGTCTTCTCCAACAAGAGCCACTTTGGTGGTAGTGGAACCGGCGTCAATACCCAGATAGCAGTTGCCTTCGTAAGTAGAAAGATTGCCGGAACGCACGTGGTTGTGGCCGTGGTCTTCGATAAAGGCGTCATATTCTGCCTGATCCTTAAACAGAGGATCCATACGCTTTACTTCAAAATCCATTTTAATGCCATTGGAAAGCCGGTCGATCATGTCGGTAATAGCTACCGGCTCCTGGCCTTCCTTTGGGTTCATGGCAGCGCCTACAGCTGCAAACAGGTGGGAGTGATCCGGTGCAATGGTCTGCTCCGGAGTCAGATGCAGCGTGCGAACAAAGGCTTTTCTCAGTTCAGGAAGGAAATGCAAAGGTCCTCCTAAAAAGGCAACATTTCCACGGATGGGCTTACCACAGGCAAGACCGCTGATGGTCTGGTTTACTACTGCCTGGAAAATAGAGGCAGCCAGATCCTCTCTGGTAGCGCCGTCGTTGATCAGCGGCTGAATATCCGATTTTGCGAAAACACCGCAGCGGGCTGCAATTGGGTAGATAGCCTTGTAATCTTTTGCATATGTATTCAGTCCAGCAGCATCGGTCTGCAAAAGGGATGCCATCTGGTCAATGAAAGATCCGGTTCCTCCTGCGCAGATACCGTTCATACGCTGGTCGATGCCCCCTGTAAAGTAAATGATCTTGGCATCTTCGCCGCCTAACTCAATGGCTACGTCGGTCTGTGGCGCATAGTCCTGGAGAGCAGATGCAACTGCTACAACTTCCTGGACAAAAGGAACGTGTAAATGAGATGAAAGTGTAAGGCCGCCAGAGCCGGTGATCACCGGGATAATATCAATGGGGCCGGTCTGGTTTAAGGCTTTCTTTAAAAGGCCTGCCAGAGTTTCCTGAATATTGGCATAATGACGCTCATAATCGGAGAATATAATATGAAGATCCTGATCCAGTAATGCAACTTTGACAGTTGTTGAACCGATATCGATCCCCAGGGTGTAATAAGTTGTAGTCTGATCCATAGTATATGGGGATAGCCCCTTACCTCCTTCGTGACTTGATGTACTTTCAAGACTCTGAGAGTACATCCTATAGCTTATGAAACGTAATTGTTTGTTAGAACATCATGTCTCTTACTACAATTCCGGGCGAAAAGCCCAAAAAATCACATTACAGTCTAACACAATACCTTTTACTTGGCAATTGTTAAAGGGGGTTAAGAATTTGTGAAGAAATGAAAAAATATGAAACGATTTGACAAAAACCGGGCCAGTCACTATAATGAGTAGGGTGAAAATTCAAAATGGGGGAGATTTCGCATGATACGGATTTTCAAGACAGAAGACGGTGCAATGCACGAAAAAGAGGAGATGCAGCCAGGCTGCTGGATCGCCCTGACCAATCCAACTGCATCAGAGATCTTAGAGATCGCTGATGCCTGCCAGATCGATCCGGACCACCTGAAAGCACCTCTGGATGAGGAAGAGCGCTCACGTATTGAAGCAGAAGATGAATATACGCTGATATTGGTGGATATTCCTTCTATAGAAGAAAGAAACGGGAAAGACTGGTTTGTGACCATTCCTATGGCGATCATTACCACCAAGGATGTGCTGATAACCGTCTGCCTGGAGGAGACCCCGATCCTTACTGCCTTTATGGACGGAAGAGTCAGAGATTTCCACACATTTATGAAAACAAGGTTTATCTTACAGATCCTTTATAAAAATGCAACCCAGTATCTGCAGTACCTGCGCATTATCGATAAAAAGAGTGAAGTCATTGAAAACAAACTTCACCAGTCCCAGAAAAATGAGGAACTGATCGAACTGTTAGAACTTCAGAAATCACTGGTGTACTTTACCACCTCCCTTCGTTCCAACGAAGTGGTGCTGGAGAAGTTATTAAGGATTGACAAGATCAAGAAGTACCCGGAAGATACTGATCTTCTGGAAGATGTAATCGTAGAGAATAAGCAGGCTATGGAGATGACCAGCATTTACAATGGCATTTTAAGTGGTACCATGGATACCTTTGCATCTGTTATTTCAAACAACTTAAACATTGTTATGAAATTCCTGGCAACCGTTACCATTGTTATGTCCATTCCAACTATGGTGGCAAGTTTTTACGGTATGAACGTAAGAGCCAGCGGAATGCCTTTTGCAGAGCATCCTTATGGATTTGGCATCGTGCTTTTCTTTACACTGGTATTGACACTGATCGTTGCTTATATATTTAATAAGAAAGATCTGTTTTAAAATCAGTTAAATCAGTTTAAAAAAGGAGTTTTTGAATGGGAAAATTTTCCAATAACTGGAAACGCCGGAACGGAAATTTCCTGGGGTTCAGAAGTATCATTGATATTGTATGCGCCCTGGAGATCCTTGGAGTGGTCCTTTTCCTGGTAGCACCGCAGTTTGTGATGAATTATCTGATCTTAAACCCGGCGGCTATCCTTCACGGTCAGATCTGGCGTATTGTTACATTTTTAGTGTATCCACCGGCCATTACAGGTTCTGATGCCATTATGTTTGTGCTGATGAACGCCCTTGGCATTTACTGTATCCGTGCTTTTGGCACCATTGTGGAGCAGGTATGGGGAAGATTTCGCTTTAACTGCTACATTATCGGAGGTGTGCTCCTTCATTCGGTTGTTGCCATTGGCATTTACCTGGTAACAGGGCTTTCACTGCCACTGTTCCCAACTTATTTGGTTTATTCCTTCTTCTTTGTATTTGCCCTGATGTTTCCGGATATGCAGGTACTGTTTATGATGGTACTGCCATTAAAGGCAAGCTGGATCGCAGTGGCAGAGGCAGGAATTTATATTTATTCCTTTATTACAGGCGGACTGATCGAGAAGATCGAGATCGTTTTAAGTCTGATCCTTATTGGCGTATTCTTTGGCTGGATGACCTTTGCAGGTCCTTCCGGTTTTAAGCAGAAGAAACGCTCCCAGGAATTCCAGAAGACCACCCAGAAAATGAAAGTGGTAAAGAGAGGACACAAGTGTGCAGTCTGCGGACGCACAGATAAAGACAGTCCTGGTATGGAATTCCGTTATTGTTCCAAATGTGAAGGCAATTATGAATATTGCATGGATCATTTGTACACACATAAGCATGTCAAAAAAGAGGATGCTGATAACAGTAACAGTAATGATTAATGCGACCGGCATGCTCTGCGCTTTTGCACTGCATATCCCCACTTGGCCTGACACATTTATTCCTGTGCCAAGGGCATAAAAAGGCAGTAAAAGAGCGAATATACTACTAACCCCAATTCATTTTATTTATGGAGGAATTTGAAAACATGAAGAAAACTAAGATCGTCTGCACTATGGGCCCCAACACAAATGACAAGAACATTATGCTGGAACTGGCTAAAAATGGAATGGACGTAGCTCGTTTTAACTTCTCCCACGGTGATTATGCAGAGCATCAGAGCCGCCTGGAGATTTTAAAAGAGGTTAGAAAAGAACTGGACCGTCCGGTAGCAGCTCTTCTTGATACAAAGGGACCGGAGATCCGTACCGGCGTATTAAAAGACGGAAAGAAAGTTTCCTTAAAGGAAGGACAGACCTTTACTTTAACTACCAGAGAGATCGTTGGTGATGAGACTATTACCCATATCAACTACTCTGGCCTGAATGAAGATGTTGCAGCTGGAAATAAGATCCTCATCGATGACGGCCTGATCGAGCTGGAAGTAGTAAAGGTAGACGGCACTGAGATCGTTTGTACCGTTATCAACGGCGGTGAGTTAGGCGAGAAGAAGGGTGTAAATGTTCCTAACGTAAAGATCAAACTTCCGGCACTGACTGAAAAAGATAAAGAAGATATCCGTTTTGGTATCAAACAGGGCTTTGATTTTATCGCAGCTTCTTTTGTACGTACAGCTGACTGTATCCGTGAGATCAAGGAAATGCTGGATGCAGAAGGTTCTGCAATCAAGGTAATCGCTAAGATCGAGAATGCAGAAGGTATTGAAAACCTGGATGAGATCATTGCAGTAGCAGACGGTATCATGGTAGCAAGAGGTGACATGGGTGTTGAGATTCCGGCTCAGGAAGTTCCTCATATCCAGAAAGAGATCATCCGTAAGTGTAATGAGGCTTGTAAGACTGTTATCACTGCAACCCAGATGTTAGACTCCATGATCCGCAACCCAAGACCTACCAGAGCTGAGGTTACTGACGTTGCCAACGCTGTTTATGACGGTACTGACGCAGTAATGCTTTCCGGTGAGACTGCTATGGGTAAATATCCGATTGACGCATTAAAGATGATGGTATCTATCGTTGAAGAGACGGAAGCTTACTTAGACTACAGCGCATACCGCCGTCGTAAAGTAACTGAGGAGAATATGAAGAATATCTCCAATGCAGTTTGCTCCGCTTCTGTTTCTACCGCACATGACATCGGTGCTGATTACATCATTGCTCCAAGTATTACAGGATTTACATCCATGATGCTTTCCAAGTGGAGACCGGCAGCACGTATCATCGGTATGTCCCCAAGCACTACTACTGTCCGTCAGATGATGCTTCAGTGGGGTGTAACACCTGTATGGTCCCGTCGTGCAGAGAGTACGGATGAGCTGATCGAAAACTCTTTAGAAGAGTTAAAGAGCGGCAATGTGATCAATTCTGGTGATCTGGCCGTTATTACCGCAGGTATCGTTACCTATGCAAGACGCCATGAGGCAGCAACAGCTACCAATATCATGCGTGTGGTAAGTGTGGACTAGCTGAATGCTACCAGATTGCTTCGCAATCTTCAAAACATTCATTAAAAATAATACTAGACAAAGAAGTCTGTCTGGGAGTACAATTATCCGCAAAGGAAATGGTACTCCCTTACAGGCTTCTTTTCTTTTACGGAGGTTATCCTGTAAAATTAAAAGGAACTGATATATATGCATAGATAATGCATAAAAATACCATTGCGTAAAGCAAAGATCCCCCACAGGGAAAGGAGATAAGATTATGGAAAAGAAACCATTTGTTACACTGGCGCAGGCAGAAGAGATCGCCAAGACCTATCCAACCCCATTTTATCTGTATGATGAAAAAGGTATCCGCGAAAATGTAAAACATCTGAAACAGGCATTTTCCTGGAATAAAGGATATAAAGAATATTTTGCAGTAAAAGCAACCCCAAATCCATTTATCTTAAAGATCTTACAGGAATATGGCTGTGGTACAGACTGCTCTTCTTTAACAGAGTTAATGATGTCAAAGGCCTGCGGTTTTTCCGGTTCCAATGTAATGTTTTCTTCCAATGATACTCCGCCTGAGGAATTTGCTTACGCAAATGAAATGGGTGCCATCATCAACCTGGATGATATTACCCATATCCAGTGCCTGGAAGATACATTAGGCTTCATTCCGGAGACCATCAGCTGCCGTTTCAATCCAGGCGGTGTGTTTAAGATCAGCAATGACATTATGGACAACCCGGGAGATGCAAAGTATGGTATGACTACTGAGCAGATCTTTGAGGCATTTAAGATTTTAAAGTCCAAGGGGGCAAAGAATTTCGGTATCCATGCTTTCCTGGCAAGCAATACAGTTACCAATGAATATTATCCGATGCTTGCAAAGATCCTCTTTGAGCTGGCTGTTAAGTTAAAAGAAGAGACAGGTGCACATATCAGTTTCATCAACCTGTCCGGTGGTATTGGTATCCCTTATCGTCCAGATCAGGAACCAAATGACATTATGGCTATTGGCGAAGGCGTGCGCAAAGTTTATGAGGAAGTTCTGGTTCCTGCAGGAATGGATGACGTGGCTCTTTGCACAGAGCTTGGCCGTTTTATGTTAGGGCCTTATGGATGCCTGGTTACCAAAGCAATCCATGAAAAACATACTCATAAAGAGTACATCGGTGTAGATGCCTGCGCAGTAAACCTGATGCGTCCGGCTATGTATGGTGCTTATCATCACATTACCGTTCTTGGAAAAGAAGATGCGCCTTGTGACCACAAGTACGATATTACCGGTTCCCTTTGCGAGAACAATGATAAATTTGCGATTGACCGTATGCTTCCTGAGATCAAAATGGGTGACTTTTTAGTGATCCATGATGCAGGTGCCCATGGCTTTGCAATGGGTTATAACTACAACGGTAAATTAAAATCCGCAGAACTTTTATTAAAGGAAGACGGCTCTGTCCAGATGATCCGCCGCGCAGAAACTCCAAAGGATTACTTTGCAACCTTTGATTTTTGTGGTATCATGGATGGGTATGATAAATAAAAATCGCATATAGAAAGAACGTTTGCCCGTCCGCGTATGCGGGCGGGTGTGTGCGTTAAAATGGACGAATATTCGTGAATGTTTTAAAAATTATAACAGGAGGCGAAAAATATGGCAAAGATCGGTTTTATTGGAATGGGAAATATGGGTTCCGCTATTTTAAACGGACTTTTACGGGTCTATAAGCCGGAGGACTTATTATTTACAGCAGCCCACAAAGAAAAGATGGAAGCTGTAACAGCAAAGACAGGAGTGGTTCATGCAGCATCCAATGCAGAGTGTGCAAAGCAGTCTGAGTATGTGATCCTGGCAGTAAAGCCACAGTATTTTGAGACAGTGTTTGAGGAAATCCGTCCGGTATTAAAGGAAGATCAGATCGTGATCTCACTGGCACCTGGCCAGACCATTGCAAGCCTTACAGAACGTCTGGGCGGAAAGGTGCGCGTAGTCCGTACCATGCCAAATACACCGGCGTTACTGGGTGAAGGCATGACCGGTATGGCATATGAGGAGTCCAACTACAGTGAAGAGGAAAAGGCAGTGCTTCGTGGTATTTTTGAGGCCTGCGGACGTCTGGAAGTAGTAGATGAACGTATGATGGATGCAGTTGGCTGTGTCAGCGGCTGTTCACCGGCTTATGTATACATGTTTATTGAAGCGCTGGCAGACGGAGCTGTAAAATACGGCCTTCCAAGGGCCAAGGCATACCAGATGGCAGCCCAGACCGTTCTTGGAAGTGCTAAAATGGTACTGGAAACAGGAAAGCATCCGGGACAGTTAAAGGATGAGGTTTGCTCACCTGGCGGAACCACCATTGCCGGTGTATCTGCACTGGAAGAGTGGGGCTTCAGAAATGCTGTGATCAAGGCAGAAGATGCCAGCTATGAAAAGGGCAGGAAAATGTAAATGTATGTGGCACATCGCCTGCACTGCAGGCGGAGGTGTGAAAGATCAATGCTCCTGGAATTTTTTATGTCTGATTTTGCAAGAAGAGTTCGGGAGTACATAACATATAAAAGGAGAAGAAACATGGGAAAAGTAGAAAATGAAGGAATGCCGGTAGTACGTTTAGACCGTCAGTTAAAATATCAGGGAAATATCCTGAAAATATATGAGGATACAGTTCTTGCAAATGGCCATGAGGCACACTGGGATTACATCCACCACGATGGTGCAGCGGCTGTTCTGCCTGTAACTTCAGAAGGAAAGATCTTAATGGTGCGCCAGTACCGCAATGCTTTAAACCGCTATACACTGGAGATTCCGGCTGGTAAGCTGGATTCGCCGGATGAGGCGAAGATTGACTGCGCGTACCGCGAGCTGGAGGAGGAGACGGGCTACCGTTGTGACCATCTGGAATATCTGATGAGCGTCAACACAACGATCGCGTTCTGTGATGAGGCGCTGGATATTTTTCTGGCACGTGATCTCAAGAAAACCCATCAGCATCTTGACCCGGACGAGGAGATTGAGATAGAGGCGTGGGAACTTTCCGACCTTTTGAAACGGATCTACGCAGGAGAGCTGACGGATGGAAAGACTGTGTCCGCGATTCTGGCGTATGCCTGTAAAGCAGGACAGAAGTAAAAATAAGGATCAGCGAAGCACTGTAAGCATCTGTGATGAAATAAATATATGGATTAAACGCTGAAAGACGCATGAAGCTAACAGCATATAGAGGCAGATATAAAGGCATATTATAAAAAACACTGAATACAGATAAGGTAACAAAGGAATAGGCAGGGATTGCATGTGAAAAGGAGATTCCGGCTTCCGGCTTTAAGTACCTGGGATGTATCAGTGTTTTTTTGGATCCTTGGGATTGTATTGGGGACGATAGCAGCCGTTTGTTTTCAAATTTCGTCCGGAAGCGGACATGCCGGGCTGGAAAGTGTGCTGGCAGCGAGGCTTGGACAAGAAATTGGAGATCCATCGGGTGCCGGGTGGCATCTAAACGCCGGAATGAAGGCAGCCAGCCGGGGAACTTTGTTTTTTCAGGTCTGGCTGCAGCGGTCAGGGATGGCGCTGATGCTGTGGCTGGCAGGTATGACGCCGGTCGCATGCCTGGCTGCGTGGGGGGCTTGTCTCGTCTTAGGTCTGGAGCAGGCATGGCTGCTGGCAGGATTTACTGGCTGGGGCGGTTTTTGGGGACTGCCTGTATTTGTGGCGACGTTATTTCCACAGGTGGTGTTTTATATTCCTGTGTTCTGGCTGCTTCTTTCCTGGGCGCTTGCAAAGGAG
>OJUG01004221.1_pt1 | contig 11863 bp, 8 predicted proteins | sample 1599841 | NCBI WGS metagenome assembly OJUG01 (sample SAMN04168659, study PRJEB22393) | human gut metagenome | biome: human gut microbiome; feature: stool | host: Homo sapiens | collected 2014-05-12 | reverse complement strand
GAGAGAAGAAGGCGGTCGATAATCTGACGCTGGGCATTAAAAAGGGTGAGGTTTTCGGCCTGCTCGGCCCAAACGGCGCGGGCAAAACCACGACTACGCTAATGCTTCTTGGGCTGACGGAGCCAACAGCAGGAAGCGCGTTCATCGATGGGAAAAACTGTACGCGGGATCCCATTTCCGTGAAAAGAATTGTGGGTTATCTTCCGGACAGCGTGGGCTTCTATATGGATATGACAGGCCGGGAAAATTTGAGATTTACCGGCAGGCTGAACGGGTTGGACGGAGAAATACTGGAAGAGCGAATCCAGTCCCTGCTGGAGAAGGTTGGAATGGATGAAGCGGCGGATCAAAAAACTGGAACTTATTCCCGAGGCATGAAACAGCGTTTGGGTGTGGCGGATGTGCTGATTAAGGATCCGAAGGTAATCATCATGGACGAGCCCACATTGGGAATTGACCCGGAAGGAATGCGGGAATTGATGACCCTGATCCGCCAGCTGGCGGAAGAGGATGGAAGGACCATCCTAATATCGTCCCATCAGCTTTACCAAATTCAACAGATCTGTGACCGTGTGGGAATCTTTGTGGAGGGAAAGCTGGTGGCCTGTGGCAGGATTGAAGAACTGGCCAAGCAGCTTCAGCAGGAAGGACACTGCGCCTTGGAAGTTTCTGCTGTGCCGGATGACAGCGGTTTCCCGGAACTTTTGAAAAATCTGGGAAATGTGGATCGCGTGGAACATAGCGGAGAATTCTATGTGGTTTATTCCCGCATGGATCTGCGCAGGGAACTGGTGCGAAAAGCCCTGCAGGGCGGTTATACCATCGCCCATCTGAGACAGAGAGGAAGCGATCTGGATGAAATCTACCGCAGATACTTTGAGAAAGGAGAGAAGGAACATGCCAAGTTCGATCATAAAAAGAGCGGACGCTTTCTTTCGTTCCGTAAAAACCAGGGATAATGCAGAACCGCACGGCAAAGGCGGACTGTACGCCCTGTATAGAAAGGAACTGGCGGATCATTTAAGAAGCAAGCGTTTCCTGATCATCCTTGCCCTTATTCTGCTTACCAGCAGCGCAAGCATTTACGGCGCGCTGTCCGGGCTGTGGTGGTATGAGTGCATCCGGACCATGGGCTGGGCGCTGTTTGCCTACCTTCCCATACTGGTGGGCTTTAATGCGGCAAGGGAATTCGGCGGCTCCGGCGTGCTGGGCGCAATTGCGGGCACGATGTCCATTGCCAATACAGCCATGCCTCTTCTTGCCACCTTTGACGATAAACAGATAACGCTGCCCTTTACCAACGCTGTTTTCAATCCGGCGGCGGGCGGACTCCTGGCCGCGCTTATCGCAGGCGTTTTCTTCGCTTTCCTGGAAAAACAGATACGCAGGATCATGCCGGATATCATCGATACCTTTATCAGCCCGCTGCTAGTGCTGATAATCGGCGGCCTTGCGGTCCTTCTCATCATCCAGCCTGTGGGCGCCATGCTGACGAACGGGATTTTCACGGTACTTACCTTCGTATATGAAAAGCTGGGCGTGGTGGGCGGTTATATCCTTTCCGCCGGCTTCCTTCCCCTTGTGTCCGTGGGACTGCATCAGGCGCTGACGCCAATCCATGCGCTGCTCAACGATCCGGAGGGCGCCACGAAGGGAATCAACTATCTGCTCCCCATTCTGATGATGGCGGGCGGCGGTCAGGTGGGCGCCGGCATTGCGCTGTATTTAAGGACGAAGAACAAGAAGCTTAAGGGCTACATCCGGGATTCCGTCCCGGTAGGAATTCTGGGAATCGGGGAGCCGATGATGTATGCGGTCACCCTGCCGCTGGGCCGTTCGTTTCTGACGGCCTGCCTTGGTTCAGGCTTTGGCGGCGCGGCGGCGGCCCTGTTCCATCTGGGCGCCATTTCCCAGGGAGTATCCGGGCTGTTCGGCCTTCTCATTGTCCAGCCGGGGCAGCAGATGGGCTTTGTGGTATCCATCGCGATCGCTTATGCGGGCGGCTTTCTACTGACCTATTTTTTCGGCGTGGATGAGGACCGGATCAATGAAGTATATGGAGACTGATGGGAATCCCGGCCAGGGAACAGATTTGGAGCAAGGGAAATATTATGAATACAGGAATTTCGCTGTACTTTTCAACCGGAGCGGCAAAAAATGAGGAAATAATCCGTAAGGCGTCGGCCTGCGGCGTGAAATATGCCTTTACTTCGCTCCATATCCCGGAGGAAAACGGGGTGGAATACAAAAAGGATATCCGGCGCATGCTGAAGTGCTGTTTTGAGGGAGGCCTGCAGCTGATTGTGGATGTGGGGCCGGAAACGCTGGAAAAGCTCGGCGTTTCCAGGATAGAGGAGCTGGAAAATACCGGGATTACCCATGTCCGTCTGGATTACGGCTTTTCACCACAGGAAACGGTCCGCATTGCGGAAAAATTTCATGTGGTATTTAACGCTTCCACCATTACGGAGGAAGACATCCGGGCATGGAAGGCGGCCGGGGCGGATTTTACCCGCTTTACCGCCTGTCATAACTTTTATCCGAAGCAGTTCACCGCACTTTCCCTGGAGAGCGTACGGGAAATAAACCGGCGGCTGCGCTGTCTCGGTTTTGACACCATGGGCTTTGTGCCCGGGAATAAGGAGCTGCGGGGGCCGCTTCAGGAAGGGCTTCCTACGGTGGAGGAGCATCGGGGGCGGCGGGACGAGGTGCTTTTAAATATGCTGGAGCTTTTCTATGAAGGGATGTGCGGTACGGTTCTCATAGGAGATGTGGATGTCTGGGAAAAAGACTGGGAGGATATAGCTGCGCTGAGTCAAAATTATGTGCGGCTGCGGGCAAAAATCCGCCCGGAATATTCTTTTGTCCGAAACATCATTCACCACGACCGGCCGGATTCCAGCGATCTGGTGTTCCGTTCCCAGGAATCCAGGCAGTACAGGCAACAGATACTGCCGGAAGGAATCTGTGAACGGCCCGCCGGCAGCATCAGCCTTTCCAATGAAAAATACCGGCGTTATATGGGAGAGCTGGAAGCGGCCCGTGTGGATTTGCCCGCAGATGAGCGGCTGAATATCATCGGACAGGTGGCGCCGGAGTATTTGCGGTATCTTTCCTGTATCAGACAGGGGCTTGGCATAAAATTTGTCTGAGCAGTACCCTGTTGCAAAAAGTACAAGAAAAAAGTTTAAAGAAAGGATTGCGGCATGGGCGGCAGTCGTATATAATACGAAGTAATGCAGTGAAATACCCGGCCGCAGATGCGGCATGCCTGGAAGCACGGGTATTTTCCCCGCGGATGCCTGACAGAAGTTTTGTATGTCAGGCATCCGGCGGGAATAAGAGAAAATGAAGAGGTGCCCCGGACGGCAGCAGCCGTGCTCCGGGGATAATAGGGAAAGGGGTGTAATTCCCCTGCGGTCCCGCCGCTGTAACGGACGAGCCGTATCTTACAGAAACCGTAATCCATAAATCCATGGGGATTTTGGTGTTACGCAACTCCACTGGGAAACCGGGAAGGAAAGATACGGTAAGGACTCCGAAGCCAGAAGACCTGCCCTTCATGAAGAATGCATCGGTTACGAGCGATGGCCGGGTGCAAAAGGAAGTGCTTTTTTATCTGAGAAGGATGAAAGGCCTGCTTTTTAGTACCGGTTTTTGCGCGCGTGGAGGCGGCAGAAAACGGTACTTTTTTTATTGCTGTTTTGCGTGGCTGTAAGCGCTTAACAGCAGCTTTTAAGAAACTTCCGGTCGCTCACGGGGATGGAGAAGGACATTGGAGAAAATAAGAAAAAGAGGAATTTTGGCGGTCAGCTTCGGTACAAGCTATGAAGACAGCTGCAGGCAGACCATAGGGGCGCTGGAAGAGGATTTTGCGGAGAATTTTCCCGGAATGCCGGTGAAAAGGGCGTTTACCAGTTCCGTTATCATGCGGATCTGGGAAGAGCGGGGAATACATATCCCGGATGTGCAGGACGCGCTGAGGGAACTGGCGGCGGATGGGATTGAGGAGGTTCTTATCCAGCCCACCCATTTACTGGCGGGAGAAGAGTATGAAAAGCTGTGCGCCCAGGCGGAGGTCCTGCGCGGAAGCTTTCGCCGGATGGACATCGGCGCGCCGCTATTGCATACGGAGGAGGATCTGCACAGAGTTGCAGATTTTTATGCCAATCATTTTCCAAGAGAAGAGGGCGAAGCCCTGGTCCTGATGGGACATGGCTCCCAGCATGAAAATAATGTGGTTTATACCAGGCTGCAGGAGCTGTGGGCACAGATGGAGTGCGGGGACGTATTCCTGGGAACCGTGGAAGCGAAGCCCGATCTGGAGGACGTGACAAGTCAGCTGGAAAAGAGCGGTTTTAAAAGGGTGGTGCTGACACCCCTGATGCTTGTGGCAGGAGACCATGCTCATACGGATATGGCGGGCGCGCAGGAAGGCAGCTGGAAAAGCGTCCTTGAGGGGAAAGGCTTTGAGGTACGCTGCATAGTAAAAGGGATGGGAGAATACCCGGAGATCAGGAGCCTTTATGTAAGACATTTGAAGCAGCTGGAGGAAGCCTGCCGGGGCGTCCTTTACGGAGTGAGCGTAGGGCCGGGGGATCCGGAGCTGCTTACGCTGAAGGCCGTCCGGCTCATACAGGAATGCCCGGTGCTGGCGGTTCCCCGCACCAAAGGGGAAAATACCCTGGCGCTCTCCATTGCAAGGCAGGCGGCGGATTTAACGGGAAAACAGATCGTTTATACGGATTTTCCTATGTCCCGTGACAGACAGGTGCTGGAAGATAATTATGAAAAAATTGCCGGACAGCTTGCCGCGTACCTGAAGGACGGGCTGAATGTGGCAATGCTGAATATCGGGGATATTTCCATCTATTCCACTTTTTCCTATGTGGCCCGGAAAGCGGCGCAGGCGGGTTTCCCGGTGAGAGTATGCGCAGGGGTTCCCTCCTTCTGCGACATTGCGGCGAAAACCGGAAAACCTCTGGTTTCCGGCACCCAGCCGTTAATGGTAATCCCGGCAGGATGCGGGGATTTGGAAAGCTATCTCCCCCTTCAGGGCACCAAGGTGCTGATGAAAAGCGGCGGTAAGCTGGGAAAGATACGGAAGTACCTGCACGAGAACGGGCTGGTAAATGACGCCCTGATTGCCAGCGACTGTGGACTGCCGGGAGAGCGCTTCGTACAGGCCTCTGCCGCAGCGGCGGAAGAAAAGAGCAGCTATTTTACCACGATTATTATCCGTCCGGAGCCAAACTGAGCACGGAGAAGGGAAATGCATTGCTGGAACAATATGTATATAAAAACAGGAAGAAGCTAAGATGCGGCTATACCACCGGATCCTGCGCGGCAGCGGCCGCAAAGGCGGCGGCGCAAATGCTGCTTGGCGGGCAAAGGACGGAAACCGTGGAGCTTGTGACGCCGTCCGGCCAGAAGCTTCTTCTGGATGTGGAAGAAATTTTACAGGAAAAGGAACGGGTATCCTGCGCCATACGTAAGGACAGCGGGGACGATCCGGATATTACCAACGGGATCCTTATTTTCGCTTCCGTGGAAAAAGCAGAGGATGGTTTCCGGCTGGAAGGCGGCACAGGCGTGGGCAGAGTCACGCTCCCCGGACTGGATCAGCCGGTGGGGGAGGCCGCCATCAATACAGTGCCGCGGCGGATGATAACCCGGGCGGTGGAGGATATCTGCGCGCAGTACGGCTATACCGGCGGCATCCGTGTCCTGATTTCCATACCTGAGGGCGTGCGGCTTGCCGGCAGAACCTTCAACCCCAGGCTGGGAATTGAGGGCGGGCTTTCCATCCTGGGAACCACGGGGATAGTGGAGCCTATGAGCGAGGCGGCGCTGCTTGACACCATTGAAGTGGAAATGAAGCAGAGGGCGGCGCAGGGATGGAAAAAAATCATTCTCACCCCGGGAAACTACGGAATGGATTTTCTGAAGGAGGCGCTGCATCTGGATCAGGAAAAAAGCGTGAAATGCAGCAATTATATCGGGGAAGCTCTGGATAAGGCAGTGGAAACCGGCTTTGAAAGCGTTCTCCTGGTAGGGCATATCGGCAAGCTGGTGAAACTGGGAGCCGGCGTAATGAACACCCATTCCCGCTGGGCGGATGCCCGTCTGGAAACCCTTGCTTCCTGTGCGATTCTGGCCGGGGGCGAGGCAGGGACGGCAGCGGCGCTGCTGCGCTCCAATACGACGGAGGAGGCGCTGGAAATCCTCCGGGGAAAAGGCCCTTTTGAAGAAACCATGACGATCCTGCTGGAAAAAATAGCGGGCCATCTGGAACACCGCACCGGCGGAAGCATACAGACAGAGGCGGTGGTTTTTTCCAATAAATTCGGTATCCTGGGGAAAACGCCCGGAGCGGATAGCCTGCTTTCCCGGCTGCAGCAGGAAAACGGACGGGAACCGCAGTAAATGGAACCAGGAACAAAATGATGCGAAAACCAATGGAGAGGTAGAAGGATATGGTATATTTTGTGGGAGCAGGTCCGGGAGCGCCGGATTTAATTACAGTCCGGGGGCAGGAACTGCTGAAACGGGCGGATATTATTATTTACGCAGGCTCCCTGGTGAATGCGCAGCTGCTGAAGGCGGCGCCTGCGTGCTGTCTGATTTACAACAGCGCCGTCATGACGCTGGAGGAAGTGGTGGAGGTCATGGTGCAGGGCGAACGGGAAGGAAAAACCATCGTCCGCCTGCACACCGGGGATCCCAGCCTGTATGGAGCCATCCGGGAGCAGATGGATCGGCTGGAGGAAGCCGGTATAGCCTTTGAGGTCTGTCCCGGCGTCAGCAGCTTTTGCGGCGCTGCGGCCTCCCTGCAGGCGGAGTATACGCTTCCCGGCGTCTCTCAGACGGTAATCATCACCCGGATGGAGGGACGTACCCCGGTGCCGGAGAGGGAGCGGCTGAGAAGCCTGGCAGCCCATGGAAGCACTCTTGTCCTTTTCCTGAGCACCGGACTTTTAAAGCAGGTAAGGGAAGAGCTTCTGGCGGGCGGCCTTTCCCCGGATACCCCCTGCGCGGTCTGCTACAAGGTGACCTGGGAGGATGAAAAAATCCTGCGCGGTACATTGAAGCAGCTGCCGGAGCTTGCCGAAGCAGCCGGCGTCCGGAAAACGGCGCTGATTGTTGTGGGAGAGGTCCTGGGTTCTGATTATGAGCTTTCCCGCCTGTATGCCGCTGATTTTTCCACGGAATTCAGGCAGGCGCGCAAGGGAGAGGACGGGAATACATAATGAAAGCGGCGATTATTTCCTTTACGGCAAGGGGAGCCCTGAAAAACAGGGAACTGGCTGCCCTGCTGCGCAAAAAACTCTCCTGTACAGGCTATTCCTTCTATAAATACGCGCTGGAGGGACAGACGGCATTCCGGGAGGTGCGCAGCCTGACGGAAGCCCTGTTTTCTTCCTGCGGGCTTCTTATCTTTATCGGTGCCGCAGGAATCGCCGTGCGTGCCATAGCGCCTTTTCTGAAAGAAAAGGATCGGGATCCGGCGGTGCTTGTGATGGATGAACATGCGGTGCATGTGGTTTCCCTGCTGTCCGGGCATCTGGGAGGCGGTAACGACTGGTGCCGGCAGGTTGCCCTGCTTACAGGCGCAGAGCCGGTGATTACCACCGCGACGGATTTAAACGGCGTATTTGCGGTGGATCTTTTTGCCAGGGATAACGGGCTTTTTATTGAAAAACGGGAGCGGATAAAGGAAGTCTCCGGCAGGCTGCTGCATGGGGAAAAGGTGGGGTTTTACAGTGAACTGCCCTGGGAGGGCGAGCTGCCGGAGCTGCTTGTGCCGTGTGAAAAGGGTGGGGATGGCCTGCTGCGGCCCCGTTTGGCAGAAGAAGGGGAAAAAGGTGACATCGGCCTGCCGCAATGCGGCATTGTTATTGCAGCGCAGCCCCAGGCCGTCCGATTCCCGGTTACCTGCCGGCTGATCCCGAAAGATCTGACAGTGGGTATCGGCTGCAGAAAGGGAAGGAGTGGGGCGGAACTTTCAGAATTTCTGCAGACGGTATTTCAGAAATTCGATCTGGATAAAAGGCGGATTGCCCGTTTCGCCTCCATCAGCCTGAAGGAAAAGGAGGCTGGTATCCTGGAGCTGGCATTTGCGGAAAGGGCGCCCTTCCTTACGTTTACCGCACAGGAGCTGGAGGCGGTTCCTGGGAAGTTTGAAGCGTCTGGGTTCGTCAGGAAAACGGTGGGCGTGGATAATGTCTGCGAACGGGCGGCGGTTCTGGGAAGCGGCGGCGGAAGGCTCCTTGTGCCCAGGCAGGCGGCCGGGGGCATTACCATAGCGGCGGCGCAGCGTATGCCGGTTATCCGTTTTTACAGAAATGACAAAGGTAACTGAAAAGGAGAGGAAACGATGTTATATATAGTAGGCTTTGGCCCGGGGGGCTATGAAACCATGACTGTGGAAGCTGTCCGGGTGCTGGAGGACAGCGATCTGATTGTGGGCTATACCACCTATGTGGATCTGATCCGTCCATGGTTTCCGGAAAAGGAATTTCTGGCAACGGCCATGAAGCAGGAAAAGGAGCGGTGTCTTCTTGCCATCCAAAAGGAAGAGGACGGCAGAAAGGTGGCGCTGGTATGCAGCGGTGACAGCGGAATTTACGGCATGGCAAGCCTGGTATATGAGCTGGCGGCCCGGGACGAAGCGCTGATGAAGCGGATACGGGTGATTCCGGGAGTAACGGCGGCAGCCAGCGGGGGCGCGCTGCTGGGTGCGCCTCTGTCTCATGATTTTCTCACGGTCAGCCTCAGCGATCTGCTCACCCCTCTAGAAGTGATAAAAAAGAGGATTCGCTGCGCCGCACAAAGTGACACCGTAATCTGTATTTATAATCCATCTAGCAGAAAAAGAGGCGATTATCTGCGCATGGCCTGTGAAATAGCGCTGGAATATCTTTCCCCGGATACCGTGTGCGGCTATGTGAAGAACATAGGCCGGGAAGGGGAGGAAGCTGCAGTGCTCACCCTGGAAGAGCTGCGGGATACCCAGGTGGATATGTTTACCACAGTTTTTATCGGAAACAGCCATACCAGGAATATTCACGGCAAAATGGTAACGCCCAGAGGATACCGTCTGGAAGAAGAAGCGGCCGCCGCGCAGGAGAGAACATGATACAGAAGGTGATGCTGTTTGCAGGAACCACGGAAGGAAGGCTGCTGTGCGAATTCCTGTCAGAAAAAAATATTAAGGCCTGCGTCTGCGTGACCACGTCCTATGGAGAGCAGCTGCTTCCTTCCGGGGAAAATATGGAAATCTGCACCGGCGCTCTGGATCGGGCGCAGATGGAAGAAAAATTAAGTTCCTTCCGTCCCCAGCTGGTGATAGATGCCACCCATCCGTACGCCAGGCTGGCCACGGAAAATATACGCGCCGCCTGCGGGTTTTTAAACCTTCCTTATATCCGTGTTGTGCGGGAATCCTGCGGGGAAGAAAAAAACGGGGCGGAAACGGCCGTGGCGGCAGGAGAGACCGCAGGGTCGGAAATAACCGCGGGGCCTGAAAAAACCACAGGGCTGGGAAAAACCGCATGGCCGGAAAAAACCGCATGGCCGGAAATAACCGATATAACGCAGAAAATCGGCGGCCAGGAAGAAAGCCGCCTGCTGACGGAAGCGGACAGCATGGAAGAAGCCGCAAATCTGCTGGAAAAAATGGAAGGAAACATTCTTGTTACCACAGGAAGCAAGGAGCTGGAAGCGTTACGGGGGATGCCCGGGTTTGCCAAGCGTATTTTTGCAAGAATCCTGCCGCAGCCTGAAATGGTGCAAAAATGCATGGAAATGGGACTTTCCGGGAGACATATTATCTGTATGCAGGGGCCTTTTTCCGAAGAGATGAATTATGCCATGCTGCGTGAAACGAATGCCCGGATCTTGCTGACCAAGGAATCCGGGGCCGCGGGAGGCTTCCTGGAAAAATTGCGCGGTGCGAAAAGAGCGGGCGCGGCCGTAGTTGTGGTAAAGCGGCCGGTGGAGGAAGAGGGCTGTTCAGTGGAGGAAGTGAAGGTGCTGCTCCAAAACGGCGGCCAGGATACCGGCTCTGATGGCAGGCCGGATAACAGCCAGGCCCTCCTTTCCGGCAACACACCGGCGGCTGTGCAAAATGGCGGTGGGAACACCGTTTCCTGCCTCCGGCAGAACATCAGCATCCTGGGAATCGGCATGGGCTCTGCAGACAGCATGACTGAGGGCGTAAAAAAGCTGCTTTCCCGGGCCGGCCTGGTGGCGGGCGCCGGAAGAATGCTGGACGCCTGCGGGCTTACGGAGGGAACGGAGGACGGCAGGCGGGTTCTTTGTGCCTGGGAGCCGGACATCATCTGCCGGGCAATCGAGGAGAGCGGGGAAGCACAGACGGCTGTGCTGATGTCGGGCGACAGCGGTTTTTACAGCGGGACGAAGAAGCTTCTGCAGGCATTGGAGGCTTACCGGGAACAGATGAAAGGCCGGCGGGAGGTCACAATCCATGTGGAGCCCGGAATTTCCTCCCTGTCCTATTTCGCATCCAGACTGCAGATCTCCTGGGAAGATGCAAAGATTTTAAGTTGCCATGGGAAAGAAGAGAATCTTCTGGCCGCTGTAGCAGGCCACCGGAAAACCTTTGTCCTGACGGAAGGGCAGACCGGGGAAATCTGCGCCGAGCTGACGGCAGGCGGCCTGGGGGATACCCTGGTGTATGAGGGAACCAATCTTTCAGGCCCCGGCGAAAGAATTCGTAAATATCCGGCAAGGGAGTACCGCCGCGAAGGGAAGGACGGGCTTACCGTACTCTTTTTAATCAATGACAGATACGGCCGGTTTCCTGTCACGGGAATCCCTGAGGAAAGCTTTCTGCGCGGCAGGGTGCCTATGACCAAAAGCGAGGTGCGTTCCGTCATATTGAGCAAGCTTTCGGTAAAAGAAGAGGATATCGTCTATGATTGTGGGGCAGGGACCGGTTCTGTTTCCGTGGAACTGGCGCTGGCCGCCGGAAAAGGACGGGTATACGCCGTGGAATGCGATCCGGAGGGCATTGAACTGATACGCCGTAACGGGGAGAAATTTGGCTGCCGCAATCTGACTGTAGTGGAAGGGATGGCGCCCCAGGTTCTGGAAGGGCTGCCCGCGCCGGACGCTGTTTTCATCGGCGGCACCAAAGGAAGGCTTTCCGGTATCCTGGAAGCGCTGTGGCAAAAGAAGAAGCCCATGCGGATTTGCCTGAGCGCCGTGACGCTGGAAACCGTATCGGAGGCGCTTGGCTGCGTGGAAAGCTTCCGTTTACAGAACGCGGGCGCCTGCCAGATTGCCGTGACAGGGCTGCAGCCGATAGGAGGCTGCATATGCTGAAGGCGCAGAATCCTATTTTTCTCATATGGGGGGATCTGACGGAATGAAAAACAGAGAAAAAAATCAGCCCATGCGTATGCAGACAGACGGAGCCTGTTCCCGTAAACGGCAAATGGAGGGCGCTTCCGGTTGTCCCCGCATCCTGATAGCCGGAACCGGAAGCGGCTGCGGAAAAACGACGCTGACCTGCGGTATCCTGTACGGGCTTTTACAGAGGGGACTGCATCCCTGTGCCTGTAAATGCGGCCCCGATTATATTGATCCCATGTTTCACAGCCGGGTGCTGGGAGTGGAAACCGGAAATCTGGACAGTTTTTTTACGGACAGGGAAACCATGCGGAGGCTACTTGCCCGGGAAAAAGGGGATCTGTGTGTGATTGAGGGCGTCATGGGGTATTATGACGGCTGTGGTTTTACGGAAAAAGGAAGCGCCAGCGAAATCGCGGCGTTGACACAAACACCGGTGATTCTCACGGTTAACGCCAGAGGGATGAGCCGCTCCGTGCTGGCGGTG
>OJUG01004220.1_pt1 | contig 11869 bp, 14 predicted proteins | sample 1599841 | NCBI WGS metagenome assembly OJUG01 (sample SAMN04168659, study PRJEB22393) | human gut metagenome | biome: human gut microbiome; feature: stool | host: Homo sapiens | collected 2014-05-12 | reverse complement strand
GCCCACTCTGGAAGCACCGCACTGCACTGCATCCAGAATATTCTGCACACTGCCGCACTCACCTGCATGAAGTGTGAACGGCATCTCCATCCGTTTTACTTCCGCAAACAGGTTCATAAACTGCGACATCGGAAATGCCGCTTCATTTCCTGCCAGATCCGCTGCACAGACACCGTTTCCAAGAAACTCTCTCGCAGCTTTTAACATCTGTAGATTTGCCTCTTCCTTCTCATGGCGCATGGCACACACAATCACACCATAATCAATGTCAAATTCCTTCTTGCCCTGCTCCAGCATGAGCGGCCTCAGGTGATCGCTCTGATCATGGCTTATATGGATCCTCAGCAGGCGGCCCAGATACTGGAACAGCTTCCAAATGAAAAAAGGATACCGGTACTGGAAGGCATGGCAAATATGAGCCGTGTATCTCCTGAGGCAATAGCTATTGTGGAAGAGGAAATGAAGAGGAAATTCGCTACGATCATTACCAGTGAGGATAATATGAACCTGGGCGGTATTGATTATGTGGCAGATGTGATGAACCATGTTGACCGAGGAAACGAGAAACAGATCTTTGATGAAATGGATAAAGATAATCCGGAACTGTCAAAAAGCATCAGGGACAAGATGTTCATGTTCGAGAATATCATCGATATGGATCCAAGATCTGTACAGCGTTTTATCAGGGATTGCGATTCCAAGGATATTGTATATGCATTAAAGACTGCATCAGAGGATATGAAGAACGTATTCTTTGCAAATATGTCCAAGCGTATGGCAGAAACAGTCAAGAGCGATCTGGAGATCACTACCAATGTAAGACTGAAGGAAGTGGAAGAGGCACAGCAGCGTATTGTTAATCTGATCCGTAAACTGGAAGATGCAGGAGAAGTAATAATCAATAAGGGAGGAGATGACGATAACATTGTTGTCTGATCAGGATACAGGCTTTGAAAATAAAGCCAGAGTCCGGAAGCTTCCCTTACAGGTATTTACGGCACCGGATGCACAGAAACCAGAAACAGAAAAGCAGAATAAAAAAGAAACGGAAGCTTCTTTAAATGCGGACAATGATACATACAATGGTCTGGAATGCAGTCAGGAACAAATAGAGCTGGGGCTCAGGGAAAAAGAAAAAATATTAGAAGAAGCCCGGAAAGAAGCGGCAGCCATTGAACAGGAAGCAAAGGAAAAGGCAGAACAGATCTCTGAGGAAGCCCAGATGAAAGGATTTGAAGAAGGCAGACAAAAAGGCTATGAAGAGGGACTGATTAGGGCAGAAAAGGAAAATGAGGCGAAACATCGTGAAAATCAGCGGTTTTTTAAAGAGAGCCTGGAAAAAGCCTTAATAGAGATCAACAAAGAAAAAGAAAAATGCCTCAGAGAATATCTGGAAGAATTAAAAGATATTGCTGTGGCAGTGGCTGAAAAAGTGATCCATATCAGCCTGAGATCCAGCGGTTCTGTTATAAGCAGGATGATAGAAGCTGAAACAGAAAAACTGCAGAAAATGGACTGGGTCAAGATCTATATGGAAAAAGAAGACTATGAGACCATGGTTCAGGCAGATGGACATCTGGCAGAGAAACTGTCACGGCTCTCTGACAACGTCAAATTTATAGTAATGGAGGACGGAAAATGCGGAAGCTGTATCATCGAAATGCCGGACGGGATTATAGATATGAGTGTAGATACCCAGCTTGAAAATATACACAGACTTGTAGACAACGCCAATACATAAAGATTTTATGGATACATAAAGTACACAGAGGTGAAAACCATGTATGAAAATCTCCTGAAGTTAATACAGCAGGCAGAAACAGCAGACCGCATTGGAAAAATTGAAAATGTAGTGGGAATGTCAATGGAAGCTTCCGGAGGCAGATCCGGTATTGGTGATATTGTTATGATCTACAATGAAGCTGAGAACTGTCAGGTTCCTGCGGAAGTGGTAGGATTCAAAAATGGCAAAATACAGCTGATGACCTATGAAAATATCAGCGGGATCACAGCGGGAAGTTTTGTCCGCAATACCGGATGCCGTTTGCAGATACCGGTGGGAGACTTCCTGAAAGGCCGTATCATCAACGCGCTGGGGCATCCCATTGACGAAAAAGGAGAGTTTCCCCCAGGGAAGCTTTATACAGTAGACAGTGCCTATATCAACCCTCTTAACCGTCCTCCTATCAGGGAACATCTGGAATTTGGGATTAAGGCCATTGATGGTTTAAATACCATTGGAAAAGGTCAGAGAATGGGGATTTTTGCAGGCTCCGGTGTTGGAAAAAGTACATTGATGGGAATGATCGCCCGGAATGTAAAAACAGATATCAATGTGATCGCCCTGGTAGGAGAGCGAGGCAGGGAGGTTCTGGAATTTGTTAAAAAGGATCTGGGCGAAGAGGGCATGAAACGTTCTGTCCTTATTGTAGCCACATCAGACCAGCCGGCAATGCTGCGTATGAAATGTCCCTTGGTTGCAACAACGATCGCTGAATATTTCAGGGATCAGGGAGCAGATGTGCTGCTGATGATGGATTCTCTTACCAGATATGCCATGGCACAGAGGGAGATCGGTCTTGCTATTGGAGAACCGCCTATAGCCAGAGGTTATACACCTTCTATTTATGCAGAATTTCCAAGGCTTCTGGAAAGAAGCGGGAATTTTGCAAAAGGTTCCATTACCGGGATTTATACGGTACTGGTGGAGGGAGACGATACCAATGAGCCGGTGGCTGATACAGTCAGAGGTATTTTGGATGGTCATATTGTTTTAAGCAGGCAGCTGGCTAATGCAAACCATTTTCCGGCTATTGATATCAGTGCAAGTATTTCACGTCTTATGAATGATATAGCCGGGGAAGAACACAGGAAAGCAGCTTCAAGGTTCAGGAACATGTTAAGTCTTTATCAGAAAAATGCAGACCTGATCTCCATTGGCGCTTACAAAAAAGGTGCAAACAGTGCTCTGGATGAAGCAGTTGACCGCATAGGTGATATGAATAAATTTCTGGAACAGGAAACAAATGAAAATATCCCTTATGAGGAAAGCATAAGGAGAATGGAAAAAATCGTGGGTTAGCAGTTATAGGAGATGATACTTAAGATGAAGAGATTTAAATACAGTCTTGAAAATGTACTTCATTATAAGGAACAGATTCTGGACAGCATTAAGGCAGAACATGGTACACTTCTGGCACAGATCCGGAAAAAAGAAGCAGAGATACAGGAACTGGAGAACAAGCTGGTATCTGCCCAGAATAAGATGGATGATTTGAAAAAACAGGATGTACAGATAAAAGATATTTGTCTTTATGGTATGTATATCAGTGAAATGGAAGATCAGATCCGGAAAAAACAGGAACAGTTAAAGCTTTTACAGCAGCAAGAAGAAAAGAAAAAAGTGCAGGTGATCGCTGCAAAGATAGATACGTCCCGTTATGAAAAGTTAAAGGACAGGCGGCAGAGTGAGTATGAAAAAGCTGCTAAAAAGGCACAGGAGCTGTTTATAGAAGAATTTGCTTCAAGAACAGCCAGATATTCTCAAAACAGGGAGGTAATCTAGGTTGAGCAGGATTGAAAATACCGGTCAGATAAAAACAGGATATTCTGTGAAGTCAGGTACGAACTCAGAAGAAAAAGTGGAGAATGGGTCAGATTTTGCATCGATGCTGACAAAATACCAGAAAAAAGCAGCCCAGAATGACGAAACAAAAAAAGCAGAAACAGGGGAAACAAAAAATAAAGAAACACAGCCAGAAGAAACCAAAAACAGGGGAAATGAAAAACAGGTTAATGGCAGGCAGTCCGGAGAAAACGTAAAAACAGATGAAATAAAAGCAGAAATAAAAGTAACGGACATACAGGACGGAAAGAACAGCCAGGATGGAGAAAAAGAGCAGGAGCAGGAACTGGCAGCTGCCTATGTTTCTGAAGCCTGTTACAGGACCTTTGTACAGATAACAGCAGAAAATAGTAAAACGCCTGCTGTTTACAACAATGAAATAAATGGAATACAAGATCTGGCTGTACAGACAACGGTGGAAACAGGAATGGAGGACCAGACGGCAGCGGTCAGTACCATACAGCAGACAGAATCCCCCCACACAGAAACAGCTGTCCATGCAGATGACTTAAAGCTCCGGAACAGATCGGACCAGACTGGAGAGAAAGAAAAATCAGGAGAGGCAGAAGAAGCCGGGCAGTCAAAGCAAACTGCCAAAATGAACCGGGAAGAAGAAATACCAGACCAGAAGGAACATATTTCCGGAAAGGAAATGACAGCCCTGGCATCGCCCGGTTATACAGGAACTGTTGAAAGTTCAGCTGGCACAGCAGCAAAATTAGCTGCTGTTGATACAGGACCGGCAGACCGGCTGCCAACAGCCCAGGATACATTGACAGAGGATCTGGGAAACTACCTGGATACAAAGATCAGTGAAAAAAAAGGAAAGTTGGAGCTTTCCCTGGAGCCGGAAAGGCTTGGAAAGCTGACTATCCGGCTGGAGTATGAAAAAGGAAAAACAGAGGTCACTATTTTTTCAACCAGTGCAAAAACACTGGAGATATTAAGCAAAGAAGCAGGTCATCTGGCACAGATCCTGGAAGAAAAAACAGGAACCCCTACCGTTATTTACACACCGGAACAGACTGAAAACAGGCAAAACATGGATCAGGATACCGGTCATGGCAGAAACGGCAGGCAGGATCAAAAAGAGCAGCGCCAGAAGCAGGATGACAGCTTTGCCCAACAGCTAAGGCTGGGACTGGCCTAGAAGGAGGATTAAAGTGATATGGCAGATCAAATAACAGTCAGCAGCACTGCAAACCCGTATCAGGCAGGTGTTTACAGTGCCGGATCCAACAGCAAGAACACGATGGATGTAAACAGCTTTATCAAGCTGTTAGCAGCACAGCTTTCCAATCAGGATATGACAAGCCCTATGGATAACAGCGAAATGATGTCCCAGATGACAAATATGGCAATGGTCCAGTCACTTACTGCCATGACAGAGTCATTAAATACATCAGCTGCTGTTACAACTCAGACATATGCAGGCAGCCTGATCGGTCAGGAGGTAACTGTGGCGGTTACGGATCCTGATACCGGGGCAGCAAATGGCGTGAAATATGGGAAGGTAATTTCTGTTGATTTTACCCAGGGAGATCCGGTGGTACGTCTGGAAGGTGATGATACCAGCTATAAGATGTCCAGTGTCCTGGGAGTAGGAAAGCTTCCAGAGAAAGCAGGTGAAAAAGATCCTGACAGAGGATCTGAAAAAACAGATAAGATCACAGAACAGTTAGCAAATGCAGATCTGAAAGACACAGGATCTGAAGATACAGAAATAGAAGAAATGTAAAAAGGAGCAAAAGAATATGTTAAGAGCAATGGATTCAGCAGTATCAGGTCTTAGGGCGCATCAGAACAAACTGGACGTCATCGGCAACAATATTGCAAACGTAAATACATTTGGTTTTAAGTCCCAGAGCTACAGCTTTAAAGAGGCGATGTACCAGACTTCCACCACCTCCACAAAGGGAAGCGAGAATGCCGGTGGTGTAAATGCAGCCCAGTATGGATATGGTTCCATGATGGGTTCCATCAGTACGGATATGAGTGCCTCTACACCAACCTATGTAGGTGGTCTTAATGCAAGTGTAGACGGAGAAGGCTTCTTTATTACATTCCCAAAGAGCACAGAAACGGTTACAGTAGCGGATATGAAGAAAACGGACTTTGATTATACCAGAGTTGGTCAGTTCAATATTGACGGAAACGGATATCTTACAGATGCCAACGGAAATTTTGTTTATGGTTTCCGTCCGGATGCGGTAGATAAGCCAACGAAATTTGATGGAGATCTTGTAGCCATCAAGGTTCCTTCTGATGTAACAGGTGCAGACTTTGATGATCCGCTGCAGCTGACAAATGTAAAGATCAACAGTCTGGGAGAGATTTCAGGTACAGTAAAGTCAACGGATCCGGATAAGGATGGAAAAACCGTCAGCATCGGTAAGGTTGCCATTGCCACCTTCCAGAATCCGGAGGGCTTAAGCAAAAAGGGTTCTTTTTACTATGGGGCAGCAGAAAGCGATAACAGTGGTAATGCTTCCGCTACGATCCCAGGAGGAAGCACCTCTTCTTTAATGACCGGATATCTGGAGGCTTCCAATGTGGATCTTGCAAAGGAATTTTCTGATATGATCACAACACAGAGAGGCTTTCAGGCCAATTCAAAGATCATCACAGTCAGTGATGAGATCCTGTCTGATCTGATCAACATGAAGCGGTAAGGAATATGATCTGTGTAGAACGACTTAACGGAGAGATTTTATATCTGAACTGGCTTCAGGTTGAATTGATCGAACAGATTCCGGAAACAAAGATCCGTATGATGAATGGAGATTACTATCTGGTAAAAGACAGTGTAGAAAGCATCAAAGATCAGGTGACCGGGTTCTTTCAAAGGTGTGTCAGCATAAAAAAAGAGATGCAGATTTAGGAGGAAAAGCAGGTGGATCCTACAACATTACTAGGTATAATCCTGGGTTTTGCTTTAATTGTAAACGGAATCGGTTTTGCCAAGATTGGTAACTTTATTGATATCCCCAGTATGGTCATTGTAATTGGTGGGGCTCTGTCAGCAACTTTGTCCAGCTATCCATTAGGGATATTAAAGGATATCCCAAAGCATTTTGCAGTACTTATAAGGGGAAACCGCTATAATATCCCCAAATTGATCGAACAGCTTGTAGATCTGGGAACCATAGCAAGGCAGAGCGGCCTTCTGGCGTTGGAGGATAAAGCGGCGGAGATCAAGGATACTTTCTTTAAGCAGAGTGTCCTGATGATCGTAGATGCAAACGATCCGGACAAAGTAAGGCTGGTTCTGGAAAGAGAACTGGATAATATGATGGTCCGTCACGACCAGGCGGCAGGTCTTTATGAAAAAGCTGCATCTTATGCACCGTCCTTTGGTATGATAGGTACCCTGATCGGTTTGATCAACATGCTGAAGGGAATGAATATGGATGCAGGCGGTTCATCTACTATCGGCAGTGACATGTCAGTAGCATTGATCACAACCTTTTACGGCTGTATTCTTGCAAATGTTATTTTTAATCCGATCGCAAAGAAACTGAGGATCCGTCAGGATGAGGAAGAACTGTATTGTTCTACTATCATTGAAGGGATCATTGCCATACAGGCAGGAGAAAATCCAAAATACCTGAGGGAACATCTTCTTGCATCGATTAAACAGTCACAGCAGCGGAAGATCCTTGCAAAAGCAGAAGCTGGAGATTTTCAGGGGAAGGAACAGGAAGATAAATGAGTAAGAAAAATCGCCCCACAGACAGCGGCGGCAACTGGATGGATACTTATGGAGACATGGTAACATTGCTGCTTACATTTTTTATCATGCTGTATTCCATGTCTAACCTGGACGCACAGAAATGGACTATTTTTGTGAAAAGCATCCCAAGCATACAGAACCAGGGATCAGAGAATATTACCATTAATTCCCAGATGTCAGATACCCCAGAGGTGGATAGCAAAGGCCAGGAGATCGGCCAGGAGATTGCCCAGGAAGCTCTTCAGGCAGAAGATGTAAATGAGCTGTATCTTACGATCGCTGAAAGCCTGAATCAGGCGGGTGTAAAGGAGGCTACGGTCATCAGGGGAGATGATTATACTTATGTTTCTTTTGCAAATAATGTGTTTTTCGGTGCAAACAGCTCCGTGCTTACACGGGAAGGACAGGCAGTCCTCTATACATTTGCAAAAGCCATAGCTCCTGCAGCAGGTGGGATTGAACAGGTTAATATCATGTCCCACACTGCGAAAGTAACAGATAATTCACAGATCAATCCACAGATTATACGAAAAGACCGTATCCTTTCGGCGATGAGATCTGCAGAAGTATGTATTTATTTTCAGCAGCAGAATGTAATAAAGCCGGAGAAGCTGGTGGATATAAGTTATGGTGAATATCGCCCTATAGCAGATAATTCCACAGAAGAAGGAAGGATAAAAAACCGCAGGATTGAATTTTTGCTTTTAGATAATGGGGCAAAAGAAAGAGACCTGAATGAGTATTATAAAGAGTTTAAGAGCGGTGAATATGCGAATACTACAGTAGTAACAGTAGGAGAGTCACAAAGCTCTTCCCAGGGTGGTGAAACCGTACCGGCAGATACAGAGGCACCGGTAGATACCGGTGCAGCAGATGCAGGTGCAGAAGATGCAGGTGCAGAAGATGCAGGTGCAGAAGATGCAGGGTCTGTGGAGGAAATGCAAAATACCAGTGAATAAGAGAGGTCAGGAAGAATGGCAGATGTTTTATCACAAAGCCAGATAGATGCACTTTTAAAATCCATGAGTGCGGATGCACCAGCACAGGAAAAGAAAACAGAATCTGTACAGCCTCTGTCACCAGAAGAAAAGAACTATATTAAATACGACTTTTTCAGCCCGAGGAAATTCACAAAAGAAAAAATGAAGATCCTCAGGAGTGTATTTGAGAATTATGCACGTATTCTTACTTCCCAGATCAACGGTATTTTCCGCGTGATGACGGACATAACGGTGCTGGATGTACAGGAAAGAAGGTATTACGAATACGTAAATGCCCTTCACGAAAACGACTGCATGACAATGATAGACGCATCAATAGCAGGAGAAGAAAAAATGAGTGTTCCACTGATGCTGTTTGTAACTCCGGGTATGGTGATTACACTGATCAACCATATGCTGGGGGGCGAAGATGTTGTAGCAGTAGAGGATGATTACCGGTATTCCGACGTGGAACGTGCTTTGTACAAGCGGATTGTAGAATATATGACAGGTGCCTTAAAGGATGGATTTTCAAATTATGTGAGCATTGTTTTTTCCGTAGAACATGTAGAAGAAAATCCAACCATGGTCCAGGATGTAGGTCTGGATGAAACAGTAGCCATTATCATTTTAAATGTGGACATATCTGGACAGGCACAGGAAAAAGTAAAGATCTGCCTTCCGGGCAATCTTCTTACGGTGATCTTTCACAGTATTGACAACCGCAAGCACCTGGCAAGAGGATTTTCTTATCAGGATAATAAAGAGAAGATCATGGATAATATCCGTTACTCCAAACTGCCTATTACAGGACAGCTTGGCACGGTACAGCTGGATCTGAAAGGACTTTATCAGATCCAGGTAGGAGATGTGATCGATCTTGGAAAGCCAAAAGACAGTCCGGTCAGACTTTTTGTAGGACGTCAGCCTTGGTTTACAGGACAAATGGGATGTTATAAGAAAAATGTGGCTGTGAAGATTGAAAAATGCATTGCGTCACAAATAGAAGAAAAGAAAACGGATATAATGCCGCAGAAGGAAGAAGATCCTGATAACAGTGACGGATCTGTAAAAGAACAAGGATAAATACGCTCCGGAATACGGGAGTATAAATAAGAATGAAGGAAGAAGAGGAATAAGAAATGGCTAAGATAATGCTGGTAGACGATGCTGCTTTTATGAGGATGATGATCAAGAAAGCTCTCAGTTCAAGTGGATATAACGATTTTATCGAGGCACAGGATGGGGCAGAAGCAGTAAAAAAATACAGTGAGGAAAAACCGGACATGGTAATTATGGATATCACCATGCCAAATATGGACGGGCTTCAGGCTTTGAAAAAAATTCGTGAAGGTGATCCAAATGCCAAAGTTGTTATGTGTACAGCAATGGGACAGGAAAGCATGGTTGTAGATGCGATCAAATCAGGTGCCCGTGATTTTGTGGTGAAGCCTTTTGATGCACAGAGAATTGTAAAAACTGTAAATGACATTTTAGGAAAATGATCCATAAGGAGGGAACTGTTATGGCATTTTTAGGTTCATTCGATATAAGCGCTTCTGGAATGAGCGCACAGCGTGTCAGGATGGATATTGCGGCAGAAAACATAGCAAATATGGACACAACGCGGACAGAGTCAGGTGGTCCATACCGAAGGAAAAATGTACTTCTTGAAAGCTATTCAGATACGTCTTTTGCCCAGGCAATGGAAAATGCAGCACGGGGAAAAGGAATAACCAGCCGTCATGCAGGAGTAAGAGTTTCTGGCATTGTGGAAGATGACAGAGAAGCTAAGAAAGTTTACAATCCGGATCATCCGGATGCGGATGCAGACGGCTATGTGACTATGCCAAATGTGGATGTGCTGAAGGAAACGGTAGACAGCATGTCAGCGACCCGGTCTTATGAAGCAAATGTAACAGCATTAAACGCAATTAAGCTGATGGCTCAGAAAGCACTGGAAATCGGTAAGTAGAAAACAGGAGGAAAATAAGAATGGGTGCACTCAGCTTTAATGAGATGGAAATAGATGCTCTTGGGGAGATGATGAATATCAGCCTTGGAGCATCAGCGACAGCAATGTCTACCCTTTTGGGATCTACCGTTCACATCACGACTCCAAAGGTAAAGATCCTTACAAGGGATCAGTTTGAGTTTAAAAAGCTGGAACCGGCAGTAGGAGTAGAAATCGCTTATGTAGAGGGCCTGGAAGGAAGCAATATTATGATGTTCAGCAGAAATGACGTGCGCATCATAGTAGGAACCCTTCTGGGCGAAGAGGTACCAGATGATAAATTTGAACTGGATGAGATCAACAGAAGTGCTATTTGTGAGGTAATGAACCAGATGATGGGTGCTTCAGCAACGGCACTTTCAGAATTTTTGAAATTTACAGTTAATATATCCACACCAGTTTCTTTTGAGATCACAGACGCAGAAAGCTTTAAAAACAAGTATTTTCCGGAAACAATTCCTATGGTGGTCATTTCCTTTACCCTTGAGATCGAAGGAAAGCTGAAAAGTGAGTTTTTAAATATTATGCCGGAAAAGCTTGCCAAAAGGCTTTTGGAACCATTTGAGATATCCCTGGAAGAAGCAGCAGAGGTTCAGACAGAAAATAAGGAGTCAGGATCAAAGGCAGCAGAAGAAACTGCAGAGAAGGTAATAGAAGAGGCAGCAGAGAAAGAAAAAACGCAGCCTGATCCAGCACCAACACCGCAGCCAGAACCGGCCCCACAGCCAGAACCGGCCCCACAGCCAGCACCGGCCCCGCAGCCAGCACCGGTCCCACAGCCAGCATCTACACCGCAGCCAGTACCTACACCGCAGCCAGCACCTACATCGCAGCCGGTATATTCCCAGATTCCAGCTGGTATTTCTGCAGATATGAATCCGGCTATTTTACAGCTTTTGAATCAGATGCAGCAGTCACAGGTGCAGATGATGCAGCTGATGCAGGATATGGAAAAACGGGAACAGGAAGGGAAAAAGGAATCCAGGGAACCTGCCCTGATCCGGCCGGCCAATGCGCCTGGTCTTGAATCTTCTGGAAGTGAAAATGGAGAAGAAAGCGCCAACCAGGAAATGCTCATGAAGGTGCCGTTGGAGATATCAGTGGAAATAGGACGCACTAAGAAATTGGTAAAGGATATTCTGGAGTTTACCCAGGGATCTCTTGTAGTCCTGGACAAAATGGCAGGAGAACAGGCAGACCTGTATGTAAATGGACAGTGTGTTGCCAGGGGAGATATTGTAGTAGTAGAGGATAATTTTGGTATCCGTATTACCGATATTGTAACCAGGGATATCAATCCGGAGAGCCCTTAATATGATAACAGATATTGTTTCTACAACAGGTATGCTGCTTGCTTTTGTAGTCATTTTGTTTTTGGCATGGCAGGCAAGCCGGTACCTGGGGAAAAACGCCCTTTATGGAAATAAAGGGGGAAAGATGCGGATACTGGAACAACTAAAAGTAGGAAATGATCAGTACATTATTCTTCTTAAACTGGATGAAAACCAATATCTGCT
>OJUG01004219.1_pt1 | contig 11870 bp, 10 predicted proteins | sample 1599841 | NCBI WGS metagenome assembly OJUG01 (sample SAMN04168659, study PRJEB22393) | human gut metagenome | biome: human gut microbiome; feature: stool | host: Homo sapiens | collected 2014-05-12 | reverse complement strand
GTTATAAGGACAGTGAAGACCAAATTAAAGAAATAAAATTCATGCAGGCGCAGGGCTTTTTTGACCAAACGTGCTACGAGACAGCTGCCGACATTTTCAAAGGACTTGGGGACTACCCAAACGCAGAGGAGATGTGGAAAGAGTCTGTTTATCAACAGGCTTTACAGCTGGCAAATGTTTATAACTCTGAAGAAACATATATTATATCTTCCGGCTATTTCTCCGATTCCGATTCAATTTATTCACTTTTGGAGTCCATTAAAGGCTATAAAAAGGCAGATGATTGGCTGGACAAGTTCTTCCTTTTACAAACGGCTAAGACCGATGAAAATGAAAAAGTCGATTTTGCTTATATTAGCTCGCCTACGGAATTCAAGCCCTATTTTGACGGAACTTACTATTACGAATATCAAAATGAAGACGGCACGCCTTCAAGTAGGACTACAACTAACGGTAGAGAATCCGAATTATCCTATGAAAACGGTGAGATTGTTCACGAAAGGATAAAGAGCAGTATTTCTGATACCGTTGAAGATCATTACTATCAGTACGAACATAATTCAGATGGTCAAGTAATTAAAAGGACACACACCTACCCCTATTGGGATGACTCAACCGCCACATCTGTTACAACATACAAATACGATAAAAACGGCAATGTGATAGAAGAAAAAGAAACCAATGATAAAAACTCCAGCACTACTACTCACACCTATAAATATGACGATGACGGTCACATGATAGAGGATATTCGCAAGAGTGACGGTGACACACCTGTCCACACAATAACCACTTATGATTATTCTGACCCCACATGTGTTCGCTGTACATATGAACCGGGCAACCACACAAAGAAAACAAATTACATATATAAAAAATCAACCAAAATGTAGAGGACCCAAAAAAGTTTTGGTAATAGGTGCAAGTACAGGTTACGGTCTTGCTTCTCGTATTGCTTCTACCTATGGCTGTGATGCAGCGACTATTGGAGTTATCTTTGATAAACCTGCAAGCGGCTCCCGTACTGCCACAGCAGGCTGGTATAATACCGCTGCATTTGAAGAGTTTGCCGCAAAAGACGGCTACTATGCAAAAACCATTAACGGGGATGCATTTTCCGTTGAAATCAAAAAACAAACCATTGATTTGATTAAGCAAGATCTTGGACAAATTGATTTTGTGGTATATAGTCTTGCTGCGCCAAAACGTACAACGGCAGACGGAACCACCTATACCTCCGTTTTGAAATGCACAGGTGAAGATTTTGTCAACACCACTGTAGATTTAAAAACAAAAGAAATTGTTGAAGTCACAGTTCCAAAAGCAACGGAACAAGAAATTCACGATACCATTAAAGTAATGGGCGGCGAAGATTGGAAAGATTGGATGACCTCTTTAAACGAAGCCGGAGTATTGGCTGAGAATACTGTTACAGTTGCTTATTCTTACATTGGTCCTGAACTTACTTATCCAATGTACCATAAGGGTACACTTGGAGCTGCAAAAGCACATTTATTACAGACCGCACAAGAAATGACAAAAGAGTTTTCCAACGTGAATGCATATGTTTCTGTTAACAAAGCTTTGGTCACCCAAGCCAGCGCAGCAATTCCTGTGGTACCGCTTTATATTGCAGTGTTATACCGCATTATGGAAAAGAAGCAGATACATGAAAATGCAATTGAACAGATTGAACGCATGTATCAAGAGAAATTATTTGTTGACAAACCGGTATTGGATCAAACAGGTCAAATACGCATGGATGATTGGGAATTGCGGAAAGATGTACAGTCTGAAATCGAAGCATTTTGGGAAAAACTATATGCTCATGAGGTGCCAGACTTCTCTTACATTGACGAATACTGGGTTGCATTCAGACAATTATTTGGTTTTGATTTGCCAGACGTAGATTACAGTAAAGATGTTGACCCAAATGTTGCAATTCCTTCCATAAAAGATTAAACAAAAGGCTGTCCTGTGCTTAGACAGCCTTTCCTTTTCCAATCTGATACGAAAGGGACCGTTATCATGAATTCATCACTTTCAAATATTGTTACTCCTTTGTTGAATTGGTACCATAGATATGCGCGTACCCTTCCTTGGCGGCAGTCGCCCAGTGCATATCATATTTGGGTATCAGAAATTATGCTGCAACAAACCCGCGTGGAAGCGGTAAAATCCTATTATAATCGTTTTACTGCGGAACTCCCAACCATTGCAGATTTAGCTGCATGTCAAGAAGAAAAGCTGCTAAAACTTTGGGAAGGCCTTGGATATTATAACCGTGTGCGAAATATGCAGAAGGCTGCGATACAAATTATGGCGCAATATCACGGAGAGATGCCCCACTCATATGAAGAATTACTGAAATTGCCCGGAATCGGTTCCTATACGGCAGGTGCTGTGGCCTCCATCGCATATGGAATTCCTGTTCCTGCTGTAGATGGAAATGTATTAAGAGTTATCACACGTATTACTGCAAACTATGGAGATATTACAAAACAAAATACCAAAGATGAAATTACAAAACAATTGCAAACCATTATCCCCAAACAACATGCGGGAGATTTTAATCAAGCGTTGATGGAACTTGGCGCCACCGTTTGCATTCCAAACGGTGAACCTCAATGTTTTGTCTGTCCCGTGCAGGCATATTGTAAAGCTTTTCAAGATGGTCTCACAGCAGAGCTTCCCATAAAATCGAAAAAGAAACCAAGACGTACAGAAGATAAAACGGTACTGCTGTTCATTTCAGAGCATGCTGTCGCTTTGCAAAAGCGGGAATCCAAACAAGTTTTAGCAGGATTATGGCAATTTCCCAATCTAGAAGGTCACCTTCCTCTCCATGCAGTGCAAGCACAAATAGACCAGTGGCATATACCTGCAAAACAGATATTGGAAAGCAGACAATCTAAACATATCTTTACACACATAGAATGGCATATGAACAGCTATCTTATTTTTTGTGAAGCACAGGCCATTGACATTTGTGACCAATTTGAGTGGATGGAAAAACAAGATTTGGAACACATTGCAATTCCTACTGCATTCCAACCATTTTTATCTGTTATAAAGCCATACTTGGAAAAGAAATAAAAAGAATCGGATAATACATGAGAACCGTTATAGGATTCACAAAGGGAGAATATAACAGCAAACTCTGAACCCCAGATTGCGGTTGAATCCATCACATTTGCAGAACCTGTAAACAGCTATGTGTATCCATATTAATCCCAATTACATTTGCAATCATCATTCCTCATTTACTGCTCATTACTCTTTTCACTCCTAAAATCAAAAAATAGCCATTGATATGTATCAAAACAAAATGCTATTGTTAAAGGGTACCCTAAAATATCCCCAAAAGGGCAAAATACTTTAGCGTTCCATGTAATGCCTGCTGAGTCCTAATAACTCCATACTTTCCGGAAGTCCCCCAAAACGCGCTATTTTCACTCCTTAACAAATAAAAAAGCTCAGAGCAGAGTTTAGATAGACTCTGCTCTGAGTTTTGTTTTTCAGGTTATACTTTAGTGTCTTTTTGGGATTATTTTGGAATGCCCGTTGTTAGCTATTCTGTTTCCCATGATAAAGCTCTTTCCACCGCTCTATGCCACTGATTCAATTTCAATTCTCTTTCTTCTTTGCTCATAGCACCTTGAAAAATTCTGCCAACAGTTGTATTTTGAATTAATTCTTGCTTATCTTTCCAATAACCAACTGCCAGTCCTGCGAGATAGGCTGCTCCCAATGCCGTTGTTTCAATTTCCTGTGGACGCAGTACAGATATATTCAATAAATCCGCTTGAAACTGCATAATAAAATTGTTTGCAGAAGCACCGCCATCTACTTTTAATTGTACAATGCTTTGTCCAAAATCTGCTTCCATAGCTCGTATGACATCATATGTCTGAAAAGCAATCGCTTCCAGCACCGCTCTTACAATGTGTGCACGATTACTTCCGCGTGTCAGTCCCAGTAAAGTCCCTCTTGCATAAGCGTCCCAATATGGAGCGCCAAGTCCTGAAAATGCGGGAACCATATAAACGCCATTGGTATGCTCTACTTCCTGTGCAACATATTCGGATTCATCTACCGTTTTCAGCATTTTCATTTCATCCCGCAGCCATTGTACAGATGCACCTGCAGTAAATACACTGCCCTCCAGCACATACTCAATATTTTCATCGGTACTTGCCGCTATGGTCGTTAATAGCTTATGATTGGAAACAATCGCTCTTTTTCCCGTATGCATCAGTAAAAAGCAACCTGTTCCATATGTATTTTTTGCACATCCGCTTTCAAAACAACATTGGCCAAATAAAGCAGCCTGTTGGTCACCTGCAGCGGATGCAATTGGGATTTGTATGCCCAAAATATCATCTGTTGTCATTCCGTATTTATACGAAGACGGTTTTACATCAGGAAGCATGGTTTGCGGAATGTTGAAATAATCTAAAATTTCTTTGTCCCAACATAATTGATGGATATTAAACATCATCGTTCGAGAAGCATTGGAATAATCCGTTACAAACTGTTTTCTTCCCGTTAAGTTCCAAATCAACCAAGTATCTACCGTCCCAAATAACAGGTTGCCCTTTTCTGCCTGTTCCCGTGCGCCGGGAACATTTTGTAAAATCCATTGCACTTTGGTGGCCGAGAAATATGCGTCGGGTATCAGTCCTGTTTTACTGCGTATCACATTTGCCCAACCATCTTTTTCAAGCTGTTTCACTTGTTCCGCAGTTCTTCTGCATTGCCATACAATGGCAGGATACACAGGCTTTCCGGTGTTTTTATCCCACACAATGGTAGTTTCTCTTTGATTGGTAATACCAATTGCTGATATTTGTTGTGCTGTAATTCCAGTTTCATGTAACACAGTTTTTGCTACTTCTAATTGTGAAGATAAAATTTCCATTGGATTGTGTTCTACCCAACCAGCTTTCGGATAACTCTGTTGAATATTCTTTTGTGCCATACCGCAAATTTTGCCTTCATGATTAAACAGAATACAACGGGAGCTTGTGGTTCCCTGATCAAATGCCATAATATATTGCATGAAAAACCTCTCGTCATTATAAGCTTTCTTTTTAAAATGGTTTCATTTGAGTATTGATAGTAACTTGGAATAATTTGATAAATACAATGTCGATTTATCTTATCACAATTATAAAAAGTCAATTTTCTAAAAGAGAATTATGAGTAAGTTAAAACACAAACACATACTGTCTTACAATGAAAAACAGCCTGTTTATGATATAACAGGCTGTTTTTATTTAAGAAACTTCATTTTGCAAAGACCAATAGGATTCAATATCTGTACCTGCTGCGATTAATCGCTTTGTGTAGGTATTTTGCGGAGAATGCAAAATATGAAACGTTTCTCCTTGTTCTATGATTTTTCCATCACGCATGACAGCAATGGTATCACAAATAGACTCTGCTAAAGTAATATCATGTGTGACCAATAAAATAGCGGTATTTGTCTTTTGAGCTGCATAGCGAATGGTTTTGGCAATATCGTTCTTTACGTGGTAATCCAACATAGAGGTCGGCTCGTCCAAAGCAAGAAAGCTTGGAGATAAAATAAGCGCTCGGGCAATACTGACTCTTTGTCTCTCACCACCGCTTAATTGATGGGGATATCTCCTCCTATAGGTATCATAGTCTAAATGCACGTATCCCATCATTTTTTTGATTTCTTCCGTACAATCTTTTAACCTGCGTTTTTGTTTGGTATACAACAAAGGTTCGGCTATAATTCGTTCCACACGATATGCCGGGCATAACGAATCGTAAGGGTCTTGTGCAACAAATCCTGCCAATTCCTTTTTTTCAATATGTCCCGAAGTAGGTTTTACCAGTCCCAGTATAATCTTTAAAAGCGTACTTTTTCCGCAACCACTTGCACCTATAATCCCAAGTGCTTCTCCTTCATTCAAACAAAAAGTTATCCCATCTAAAGCGTTTAACCTTGTTTGTTTATTTCCTTTGGTTTTTCGGACACGATATACCTTTTTTACGTCTTGAACAGATAATACTTGTTTCATAAATTCACCTGCCTGTCACAAAAAGCTGTTGCAATTCGATGGTCATGGCTGATAAATAAAATAGAAGTATGTTCTCGTTCTCTAATTTCCATAAGTGTTTTTAGAATATCAGCTTCTACAATCACGTCCAAACCGGTTGTGGCTTCGTCTAAGATTAGTAATTCCGGAGATAGCATGATTGCCACCGCAATGGCAGCACGCTGTCTCATACCCCCGCTTAATTCATGAGGATAACAATTTAAAACGCGTTCTTCCAAATGCACCATAGACATCAACTGTAATTTTTGTTCTCTTTTCTCTTGTTTGGATAGATTCGGCATATGTACACGATACATTTCGTCTAAAGTTTTTCCAATGGTATATACGGGATTAAAGGAATTCATAGAAGACTGCGGTACCAAGGCAAGCTTTTTCCAGCGGATTTCTCTCCATTGCTTTTCAGTGCAAGTAACCAAATCCAATCCCTCATACATAATCTTTCCGGTAGCGGTACCGCCCATAGAACGAATTCTTCCCATGATTGTCCAAACAACCGTGCTTTTTCCGCAGCCAGAATTTCCATGTAAACAGAGTGTCTCTCCTTTTTTCAAATCAAACGATAAAGAATTTACGCTGCAGCAGCTTTGATTTTTATATTGAACCGATAAATTTTGTACTGACAATATTGTACTCATACGGCAGCCTCCATTTCAGGATTCATATTTCCTTCAATTGTATATCCAACCAGCATCAATCCAAAACTTAAAATAGCAATGCAAAGTCCCGGCGGAATTACCCACCATAACCATGCATCCGTCATAAACGCGTCTTTGGCTTGCGCGTAGTAAAGCATAGAGCCCCAACTTTTGACGGTTGGCTCTCCCAAACCTAAAAAACTTAAAGCTGCTTCGGATAAAATAGAAGCTTTGATACGCAAAATAAGTTGATATGTTACAAGAGGAAGCAATTCTCGGATAACATGGGTACGAATGACATACCAATGACTAACCCCCATTGCCTGAATGGATAAAATATATTCTCTGCTGCGCATCTTCATGGTTTGTGAACGTAAGATACGGGCAATTTCCGGCCAAGAGACCAATCCTAAAATCAAAGACATGGAAATAAAACCTTTGGGCAAAAATGCTGTTAACACAATCACCAAGGGTAAATATGGTATTGTAATAAAAAATGAAGTTATTTTCATCAAGATACTATCAATCATTCCGCCAAACCAGCCAGAGAGAACACCCACTACAATACCAATACCTGCTGCAATTGCAGCAGATGTTAAGCCAACCAATAAAGAATATTGTGCCCCATACACCAGTTCGCTGAAAATATCATACCCCACATCATTGGTACCCAGCAAAAATTCTGCGCTTGGCTTTGCATAAGAGGGACCTACAACTGCATTGGGGTCATACCGTGCAATCAGCGGAGCAAAAATTGCCAAACATGCAATAAAAGAGATTAAAATCAGTCCTACAATACCAATTGCTTTATTTTTCATTTCTTACCCCCAGCCCCGGATCAATTCTTTTATATAGCATATCTGCCAAGAACGACATAACAATCACCATAATAGATACCACCAAAAAGGAATACTGCATTAATGGATAATCTCTTCCCGATACTGCCTGAAACATTAAAGAACCCAAACCGGGATATGAGAAAACGGTTTCAACCACAACCGATCCGCTTAGAATGTAGCCTAAATCTAACATAAATACTGTAAAAACAGGAATTAACGCGTTACGCATAACATAGCAAAACTGTACTCTTTTCTTTGGAATTCCTCGCACATGAGCCATACTGACATAGTCTTGATTGATGGTTTTTAGCACACTGTAGCGCGAAGTTGTGAAAAAAGTCATCAAAGAAGTAATTACTAAGGTAAACAATGGCAAAGCAAGATGATGTAACACGTCTCCAATGGCAGCAAACCAACTGTTATTTTGGAACATACTATATGCCCCATAAATTGGAAACCAGTTCAGCTTTACTCCAAATGTAGAAAGCAGTACCATGCCAATCCAAAAAACAGGAAGAGAGCTTAACAATGTCAATATCAATACGATTGGAAGGTCTTTCCTCTTTTTCCTTAGAAAAGCGGAAGCTGCTCCTAACAGCGTTCCTATTAACGTAGACAGTATTAAATTACAGCCTGCCAATAATAAAGTCCAAGGAAGCGCCTGAAGCATGAGGTTGATAATCGGCTGTTTTTTGACATAAGAATTCCCCCATTGGAAGGTCACTAAATTTTTTAAGTAAATTAGAAATTGTTCACCCAATGATTTATCCAAATGATAGGAAGACATCAATCGGTCACGTTCATCTTCCGTCATTTGCCCTGCTTCTTCTCCCGCCAGAGTTGCAATGGGAGAACCGGGAAGCATTCTGGGCAAGAAAAAATTTAAGGTAATAATCGCTAGTATCATGATAGCATAATGAAAAATTTTACTTTTCAAGGGTATTCCCCTTTCCCAAAAAACAGGGTGTACGAGATGACTCATACCCCTGCTCTTTCATTGATTTCTAATTATTTTTGAACTTCTTCAGGCAGAAATGAAAATACATTTAAAGTAGAGCCACTTTTAGAAGCTACCCAACCATCGTACATACTTGTATTACATGCATATAAATTATCGTCATAATACAGTGTAATGAATGGAAACTCATTTGCAATAAATTTCTGCATTTCTTTTGAAGCTTCATTTGCTTCTTCAATTGTTGTGGCAGATTGATAATTAGATACCAATTGATCAAATTCATCATTTTTATAGCCGCCAATATTGTCATTTCCTATTGCGTAATCAGATGAACAAAGCGCTGCCAAAGAACCGCCATTTAGCATAACCGGTGCGGACCATCCCCACATTGTCATATCAAAATCTCTTCCTTTTGATACATCAAATTCCGGCCAAACTTTATCGTCAACAGCGGTAGACTCCATAGAAGTAACCTCAACATCAATTCCTATTTCTTTTAATTGTGCGCTAATCAACTCAGCTGCACGAACGCGATTCGTACTGTCAGAATAAGTCAACAGTGAAAATTGTAATGGTGAACCGTTTGCGTCCAAACGAATTCCTTCACTGTTTTTCTGATTATAACCAAGTTCATCAAGTATTTGATTTGCTTTATCTACATTATACTCATAAGATAATCCTTTTTCGGACTCTTCTAAATCTTCTCTTACAAAGTTAGGTGTTCCTTTTGTGGCATATCCCAGCGTTACTTGTTGGATAATGGTATCCATATCAATACCTAAACTAATTGCTTGTCTGAACTTTGCATCATTAAACGGTTCACGCTCGCAGTTAAAATACAGCATGGTAGGAGCATAACCATCAGCTTTTAATATATCAATTCCGGAAGCATTGTTAAAGGTATCTAATACGGCAGCACTGACAGATGTGGTGCTTCCTGCCAATTGACCTGAAATAATACCTTGTTGAATGGAAGACTTGTCTGTCATAATCGGTAAATTTAGATTTTTTACTTTTGGAGAACCTTTAAAGTAATCTTCCATAGCTTCTAACTTATAGTACTCACCTGATTTATACTCAACCAATTTGTACATACCACTGCCGACAGAACTGGTTACAGTTGTAGCGTCTGCTTCATTTTCATAAATATGTTTTGGTATAATTCTTAAATCAGTTAAAGAATTATTGATAAAATTAACATCTGTTTCCTTTAAAGTAATGGTGAACTCTTTATCATTTTTCACTTCAATATTTTCTACTTTTTTGCCAATGGCACTGAAACGTGTTTTTGACTGGGTTAAAACATACTCAAAAGTAAACTTAACATCTTCAGCTGTTAACGGTTGTCCATCATGCCATTTTAATCCATCTTCCAATGTAATATGATAAACTTTACTTTCATTTTCTACACTGTAATCTTTTACCATCCACGGAATAATGGTATTATCCGGTGCACGTACAAATAAAGTATCATAGATTAAACCCATAGCATCAAAACCAGGTGAACCATGTACATAGGTAAATGGTGTTAATGTATTTTCATCGGCACTGATAGCAATGGTAAGGCTATCTACAGCTACCGAAGAAGTAGACTGACTACTATTGGATGATTGTTCAGTTTGCTGCTGGCTGCAACCGGTTGCTAATGCCACAGTAAGAGCTGCGGCCATAAACAAAGCTGCAATTTTTGAAGTTTTCTTCATAGTGATTCCCCCTTATTTTAAATACATATCAATATCATTTTCCGGATAAATGGTATTAATATAATTTATATCAAAGAGTAAACCGTTTAGTATATTAAATATACCTTTTGTAACGGTATTTTTTTTACTTAATATAGCGACTAATATACAAAATTTTTGCATTATTTTGCTTGATAGACAAAAAACAAAGAGTGCCACAAAAGGTATGGATTTTGTAGCACTCAAAATTTGACATTATTCTTTTATTATCAATAGAAATATTACCACAAACAACATCCAAAGAACAATTCATAATTGAGTAATTTTTCTCACTTATTGAATACAATTGACAACCGTAAAAATAAAAAAGCACCGTGTTACGGTGCTTTTTTATTATAGTGTTAATGTTGGTGCAGAGTAAGTTCTGGCTGCCAATTCGCTGTCTAACATGTATAAACCTTTTCCGTCTTGACCAAACAATTCCAGTTTTTTAATTAAATCTTCTGCAGTTTTCTCTTCCTCACCCTGCTCTTTTACAAACCAGTCTAAAAACTGCATTGTGCGGAAATCTTTTACTTTACTTGCAGCTGCATAAATATTATGTATGGAAGCGGTTACATATCTTTCATGTTTTAGGCTTTCATCTAATGGATCTTTAAATTCTTTAAACTTTTTCTTAGGTGCTTCTACTGTTTTTAATTCAACATGGGCACCATTATTTTGCAGGTATTCCAAGAACAGCATAGCATGGTCACGTTCCTCTTGTGCCTGAATGGTAAACCAGTTTCCAAAACCGCTTAAACCTTCCTCATTGTAATAATTCGCCATTGATAAATACAAATAAGCAGAATAAAATTCTTTATTTACTTGGTCGTTCAATAACTCAACTAACTTTTCATCTAGCATGGAAATTCTCTCCTTCATCATTTTTCTTGTGTTTATTATAACATAAAAGAAATTGCTGTGCAATTTCTAACCAGTAAAACGTTTCACCGTATCATAACAGCCAAAATTTCTAATTTTGACTCTGTTTTGAGGTTGTCATAACATAGGAAAAATCGCGTTGCAATTTTTAACTATAAAACGTTCTTGTTAACAGCCAAAACTTTAGTTTTATCGCTGTCAGAAAGCTGTTATACCATTTGTTAATTCAACAAGTGCGTCTGTACGCAGTCATACATATGGTATAAACAATCAGCACTGCGTATCATTTTACCATTTACATATACATCATCATAAACCTGATTATAATCCAATTTTGGATGACTAACCACTACCTTTTTATTGGAAAGCATATCTTTCATTGATTTAATGGTTGCTTTCAAATCCATAATCAATGAGGTCAATGCCTCTTGATCGATGCGTTCTTTTTGCTGCATAGACATCAAAGTGTAGATATGTGCTATATCTGTGACAAATTTATTGTTGAGCATAATAAAACGCTTTACATATGCTTTATTTTTATTGGATTTGGACATGATACAGTGATTTTCAATTTTACCGCTAACGAGATAAGAAGTCAACACCAATTCGCGTTTGATTGATTGTTTTTGATTTCCCTTTGATAGCTGTAATAGTGTATCCAATAAAAAATCATCCATATCCAATAAACGTCTCATCATATTTTTTAATTCCGCTGCATTATTGGTTGGAAAAATACAGTA
>OJUG01004217.1_pt1 | contig 11870 bp, 7 predicted proteins | sample 1599841 | NCBI WGS metagenome assembly OJUG01 (sample SAMN04168659, study PRJEB22393) | human gut metagenome | biome: human gut microbiome; feature: stool | host: Homo sapiens | collected 2014-05-12 | reverse complement strand
AGGTCAACGACCAGCATGATGCCAATGTACATGGCACTGTAGATGAAGCTCAGGCCGATGACCACGTTGTAGTCGTTGGACTGGATGGCCGTCACCAGCAGGCTGCCCACGCCGGGGATGGCGAAAATTTTCTCGACCACCAGCGAGCCGGTCATCAAATCAACGATGAGGGGGGCCAAAACCGTAATAATCGGAATGAGCGCATTGCGCAGGGCGTGGCGGAAGATCAGCGCCGGGCCGGAGATGCCCTTGCTCTCGGCCAGCAGCATATAGTCGGAGTCGAGGACTTCTATCATCTCGCTTCGGGTGAAGCGGGCGATGGATGCCATGGTGAACATGGACAGCGACACGCTGGGCAGGACACTCGAACCAAAGACATCCTTGGCGGAGAACAGCATCGGGAACCAGCGGAGCCTGAAGCCGAAGGTGTAGCTCAGGGCCAGTGCGAAAACGTAGGACGGCACCGACACGCCGATGACCGAGATGATGGTGGCGATGGTATCAAAAATGGTATCCCGCTTGAGGGCAGCGATGATGCCCAGCACAAGGCCCACCAGAGCGCCCAGCGTGACGGCCATGCCGCCGATTTGAATCGAGATGGGCAGGCGGGACTGGATGAGCTGGGAGATGGGCGTATTTTTGGAGATGTTGTAGCTCACACCCAGATCGCCCCGGAGCATATTGCCCACGTAGCGGAAGAACTGGATGTAGATCGGCTGGTCAAGGCCGTATTTTGCATAGAGCGCGGCTCTCATATCGGCTGTCAGCTTTTCGTCGTTGAAGGGCGAGCCGGGCATCAGCTGCATCAGGATAAACAGCACCAGCAGGATGGCCAGCAGCGTAAACAGCGAAGTGAGGATACGCTTGATCGTATATTTTTTCACGTCAGGTGAACCCCCTTTATGTGACCGCGGCGGTCAGTCGTGCGTGGGCCGCGGACAGGTGCAATGGCAAAAAGGCGCACAGTGGCTTTTGCGGGCCACTGTGCGGCCTTATGTTCAGCGATTCAATTTAGGCGTTCTTCACGGCCCGCTTGTACACACGGTTCAGAGCGCAGGGGTGATGCTCCACGCCGGTAACAGCGCTGGAGATCATCTCGGCGTTGCACTGACCGTACAGCGGGAAGATGACCGCCTGCTCCAGAACGATGGCTTCTGCATCGTACAGAGCAGCCCAGCGGCCCTCGGGGTCGGTGCAGAGGTCGCCGGTGGTGCACTCTGCGATGATGGAGTCATACTCGGCATCGCTCCACAGACCATAGTTGTTGGAGTTTCCGGTGACCCACATGCCCAGATAGGTCATGGGGTCGGCGTAGTCGGGTCCCCAACGGGTGAGGGCGACCTCGAAGTTGCCGTCCTGCATATCCTGCACACGCTGCTTCTTGGGCTCGACGGTCAGGTTCAGGGTGAAGCCGGGGAGGGTGGTCTCCAGCTGCTCCTTAACGACCTGTGCCACCTTCTGAGGTGCATCGTCGGCATCCACGATCATATCAAAGGTGAAGCTGTCCTTGCCCAGCTCGCTCTTGGCGGTCTCGTAATACTCGGCTGCCTTGGCTGCATCGAATGCGCAGGAATCGGCGAACTTGGTCTGGTCGGCGCTGAAATCGCTGCCGTCCGGGCCGGTGGCGAACTGCGGAGGAACGGCGGTGTAGCAGGGAGCAGAGCCGTCCTTCAGGACGTCGCCGGTGATGGCGTCGCGGTCCAGAGCAAAGGTCATAGCCTTGCGCAGGTTCTCGTTTGCCAGTTCAGGCACCGCATCGATGTTGGGGCTGATGTACCACAGGTAGCCGGCGCCCACGCTGGTAAACTGGGGGTCGTCCTTTACCTGATCCACCTGCTCGCCGTTCAGCAGGGTCAGATCCAGTGCGCCGGTCTGGAAGCTCATCAGAGCCTGCTGGCTGTCCTTGATGACCTGATAGGCCAGACCATCCAGAGCGATGTTTGCAGCGTCGTAGTAGTCGGGGTTCTTGGTCAGCTCGAATGCGGTAGCAGCGGGCTGGTAGTCGGTCAGGATGAATGCACCGTTGGACAGGACGGTGTCGGGGCTGGTGCCGAAGGTATCCTTGCAGGTGTTGAAGAATGCCTCGTTGACAGGGTAGAAGGTGGGGAAGTACATCAGGCTCAGGAAGTAGCTGACAGGGACGTTCAGCTGAACTTCGAGGGTCTTGTCATCCACTGCGGTCACGCCCAGATCCGTGACGGGCTTCTCACCGGCAATGATCTCTGCGGCATTGACCACCTGACCAATGTCAGACAGCATGTAGGAATACTCGGAAGCATTGGCGGGGTCAACAGCACGCTGCCAGCCGAACACGAAGTCGGCTGCAGTGACGGCGTCACCGTTGGACCACTTTGCATCGCGCAGATGGAAGGTATAAGTCTTGCCGTCCTCGCTGATGTCGTAGGTCTCGGCGAGGGCCGGGACAGCTGCGCCGTCGGCGTCCATCTGCATCAGACCGTCGGTGTAGTCGGCGATGACCTCAAAGGAGGTGCCGTCGGTGGCGATCTGCGGGTCCAGAGACTGGACCTCAGTCTCCAGCATGATGTTCAGGGTGCCGCCTGCGGCAGTGCCAGCTGCGCTGGAAGCACCGGTGGAGGCAGCGGTAGACGCTGCCGTGGAGCTGGAGCCGCCGCAGGCCGTCAGGGCCAGAGCTGCTGCGGATACGCCTGCTGCTGCCAGAAAGCTGCGGCGCGAAATACGACGATCGAATCTCATAATATCTTTTCCCCTCTCTAACACCGCTTTAATCTATTAAAGCGACTGTTTCAAAAAAATGCACAAGGTGTTCCGCTCCCCCTCTGGAGCTTTTCGCACACCCTTGTGCCTTGGCCGCATTATACCGCGTCTTCCGCCGAAAGAAAAGGTTTTTTGCCAAATTTACATCTCCCAAAGGACGATTTCTGTGGTTTGACCAACAATATACCGAAATTTCGATTTGAATTTTGTATAGTTTTCCCCTTGAACTGTACTCACTTAGAGCACAATTCAGATGAAACGAGCGTTATCTGTCCTCCCACCACGCACACTACGGTCATTCCTCTTTCTTTTGTAAAGAAAACCGCCCGCCACACTTTTGGTGCGGCGGGCGGCCCAGACTTTATTTTTTATTTGGAAAATGCTCAGACTGCCTCAGCAGCAGGCACTTCGGCCTCGCCATTGTACACAGCCTCATCCAGCTGACCTTCGGTGGCGGCCACAAGGGTGGTAGCGGCAGCTGCGCCGACGACGTTGGTGGCAGTACGCGCCATATCAACGATGCTGGAAATGGGGGAAAGCAGGATGATGGCTTCCACCGGCAGACCGGCGGCGGCAAAGAGGGCCGTGGCGGTGATGGTAGCCGTACCGGGCACGCCGACGGTGCCGATGGAGACGACCACAGCCAGCACGACAAGGAAAGCGTACTGCACCGGGGTGTATTCAATGCCCAGCAGATGGATGGTGAAGACCGCCAGCAGGGTGGGCCAGATGCCGGCACAGCCCGGCATACCGAGGTTTGCGCCCAGACTTACGCCAAAGGCGGCGACATCCTCATTGACGCCCAGCTTCTTGGTCAGCTGGTTGACGGTGACAGGGATGGTGCCCACGCTGCTCTGAGAGGTAAAGGCCACGGTGGCTGCGGGCCAGATGCCCTTGAAGAAGCGGACAGGGTCCAGCTTGCCGACCAGCTTGACGAGTGCGCCTTCCACCACGAAGAGCTGGATCGCGCAGAGGATATAGGCCAGCACCAGAACACTCAGCAGCGGGATGAGGTCAGCCGGAGAAGAGCGGCTGACGGCGCGGGCGATGAGGGACAGGACGGCATAGGGGGTAAAGGAGATGACGTAGCTGACCACACGGCCCATCACAAGGTCGCCGGCGTCGATGAACTTCTTGAAGGGGGCGACCTCCTCGGGCTTCTTGACCACCAGCTTGTTGTAGCTGATGGCCACCAGAATGGAAAAGACCACGATGGGCACCACCTCGCCGTTGGCCCAGTGCGAAGCGAGGTTCTGGGGAAAGAGGCTGATGACGGTGTCCACGAAGGTGGGCACTTCCTTGGCGGTGTAGTCGGTGGCCAGCTCATACTGGACGCCGTGGCCGATGTTGGTGGCCACCCCGGCGACCAGAGTGATGAGGCTGGCGAAGAAGGTGTTCAGGACGAGGAAGAAAACGGTCTTGAGGCCGATGTTTTTCAGACGAACGGAGTTGCCCAGATTGGTGATGCTGGAAATGATGCTGAAAATCAGCAGCGGGATGACCACCGCCGAGACGACGTGGGCATAGACCGTGCCCACAGCGGCCACATAGACGTGATGACCCTTGAACGCGAGGCCCACGATGAGGCCGAGGCCCACCGCCAGAATGGTGCGCACGCCGAAGTCCACGTGCTTTTTCTTGTGCAGATAATACAGCAGGGCAAAAAATACAGCAGTCAGGGCCAGTGCGGCCAGATCCAAAATTTCTACAGACATAAAACGGATGCTCCTTTATTTTCTGAGTGTGATGTCGTTTTTGTCTGTCAACACATTCGCTCTCTCATGATGTTCCTCCCATTTAGCACAAACCTACTTTGTATGTATGTTTGTTCGGTTGCTGTGGAGTATACTACATCCCGTTCCGGTTGTCAAGCAAATTATGAAAGAACTTTGAATTTCACGTCCAAACGGCATTCTTCTTTTGCAGCTCTTTCCTCTGCCCGCTTGACTTTTTCGCTCTGGCTGCATATAATAGAATTACGAAAGAGAGCACCATTCGCTCATATGGTATTACCAAAAGCAGCAAGAAGCCCCTACGGTACCGCTAATACCGAAGGGGCTTCCTGCTTTGCTAAGAGTTAGTGCTTACCGGCCTTGAACTGTTCGTCAAGCCACTTGCAGATGCAGTGAGCTGCTACATCAGCTGCGACGGACAGCACGAAAGAGATTATTTCACTCATATAGTATCACCTCCTTCTCCGTATAATGGAGTCGGAAGGCCGACACTATCAGAATACCATAAATTTCGACGATTCGCAATGAATCCATGAGAATATGTAAAAAGAGCCGCCGTGCACACGCACAGCGGCTCTTGTAGTTTTTCATTCTTTTACTTTGCGTACTCGACAGCACGGCTCTCGCGGATGACATTGACCTTGATCTGGCCGGGATAATCCAGCGTATCTTCGATCTTCTTTGCGATGGAGCGGGCCAGCAGGATGACCTGATCGTCGCTGATGACGTCGGGCTTGACCATGATGCGCACTTCGCGGCCAGCCTGCACGGCGAATGCCTGCTCGACGCCCTCAAAGCTGGAAGAGATCTCCTCCAGATTCTCCAGACGCTTCACATAGCTCTCGACATTCTCGCGGCGGGCGCCCGGACGGGCAGCGCTGATGGCGTCGCAGGCCTGAATGATGAAGGCCAGCGGAGTCTTGGGCTCTACATCGCCGTGATGGGCCTCGATAGCGTGGATGACCTGGGTATTTTCCTTGTACTTGCGGCAGATGTCCACACCGATCTGGACATGGCTGCCCTCGATCTCATGGTCAAGAGCCTTGCCGATGTCATGCAGCAGACCGGCACGGCGTGCCAGCGTGACGTTCACACCCATCTCGCCTGCCAGCAGGCCGGCCAGCCAGGCCACTTCCATGCTGTGGGTCAGAGCGTTCTGGCCAAAGCTGGTGCGGTACTTCAGGCGGCCGATGAGCTTGATGAGGTCGGGGTGCAGGCCGTGGATGCCCAGCTCCATGACAGCGCGCTCGCCCTCCCGCTTCATCTGCAGCTCGAGGTCGTGGCGGCACTTCTCCACCGTCTCCTCAATGCGGGCGGGGTGGATGCGGCCATCACCGATCAGGCGCTCCAGCGTCATGCGGGCAACCTCGCGGCGGGTCTGGTCAAAGGAGGACAGGGTGATGGCCTCCGGGGTATCGTCGATGATGAGGTCCACGCCCGTGGCGGTTTCCAGCGCGCGGATGTTGCGGCCCTCGCGGCCGATGATGCGGCCTTTCATTTCATCACTGGGCAGCGGCACCACGGATACCGTGGCTTCGCTGGAATGGTCGGCGGCACAGCGCGCCACGGCCTGGCTGATGAGCTCGCGGGCCATTGTGTCGCACTCGTCCTTGGTCTGCGTCTCGAACGCGGCGATGTGCATTGCCTTTTCGTGGGTGAGCTGCTCGTCCAGACGGTTGAGCAGCAGCTGCTTTGCGTCCTCCGCCGTCAGGCCGGCGATGGTTTCCATCTTGTCCAGTTCGCGGGCCTTGATCTGTTCGATTTCGTCCAAGCGGGCCTCCACAAGCTCGGAGCGCTTGGCAAGGTCAGTTTCTTTCTGCTCCAGAACGGCCGTTTTGCGGTCCATGGCCTCTTCCTTTTGGTCGAGGCGGCGCTCCTGGCGGCTCAGCTCCGAACGGCGTTCCTTGATTTCTTTGTCGGCCTCAGCCTTCAATTGAAAAGCTTCGTCCTTTGCTTCGATCAGCGCTTCCTTGCGCTTTTGCTGTGCGGCTTTCATAGCGTCGTTGATCAGGCGCTTGGCCTCTTCCTCCGCGCTGCCGATCTTTGCCTCGGCAGTTTTGCGGCGGTAAGAAACCCCGGCGAAAAATGCAATGGCGGCAGCCACTACGCCTGCGACAACGGCGATCACAGCGGCGATGACCGGTGATACCATTTTCAGGGTTCAACTCCTATTCGCTTTTATTATGAATGAAAGTAATCTCCGGGGCGGCTGCCGCGTCACATTTTGATTTCAAAAAAGGTTAAAAAGGCAAACGGCAGGTCCGTCCGCCCCTAAAAATTACATTAAATCATCATTCATATTGTAAAGCGCGGTTTCACACTTGTCAAGAAATTGTTACATTTCCATGAATAAATCCTTACGCTTATACGAAAGGTTGTGCAAGTTTTTCGCCCGTGTGAAAGCGGCGGAATGCGCTTTGTGCTTGACTTTTGGACGCGCGCGTTGTAAGATAACAGTGTACACCATCCCGCCAAAGCGATGAAGCGGATAATGCATGCGCCGGCGCGCAAAAGAGAGGGCCGCCGCGGCCCGCCGTTCCCCAAACGGCATGCCGCGCGCTGCAAGCGGCTTTGCACCGCCGCCGTATGTTACCACCGCGGAGCGCGGGGGAGAACGGGCGCATTGCCCTGCAACTCCCGCCGGGCACGGCCCGTTACAGCCGGCAAAGAGTGACACGCGCCGGGCGCGCCCGCCGTGTGTAATTCGGGTGGAACCATGGGCATTCTGCGCTCATCCCGTATCAGTTTTACGGGATGGGCTTTTTTGTTTTCCGGCATATGCCGGAAGAAGGAGGATTTTGAAATGATCAACGTGACATTGAAGGGCGGCGCCGTGAAGGAATTTGAGCCGGGCGTTTCGCCAGCGGACGTTGCAAAGAGCATCGGCATGGGCCTGTACAAAAGCGCCTGCGCCGCCAGGGTGGACGGCGAGGCCGTGGACCTGCGCACTCCTTTGGAAAAGGACTGCGAGCTGGAGATCCTGACGTTCGATTCCCCGGAAGGCAAGCACGCCTTCTGGCACACGGGCGCGCACATTATGGCGCAGGCCATCCAGCACCTGTTCCCGGATGCCCAGTTCGGCATCGGCCCGGCGCTGGACGACGGCTGGTATTACGACATCGGCGGCACGGAGCCCTTTACGCCGGACCAGTTCGAGGCCATCGAGGCTGAGATAAAGAAGATCGTCAAGGCGGACCTTCCTGTGGAAAAACGGTTCATCACCGTGGAGGAGGGCCGCGAGATCTTCAAGGGGCAGACCTACAAGCTGGAGCTGCTGGAGGAATACGCCGAAAAGGGCTGGCAGCTTTCGGTTTACCGGCAGGGGGATTTTACGGATCTGTGCGCCGGCCCGCACCTGATGAGCACGGGCGCGGTGAAGGCTGTAAAGCTGTTGAGCACAGCCAGCGCCTACTGGCGCGGCGACGCTGCGCGGGACAGCCTGTGCCGTGTGTACGGTACGGCATACCCCAAGGCCGCCGAACTGGAGGCCTATCTGAACATGCTGGAAGAGGCCAAAAAGCGCGACCACCGCAAGCTGGGCAAGGAGCTGGGGCTGTTTGCACTGCTGGAGGAAGGCCCGGGCTTCCCGTTCTTCCTGCCCAAGGGCATGCTGCTGAAAAACACCCTCATCGACTACTGGCGCGAAATCCATAAGCGCGCGGGCTATCAGGAGATCAGCACGCCCATCATCCTCAGCAGGGCGCTGTGGGAGCGCAGCGGCCACTGGGACCATTACAAGGATAATATGTACACCACGCTCATCGACGGCGAGGACTTTTCCATTAAGCCCATGAACTGCCCGGGCGGCATGCTGGTATACAAAACGCAGCCCCACAGCTACCGGGACCTGCCCCTGCGTATGGGTGAGCTGGGCCTTGTGCACCGGCACGAGCTGTCCGGTGCGCTGCATGGCCTGATGCGCGTGCGCTGCTTTACACAGGACGACGCGCATATCTTCATGACGCCGGAGCAGGTGAAGGACGAGATAAAGGGTGTGGTAAAGCTCATCGACGAGGTGTATTCCCTGTTCGGCTTTGAGTACCACATCGAGCTTTCTACCATGCCCGAGGACCACATCGGTGAGCTGGAGGACTGGGAGACGGCCACGGATGCCCTGCGCGAGGCCATCGAGGAGCTGGGCCGCACTTACGAGATCAACGAGGGTGACGGCGCGTTCTACGGCCCGAAGCTGGATTTCCACCTGGTGGACGCCATCGGCCGCACCTGGCAGTGCGGCACCATCCAGCTGGATATGCAGATGCCCGAGCGGTTTGAGCTGGAATACACCGGCGCAGACGGACAGAAGCACCGCCCGGTGATGATCCACCGCGTGGTGTTCGGCAGCATCGAGCGCTTCATCGGCATTCTCATCGAGCACTTTGCGGGCGCATTCCCCGTGTGGCTGGCGCCTGTGCAGGCGAAGGTCATCCCCATCAGCGAGGCGCACCATGCCTATGCCAAACAGGTGGAGCAGGAGCTGCGGGACGCAGGGCTGCGTGTGGAGGGCGACTACCGCGCCGAGAAGATGGGATACAAGATCCGCGAAGCCCAGTTGGAGAAGATCCCCTACATGCTCGTTGTGGGCGCGCAGGAGATGGAAAACGGTACGGTGAGCGTGCGTGCGCGCAAGGAGGAAAAGGGCGGCACAAAAACCGTGGAGGAATTCAAGGCGCAGGTGTTGGCAGAGGTTGCCAGCCGGGAGCGCTGAACGCAAAAGGCAGACGGCAAAGGCCGCGCGTCCCCAATGGGGACGCGCGGCCTTTTTTGTCGTGTTTTTGCGGCGGCCCGCCGCAGAACGGTCAAAATTCCAGCTGCATAAGGCGGGCGATAGCCAGGATATAGATCTTCAGTGCCTTGAACAGCAGCGCCTCGCTCACGCCCTCGTCCGGGCCGTGCATGGGTCCGACCCATTCGGGCGCGGGTTCGCCGGTCTCTTCCATACCGAAGCTGACGGCGCATTTGAAGTGGCGCGCATAGGTGCCGCCGCCCATAGTGAAAGGCTGGGCGTTTTTGCCCGTTACATCGTTGTACGTCCGGATGAGCGTCTGGATGACCGGGGTATTGGGGTCGATATAGAACGGAACACGGGCGCTGTCCGGCAGGAAGCTGCCGCCCGCGTCCTGCGCCAGCTTCGACAGCGCGGCGCACAGCGTCTCGGCATTGGTGCTGGTGGGGAAACGGATGTCGATGCTTTGGCGCAGCGCGCCGTTTTCCAGCTTGATGACGCCGCCCACACAGGTGAGCGGGTCGAACACGTCGTCCTGCGCGGCGATGCCCACGCTGCTGCCGTCTGTGGAGGCGTGCAGCCGGCGCAGCATTTCCAGCGCGCGGGCTTCCTCCTCGCTGCACAGGCGGTTGTCCAGCAGGTAGTCCACCACAAGAGCAATGGCGTTCACCGTACCGGCGGGCATGGCCGCATGGCCGCCCTTGCCGAAAGCGGAAATACGAGCTACGCCGTCCGCCTCGGCTGTAACTTTCACATTTTCGGTGTCCTTCAGCGCGGAGGCGTCCGCGCGTACCAGCGCATAAGCACGGTCCGGCACCACATTGTGGGCCACGCCGCCCTGAAAGTCGATGAGGCTGCCGTGCAGCGGTGCGCTCACCAGCCAGCCGCCGTAGCCGCCCTTTTCCCCGTAGCACACCGGGAACTCGGCGTCCGGCGTGAAGCAGAATGCGGGCTGGGGATAGTGTTCCAGGTAGTAATCCACGTCTTTCATGCCGGTCTCCTCGTTGGCGCCCAGCAGGATGCGCAGCGTATAGGGCAGCGTGGCGCCCTGCTGCTTGAAGAATTTGGCAGCATACAGCGTCAGTACAGCGGGGCCTTTGTCGTCGGCCACGCCGCGTCCCACGACATAGCCGTCGCGGCGCACCATATCAAACGGGGAGCCTGTCCAGCCGTTGCCCTCGGGCACCACGTCCAGATGCGTAATGGTGGCGATCTGCGTGGGGCTTGCGCCGGGCAGGTCGGCGTAGCCGATGTACCCTTCGCAGTTGTGTGCGTCCAGACCCATGCCGGCGGCGATGTCCAGCGCAGCCTCCAGGGCTTTCCTGGGGCCGGGGCCGAAAGGTGCGCCCGGCTGGGGTTGGCCTTCCACGCTGTTGATGTCCACCAGCGTCTTCAGGTCCCGCAGGACATTTTCCCTGTTTTCCGCCACAAAAGCATCGATCTGTTCCAGAAGAAGTTTTTCGTCCATAAACAATCTCCTTGCATAGTTGATACCTTTTATTATAGTATATTAAAAGGACAACACAAGACATAAAAAGGCGTAAAAAGGAGAAACCATGAAAAAAAACATATTGTTCGCACTTGCGGTCATTTTGCTGGCGGGCGTGATTGCCGTGACAAGAGTTATGACGCGTACAGAGGGGGCGACGGCCCGCGTGGAGATCACGGACGCGGAGACGATCACCCTGCCGCTGGACAAGGACGGCACCTATGAAATCAGCGAAGGCAAGCTCCCCGTGACGCTGGAGGTGTCTGAGGGCCGCATCCGCTTTATCAACAGCCGGTGCCCGGACCATATCTGCGAGGGCTACGGCTGGCTTTCAAAAGAGCACGACCAGGCCGTCTGTATGCCCGCGGGCGTTGTGGTATCGGTGGAAAAAGGCGCCTGACGGCCATCCTGCGCGCCGCAGGGGAAATGTACAGTTTTTGTAAAGTGGGAAAAACGCATTGCGCACGGGCCGGCTACACAGTATAATTGTATTGTTGCTGTAAAAAAACTGTCAAAATTTCGTGAAGACCACGGGCGTGTATGGAAGGCCCGTTGGGAGAGACCGGAGGCCATGTATGACCATTTTCAACGTTATCAGCCTGGCGGGCGGCCTGGCGCTGTTTTTGTACGGCATGTCCATCATGGGCACGGGGCTGGAGAAATACGCCGGAGGCAGGATGGAGAGCATCCTGCAGAAGCTCACTTCGTCCACTTGGCGCGCCGTGGCTCTCGGGGCCGTCATCACCGCGCTCATCCAGTCCAGCTCGGGTACCACGGTCATTGTGGTGGGCCTTGTCAACTCGGGCATCATGCAGCTTTCCCAGGCCATCGGCATCATCATGGGCGCCAACATCGGCACCACGGTGACGGGCCAGATCATCCGGCTTTCCGATATTTCGGGCGGCGGCACGCTGATGGAATTCCTTAAGCCCGCCACGTTCGCGCCCATTCTGGCGTTTGTGGGCGCGGTGCTGTTCGTGTTCATCAAGTCGCCGCGCAAGCGCGACATCGGCCAGATTTTCATGGGCTTCGGCTTGCTGTTCATCGGCATGGGCATGATGACAGATTCTGTGAGCACACTGCGGGAATCCGAACTGTTCGTCCGCCTGTTCACCACGCTGCAGAATCCCATTCTGGGCGTTCTGGCGGGTACGCTCGTCACGGTGGCGGTGCAGAGCTCCTCGGC
>OJUG01004208.1_pt1 | contig 11886 bp, 10 predicted proteins | sample 1599841 | NCBI WGS metagenome assembly OJUG01 (sample SAMN04168659, study PRJEB22393) | human gut metagenome | biome: human gut microbiome; feature: stool | host: Homo sapiens | collected 2014-05-12 | reverse complement strand
CGCGTCTATGGCAGCGTTTCTCCAGGAGGGGGATGAAGTATTGGTTCCGAATCCGGTATGGCTGAACTACATTCATGTACCGTCCTCACTGGGAGCAACTCCGGTTACTTACAGCCTGAAAGAAGAAAATGATTATCAGATAGATTTTGAAGAACTGGAATCTAAAATTACTGAGAAAACCAAGATGATCGTAGTGGTTAATCCAAGTAACCCGACCGGCGGTATTTTCTCAAGAAAGACACTGGAAAAATTAAGTGAGATCGCAATCCGTAATGATCTTCTGGTCGTATCGGATGAGATTTACAGTCAGCTGGTGTACGATGGTGCAGAGCATGTCAGCGTTGCTTCCATCCCGGGGATGAAAGAGAGAACAATCACACTTGGAGGATTTTCAAAAGCATATTCTATGACCGGATGGCGCCTGGGATATATGTGTGCTCCGGAAGGTATTATCTCTGCATGTGTCAGAGTACATCAGTATACGATCACATGTGCTTCTTCATTTGTGCAGGATGCGGCAATCGTCGCACTGAATGAATGTGCAGATGATGTAGAAGCAATGAGACAGGAGTATCAGAGAAGAAAAGACTTCATGGTAAAAGCATTGAATGATATTGATGGTATCAGTTGCAATAACCCACAGGGAGCATTCTACATTTTTGTAAATGTAAAGAGTCTGGGAATGACATCAATGGAAATTGCAGAATATCTACTTGAACATGCCAAAGTAGCACTGGTTCCGGGATCGGCATTTGGATCTGAAGGGGAAGGATATCTGAGAATTTCTTATGCATGCAGTTATGAAGACCTTCAGGAAGCAGCTAAGAGAATCAGAGAAGCAGTTGCAGAACTGAAAGCCAGATAAAAATAGAAAAATTAATTTGACACTACCAATTAATATTGTATAACGTATCCAAAAGGAAGAAGCAGTATCTGTTCGTCAGATACTGCTTTTTCGATGAAACAGGAAAATATGGATACCGTTACTGTCCGCCCCATATTTCACCAATCGGGATCTCCTTGCGTTCAAGATGAAGAAGCTGTTCCAGAATCTCTTCAAAAAGCTCAACAGCGCGTTTGCTGGTAGTTTTTGGATATTTGTGTTTGATCTTATAGCAGATGCGGTTTGGAGCCGGATTCTTCAGCTCACTCACATATACTTTGCGGTACCGGGAAAGTTCATGGATGACAGATTCCGGTGCAATCATCCAGGTATCTGCATTTTTCCAGAGACGGTCGAGCAATGTGATCGTATCCGCAGAAATATGTGGTCTGGATACAGAAGAAAGCCAGCGGTCGTGCCAGATTTGAAAATTGTCATCCCAACTTAAGAACAATTCTTTTGTTGGATCCAGTTCATCTGTATGTACGATCGGTTTCTCAACAGTCGGATGTTCGGACTGTACCAGATAAAGTTTTTCTTCAAATAATTTTTCTGAAATAATGTTTTTGTAATGAAGCTGGTGATATACAAAGCCGATATCTATATTATGTTCACTGAGCATACCGTATAATTCGGAAGAATGATGTGACTGAATGCTCAGATCCAGATGTGGATAATTCATAAGGATCTTGTCATACAGAGGGACAAATACGGCGATGTTCAGACTGTCGGTGCAGCCGATATTCAGCAGCAACTGTTCCTGATTATGCTGTAGTTCGAGTGTTTCTTTCCAAAGAGACATCCAGCGTTCGGCGAGGATGATAAAATCCATTCCCTTTGGGGTGAGTTCGACCTGCTTGTGGCCCTTGTTGCGGATAACCAGAGAAAATCCGAGCTCGTTTTCCAGAGAAGTTAAGCGGTGGCTTACCGTAGGCTGGGAAAGAAATAAGAGATCTGCGGTTTTGGTAATACTTTTGGTATTGACAATCGTTAAAAATGTTTCAATTTCAGCGAGATTCATGCTATTCCTCCTCGTTCATTTGTTATTTATATTTCATAGTTTGCAGTCATTATGAATATAAAAGTTGTTTATATTATACAGAGAAATTATTCGTTTTTCAATCAGTAACTTGTGTGCTATGATGAAATCAGAAAAAAGGAAAAGAGGTTTTTATATGTCAGCAGGATGTAGAATCAGAAGGAATTTTGAAAGACCGGCAAAGGAGTTAGTTGAGGCATTCCGTGGAATTCCGGTTGCTAATATTGACGATAATTGCGGAAGGATCGCAGCGGTAGATGCGAGTATTTTTCCATTAAATCCTAAGGCACGTCTTCTTGGAACGGCATTCACAGTAAACGCACCGGCAGGAGATAACCTTCTGTTCCATGCAGCACTTGATATGGCACAGCCTGGAGATGTTATTGTACTTGCAAACAAAGGAAGTATGAGCCGTGCACTTTGCGGTGAGATTATGAGCAATTACGCAAAAAAACGTGGACTTGCAGGTATTATCATTGATGGATGTGTGCGTGACAGTTATACACTCAGCCAGATGGACTTTCCTGTGTATGCAAAGGGAATCACACCAAACGGACCGTATAAGAACGGACCTGGAGAGATGAATTTTCCTGTTTCCTTTGGAGGAATTATTATTAATCCGGGAGATATCCTTGTTGGAGATTCTGATGGACTGATCGCAATAGACCCAAAGAATGCGGAAGAACTTGCTAAAATTGCAAAAGCTTATCATGAAGGGGAAGAAAATCAGCTGGACGGAATTATAAATCGTGGTGAATGGCCTCGCCCATGGGTACAGGATTCCCTGAAAAAAGTTGGATTCGAATTTGTGGACTAGCAGATAACTGTATAGTAGAAATATTAGTATATGTTATAATGAATCTAAAGTGACGAACGATAAGAAATGATATGCAGAAAGGTCTGTCAGAACATGGGACAGGCCTTTCTCCATACAAAATGGAGGTATGAAAAATGGAGGTAAGATTTCTTACAGCGGGAGACCGGGCGGTTTCTGTAGAGTTTGGGAAAACAATCTGCCTTGAGACGAATGCAAAAGTACGTATGCTGGATGAAAAGTTGAAAGAAGATCCGATTGAAGGCCTGATCGAGACAGTTCCTACATACTGTGCACTGATCATTCACTACCGTCCGGAAGTGCTCCGGTATGGGAAACTGGTGAAAGAACTGGAGAAAAGACTTGATAATATGCATGCAGTCGACAACAGTAGTAAGAAAAAAGTAGTAAAAGAAGTGCCGGTATACTATGGCGGCGAGACCGGGCCGGACCTGGAATATTGTGCAGAGCTGGAGCATACAACCGTAGAAGAGATCATAAGAAAGCATTCCGAACATGAATACTATGTATATATGCTGGGATTTGCACCGGGACACCCATATATGGCAAGATTTGATGAGCCGTTCGGGTTCAAGAGAAGAGAATCACCGAGAGTAAAGATCCCGGCAAGATCCATTGTTGTACAGCAGAATCTGTCAGATTTTATTCCATTTGAACAGCCATGCGGATGGAATATTATCGGAAGCACGCCGCTGGATATCTGTAACTTTGATAACGAAGATCCATTCCTGGTACATGCCGGTGACTGGGTAAAACATGTGCCGGTAACGAAGTCGGAATACGACAAGATCCGCAGAGATGTGAAAAAAGGTACATATAAGGTGAAGACATATACACCGGAAGGTAACGCATAGAATCGGAGGTCATGATATGGGAATAATAGTTGAAAATGGTGGAATCCTGACGACTGTACAGGATGAAGGAAGATTCGGATATCAGGCATTCGGAGTATCTACCTCAGGAGCCATGGATAATCATTCGTTTCACATCGCCAATATACTGGTAGGAAACGATATGGGAGAAGGCGCACTGGAGATGACATTTATCGGTCCGACATTAAAGTTTACCAGTGATAATATCATTGCAGTGACGGGCGGAGATCTGACTCCGATGCTTGACGGCAATGAATTTCCGATGTATCGGGCAGTTCTGGTGAAAGAAGGGCAGACGCTTTCCTTTGCAGGAGCAAGAAATGGATGCCGCGGATATATTGCATTTGCAGGCGGTCTGGATATTCCAATCGTGATGGGAAGTAAATCAACACTGCTTCGTAATCATCTTGGAGGAGTAAAGGGACGAAAACTTGAAAAAAGTGATGAGATTGGATTTGTCTCAGCGAAGACAATACTTCCGAATATGGAAGCAAGAAAAGTACCGGCAAGTGTATATCCAAAGAAAGAGATCGTTCTTCGTGTGGTACTGGGACCACAGGATGATGAATTTACAGAAGCAGGAGTAAAGAGCTTCTTTTGGAACAGTGGTGTGATCACCAATGAATTTGACCGTATGGGCTGTCGTATCGAACGGGAGCCGATCGAACATGTCGGAGATGGTAATATCAATACAGATGGTATTTCCGTCGGATCCATCCAGGTGCCAACGAATGGAAAGCCGATCATTATGTTATCGGACAGACAGAGCACCGGAGGATATGCCAAGATAGGAACAGTAATTTCCGTGGATCTTGCAAAGATTGCACAGGCACAGCCGGGACAGAAAGTACGTTTTGTCAATGTAAGTCTGGATCTGGCCCAGGATCTTTATATCAGAGAGCTGGAGTCGATGAAGGCACTGGATGAAAGGCTGAATGCGTAAGTGGTCATTCAAGTGATGATCATGCAGGATTGCACATGGAAATGAAATAAAACAAAATGCTAATAAAAGAGAAAGGTGAGAAATGTTATGAAAATTGTAGTATTAGACGGTTACACAGAGAATCCTGGAGATTTAAGCTGGGACGCATTAAAAGAATTAGGAGAAGTAGAAGTCTATGACAGAACTTCTTATGAAGAGTCGCCATTAATCGCAGAGCGTATCGGAGATGCAGAGATTGTAGTGATCAACAAAACTCCTATTTCCAAAGAAACAATGGATAAATGTGAAAATATCAAACTGATTGCTGTTCTTGCAACAGGATACAATGTTGTTGATTATGCATACGCAAAAGAAAAAGGCATTCCGGTGGTAAATGTACCTACATACGGAACACAGATCGTAGGACAGTATGCACTCGGACTTCTCCTTGAAATCTGTTCACATTACGGACATCACGACGAATGTGTAAAAGAAGGAAAATGGGAGAACAATCCTGACTGGTGCTTCTGGGATTACCCAATGATCGAGCTTTATGGAAAGACAGCCGGAATCATCGGACTTGGAAGAATCGGACAGGCTACAGCAAAACTTCTGAATGCATTAGACATGGAAGTAATCGCATATGATGCACATGAAAGCGAAGCAGGAAAGAAACTGGCTGAATATGTGTCATTAGATGAGTTATTTGCCCGTTCTGATGTGATCTTCCTTCACTGCCCGTTATTCCCGGCTACAGAAGGAATAATCAACAAAGAGAACATTGCCAAGATGAAAGACGGTGTAATCCTCATCAATAACAGCCGTGGACAGCTTGTTGTAGAGCAGGATCTGGCAGATGCACTGAACAGCGGTAAGGTATACGCAGCAGGACTTGATGTTGTGTCTACAGAGCCGATCAAAGGTGATAATCCACTGTTAACAGCTAAGAACTGTATCATCACTCCACATATTTCATGGGCAGCTCAGGCATCAAGACAGAGAATCATGGATATCACAGTAGATAATATTAAAGCCTTCCTTGAGGGAAATACAGTAAACCAGGTAAACAAATAGAATAAATATGATAAAGGAAAGCCTTTCACAGAGTTATCAAAACTCTGTGAAAGGCTTTCTTTGGTACACTTCCCAGATATTTATATACAAAAAAGAGAAGCTGCCAGATAACAGCTTCTCGCTATTCAAAAGATGAGGAATGGGGGTTATTTCCCTTCTGCAATGTCCTTTGTGATCTTTAAGAACTTGTCTACGTCATCTCTGCCATGGCAGTGAAGAGGAGATACACGGAGTGCTCCGTCAAGTCCGAGTGTTTCTACGATACGTTTTGAATAAGGGCTGCTCTTCACACGTTCGAAGATCGTCACGCCGTGTTCCATATATTTCTGAGCACAGTCTGCATATTCAATACCCTTGATACCCATAGCAATGATCAGATCTTTGTATGTAAGGTCTTCCATGTCTACATATACTTCAACATCAGGAATATGACGAAGACCAGGAACTTTTTCTGTTCCTTCCAGCATACGGTAGAGAAGTCCTCTTTCCTGCAGATGGATTCTGTTCATACCTTCTACATAGAGCTCACGTTTGCTCATTCCTTCAGCTTTGTCTCCAAGGAAATGTTTTGCAATATCGCATACATAATCGATGACTGCCATCATAGATGCGAAGTTACCAGGTGTAGGAGTTCCGAGAGCCCATACATCAGGAGCTTTACATGTGAGTTTTCTGTGCGTCATGCTCGCAACACGGTCAGATACATAACAGTATCCACATCCACGTACACCAAAGAATTTGTAAGGTGCGAAGTTGGATACATCTACACCCCAGTCTTCAACATCTATAACGGCATGTGGTGCATGCTGTACTGCGTCACTTACAATGTAGATGTCAGGATTGATCTCTTTGGCACGTCTTGCAATTTCCTTGATATCCATGATATTTCCGGAAATGTTGGAAGCAGCCATGATGCTTAATAAAACGGTGTCTTTGTCTACGTACTGCATAATCGTATCAGGATCAAGACCACCGGTTGTCTGATTTGCAGGAACTTCACGGAATTCTCTTCCTGTCTGCTTACAGTAGTATTCTACCGCATCATGAGCAGACGGATGTTCCAGTGCAGATGTAACTGCATTTTTTCCCCATTTAACATTTTCCATGATTGTTCCGACAGCATGGAACATTGTCTGGGAAGCAGAAAGTTCAGTGATAAGAGCACCACTCTTTGCACCAAACACAACTTCAAGGATTTCTTTTGTTCCTTCACTCACATAATAAGAAAGATCATATCCTTTTCCACGTACACGTTCCGGACAGTCTGGATATTCTTCCAGTCCGGCTTTGGCTTCTACAGCAGCTCTGAGTCTGAGAGATCCGCCGGAGTTCTCAAAGAAGAGCCGGTCTCCATAATCCGGATCTGTATCGGCATAACAAAACTGTTCTTTTAAGCTTTTCTGATATTCATCTGAAAATAATTCCCCATATTTAGTAGCCATAATTTTTCCTCCTTATTGGCTTGAATCTATTGGTTGTCTTTATTATATCAATGTTGTTGTGAAAAGAGAAATGAATAATGTTGCTGTATAATATTAACGATATTAATATTTGATAATATAGATAATATAAAAGATATTGATATTTTATAGACAAATAATTAATTTTACTTACGACCGCATCCATGTTACATTGTATGTAGTTCATAAATAAACGCGCGGTTTATAGAAAAAATTAGTAAATTCTAATGAAAACAAACAAAAAGGAAAAGGAGTAGAACAACAATGAGTAACACAACGAAAAAACAGCCAATGTCGGTTGTAAAGAAAATGATGATCGCTCTTGTCGGCGGCCTGTTGGTGGGAATTGCTTTTCTTTTATTAAGAGAGCAGTTGATCTCTTCTGGTAATGAGGGTGCATGGACGATACTCAACAAGATCCTGTTCCAGGACATTACAGCAGAAGATGGTGTTAGTGCAATTGGTCTTTTCTACATTATAGGCCAGTTATTTATGAGAGGATTACAGCTTGCGATCGTACCACTTGTATTAGTATCCCTCAGCCTTGCGATGTGCAGTATTTCAAGTTCCACAAAGCTTGGAAGAATTGCAGGACGTACACTGATCGGATTCTTTCTGTTCTATGTATGTGGTGCATTTTTAGCAGGTATCGTTGTATATGCGGTAAAATCAGCAGGATTTTTCAACGTAACACTTCCAAGTGAGGCAGTTACAGATGCAGCAACACTGGATGCATTTAACCCACTGGCAACAATCGTAAATGCAGTACCGTCCAATATTGCTGCCGCATTTAGCAGCAACAACAGTATTCTGGCAGTTGTAGTAGTAGCAATTATCATTGGACTTTGCATGAATGCACTGGGAGAATAAGCTGACCCACTGAAGAAAGTGCTGGAAAGTGTCAACGAAATCATTCAGTTATACCTTACATTCTTAATCAACAAAGTTGGTCCAGTTGCAATTTTCTGCCTGATCTCAAGAACATTTGCAATTTACGGAACAGAGTACCTTGCACCGGCTGCTGCTTATATCGTAGCTGCAATGGTAACCTTATTCGTATTGGTTGTTACAATTTATCCTATCGGTATCTGGGTAACAACAAAGATGAATCCAATTCAGTTCATCAAGAAAATTGCGAAGGTCGGTGTGTTCGGATTTTCAACAAACTCATCAGCAGCATGTCTGCCGCTCAATACAAGGACATGTATTGATGAACTTGGATGCAGTGAAGAGATTACAAGTTTCGTATTACCGACAGGAATGACGATCAACATGAACGGAACAACTGTTATGCATATGTTCGCAGCAACATTTATTGCAACAAGTGCAGGAATTGATGTAACACCTGCCAACCTCGCAACGATCGCATTCTTATCAATCTGTGCAGCTATGGGATGTCCTGCTATTCCAATCGCAGGTACCACACTGATCGTAACGATCCTTTCAGGACTTGGATGGACATCTGATGCATGTATGATCGCTTACGCATTGGTTGTTGCAATCAACCGTCCGGTAGAAATGGCACTCTTGCCACTGAACGTTATCGGTGATGCCACAGTAAACGTAATCGTAAATGCGAAAGAAAAAGAGCTGGATAAAGAAAAATATAACAGCTAAAAATGTAACTGATAAACTTTTCATAACGGCAACGGATGTATTCATCCGTTGCCAAAAAAATGACTATTTATTGACAGGAATTTAACAACTGGGAGGAAAAAAATGGAAACATTTATGAAGTTACTGGAAACAATTCAGACATTTGTCTGGGGACCGCCGACATTGGTGCTTCTGATGGGAACTGGTCTGTATTTTACATATAAATTACGAGGAATACAGATATGTAAATTTCCAAGGGCACTGAAAAGTATTTTTGAAAAAGAAGAAGGGGCAGGCGATGTATCTCCGTTTGCAACACTTTGCACAACACTGGCTGCCGATATCGGAACCGGAAGTATCGTAGGTGTGGCAACAGCTCTTCGTATCGGTGGACCTGGAGCGATGTTCTGGATGTGGGTATCTGCGCTTCTTGGAATGACAACAAAATATGCTGAGGCACTTCTGGCTGTAAAATTCCGTGTAAAAGATGAAAAAGGTGAAATCGCCGGAGGACCGATGTATTATATCGAAAATGGAATGGGAGATAAATTCAAATGGCTGGCAAAAATCTTTGCATTTTTCGGAGTTGTAACAGCACTTCTTGGATGTGGTACCTTTCCACAGGTAAATGCGATTACAGAGTCGGTGCATGATTCATTCCATATTCCGGTCATTGTTATTGGAATTATTGTTACTGTATTAACAGCAGTTGTAACACTTGGCGGAATTCAGGCAATCTCGAAAGTTGCACAGTTTGTTGTTCCATTTATGGCAATTTCTTTCATTGGTGGTTCAATGGTGATTCTGATTGTGAACCATTCCGCAATTCCGGGAGCATTTGCAGAGATATTTTCCTGTGCATTTTCTAAGGAATCTGCACTTGGCGGAGCAGCAGGAACGGCTGTGGTCTCTTTCATGACAGCTATGAGAACCGGTGTGGCAAGAGGTGTATACACGAATGAGGCTGGGCTTGGAAGTTCACCAATCGTGGCGGCAGCAGCAAAGACAGATTCCTGTGTAAAGCAGGGGTTGATTTCAATGACAAGTGTATTTTTCACCACAATTCTGACATGTTCTATGACAGGACTGGTTGTAATCTCAAGCGGCCTGCTTGATAAAACTGATTTAAGCGGAAGTGTTCTGGTTACAAAGGCATATAATGCCGGACTTCCGTTTAATATTGGTATGTATCTGGTAGCAGTAGGAATTATCTTCTTCTCATTTACTACGATCCTCGGATGGAACTATTATGGAGAAAGATGTGTGCTGTATCTCACCGGAAAGACAGGAAGTATCAAGATTTTTAAGATCGTTTATATTCTGGCAATTGCAGCAGCGCCGTTCCTGACACTGGAACCAATTTGGCTGATGGCGGATATTACCAATGCGCTGATGATCATTCCGAATCTGATCGCATTACTTGGACTTCGAAAAGTGGTTATCAGCGAAACTAAGAAATTCTTCGACCGGGAAGAGCGTACGAAGGTGAATGTAAGAAAATCAGTAGTAGAGTAGATTTATTGTTGAAAAATCTTTTGACATATTCATAAGATGATGTTAGTATAGTTATAGAAAAAGAGTGCTACCGATAGACGGTTAGCCCGATAATAATTTAGTAAAAATAGTCGCTTAGTTTACCAGACTGTGGGCGGCTATTTTTGTGTCTTATGATTATCCTTACCAATAGTGTATCCGATGCTGAAGCATGATAAGCCGAAACTGATGATAGCTAAATGACAAATTGTAGATTCCTGTATCTTGCACAGTCTTCTTATATAGACTTATAATAAAAGAAAAAGACCGAAAGGACTGATTCTATGAAACGTATTTTCTGGATCGTATTGGACAGTGCAGGCATCGGTGAAGCACCGGATGCGGATAAATTTGGTGATATCGGAAGTAATACATGGAAGAGTTGCTATGACAGCGGGAAACTTCATATTCCGAATATGGAAAAGATCGGAATCTACCAGATCGATGGTATGGAATATGCAAAAAGCACAGAGAATCCGACCGGAAGTTTTGCAAGAATGCAGGAATTATCCTGTGGAAAGGATACGACGACCGGACACTGGGAAATGGCGGGAATCGTAACACCGGATCCACTTCCCAAATTTCCAAATGGATTCCCAAAAGCATTCATAGAGGAATTTTCAAAAAGGACGGGAAGAAAGATTCTATGTAATCTGCCGTATTCAGGCACACAGGTCATTCATGATTATGGCCGGGAGCAGGAAGAGACAGGAGCACTGATCGTATATACATCTGCGGACAGTGTATGCCAGATCGCAGCGCACGAGGATGTAATTCCGGTAGAGCAGTTGTATGAATACTGCAAGATCGCCAGAGAGATGCTGACGGGAGATCTCGGAGTCGGAAGAGTGATTGCAAGACCATTCATCGGAACATGGCCAAATTACGAACGAACGATCAGACGGCATGACTTTTCACTTGCACCGCCGAGACAGACGGTGTTGGATGCATTAAAAGCAGAAGGAAAAGATGTGATCGGTGTCGGAAAGATCTATGATATCTTTGAAGGGCAGGGAGTGACGGAGACCTACCCGAATCAGGGAAATGAAAAGAATATGGAAAAGACGATCGAGATACAGAAGAAAGAGTTCGACGGACTTTGCTATGTGAACTTAGTAGATGGGGATATGATCTATGGACACCGGCGTGATATTGCAGGATATGCAGGAGCATTGACGCAATTTGATGAACAGCTGGGAGAGTTCCTTGCGAATATGCGGGATGATGATATGCTGATGATCACGGCAGACCATGGCTGTGATCCCGGATATACCGGAACAGATCATACGAGGGAATATGTGCCTTGCCTCATATATGGAAAAGAGATCAAAGCGGGAATAAACCTGCATACCAGAAAAGGGTTTGCAGATATGGCGGCGACGATCGCGGAAGCTCTTGGAAGTACCTACCGGGGAGATGGGGAGTCATTCTGGGATATAATAAGAAATTGACATATTCATAAGATGATGTTAGTATAGTTATAGAAAAAGGGTGCTGTCGATAGACGGTCAGTCCTGATAATTAATTCATGTATTAAAAATAGTCGCCTAGTTTACCAGACTGTGGGCGGCTATTTTTGTGGATGTGCGCCTAGCGGCGCACGTTTCTAAAGGGTTAAAGTCCCGAATCCGCCCGGTAGTGGGAAGGATATAGCCGAAGGCAAGGGTGTCCA
>OJUG01004206.1_pt1 | contig 11892 bp, 9 predicted proteins | sample 1599841 | NCBI WGS metagenome assembly OJUG01 (sample SAMN04168659, study PRJEB22393) | human gut metagenome | biome: human gut microbiome; feature: stool | host: Homo sapiens | collected 2014-05-12 | reverse complement strand
GAAAAAAATATATATGGAAGACTATGTCTACACCTTTTTGAAAAAGATCGCAAGAAATCCTCACGGAGACGAGGTGGCGGCGATTTTGTTTGGTTCCTGTCACTGGACCGGGCAGGGCGATTATATTTTTATCCGGAGCGCCCTGCAGATCCGGGATCTGGAGCTTTCGCCGGAACATATCCGTTTTGACGATAAAGTATGGGGACAGGTGTATGAAGACAGTAAAAAATATTTTCCGGAGCAGGAAATTGTCGGGTGGTTTGCCGGGTTTCCGGGATTTAGTATGGAAATTACCGAAGAAATCCGTAAGACACATCTGGATCATTTTGCCGGCAATGACAAAGTGTTGTTTCTGATGGAGCCGGGTGAGATGGAAGAGGCGTTTTATGTCTATGAGAATAACCAGCTGGTACGTGTGCCGGGACATTTTATTTATTATGAAAAAAATGATGCCATGCAGGCGTACATGAGTGAGCAGCGGGGCGGCGCCGGGATTGAACCGGAAGGAATGATCCGGGACCGGGCAGCCATGCGGTTCCGCAGTATGATGCAGGAGAAAAGGGAACATCATTCTCAGAGAAAAGCCATGGCCTTTCTCTGCACCGCGTGTACATTTCTGGTTATGGTGATTCTGGTCATTGGAGTGACCCTGATCAATAATTACGACCGGATGACCCAGATGGAGCATGCCATTTATGAACTATCGGAAAATATGGATGGAACAGAAGGTAGAAGCTGGGATATCCCTATACAGAAAAGAAAGAACACCGGCGGAAAATCGCACTGCAGCGAGTAGTGAAGGAACCGTCGGTTTTTTCACGGAAAATGTTGTGCCATAAGAAGAACCTGATCATATATTTAAAAGGAGGTCCTGTTTATGGAACACACAGAAAACAAAACAATTATACATGATACAGAAAAAACAGCTTCATGGGAACAGCAGACAGCAATGAAGGTATCCGGGATCAGTATTCTGGTAAACCTTTTATTATCTGTATTTAAACTGATCGCAGGTATTGTGGCACATTCAGGAGCAATGATCTCGGATGCCATTCATTCTGCATCAGATGTGGGAAGCACCTTCATCGTAATCATCGGTGTCCGTCTTTCTACAAAGAAATCAGACAAAGAGCACCAGTACGGACATGAAAGAATGGAGTGTGTTTCTTCCATTGTCCTTGCAGGAATGCTGCTTGTCACTGGTCTCGGGATCGGAATTACCGGTGCCCGTGATATCGTAAAAAGCACATCCGGCGGAACCATTGCCATTCCGGGAACACTTGCACTGATTGCAGCAGTGGTATCCATTGTGGTAAAAGAGTGGATGTTCTGGTATACAAGAGGTGCTGCAAAGAAGATCAATTCAGGAGCCCTGATGGCAGATGCATGGCACCATCGTTCAGATGCACTTTCCTCTATCGGAGCGTTTGTCGGCATCTTCGGTGCAAGACTGGGATACCCGATCCTGGACCCGATCGCCAGTATCGTGATCTGCGTTATGATCGCCAAGGCATCGATCGACATTTTCAGGGATGCCATTGACAAGATGGTAGATCATTCCTGTGATGCAAAAACTGAGGAATTCATGAAGAGAGAGATCCTCAAGGTACCGGGCGTCAGAAGAGTAGACCTTCTTAAAACCCGTCTTTTCGGATCCAAGATGTATGTGGATATCGAGATCGCAGCAGATGGAAATATTTCCCTTTTTGATGCACATGATATTGCGGAAAATGTACATCATACGATCGAGAATAAATTCAAAGATGTAAAGCACTGTATGGTGCATGTAAATCCGATCAACGGATAAAAAACAAGCTGCCGGAGCGACTGTGATCGTCATCCGGCGGCTTGTTTTTGTATAGAGAAACACCCGGTAGGGGAGCTACCGGGTGTTTCGAGGGGAGTATAAATAATTAAATAAGGGGTTATGTAAAAAAAATTTTTGAAGGGTAAATTCTTTTTACAAGAATGATTATAATATAAACTGGAAAAAAAAGCAATATGATTTTGGCGAATAATCTCCAAACTTTTTGGGATACTATTTCCTGTAATAAAAAGCGGCAGAAAGCTTCGGAAAGCCGTAAAATCAACTTCATCAGGAGGTAATTCAAATGGCGAAAAATTACGAAACAGACAGAAATGAGTCTAATTATGCAGGAAAAAATCACGGGGAAAGTGCTTCCAGAAACTGCGGAAAAAACAGCTCTAAGAACAGTTCGGGAAATTCTTCCAGAAACAGTTCCAAAAGCAGCTACGGAAACAAAATTTCCGATGAATATGATTCTGAGAAGGACAGAGGCTCTGACAGATATTAAAGGATAAGAAAAGCGGGAAAAGTCAGAGATGGCTTTTCCCGCTTAAATACATATAAGGGAACATTCACCCGGAAGCTTCCATATAATATACCAAAAAGAGGAGATTTTTTCCATGTTTCAGATCGAAACTATCTCTGCAAAAATGCTGGATTATTATGTGGAGCGCAGCGACGCTGTTATCATAGATCTCCGGGATCCTGCCGCCTACAGAAGGGGACATGTCCGGAACGCGGTAAATATTCCATACAGAGAGCTGGAGGAATATCTTGAGAAAAAACAGGATCAGAAATATCGTTTTCCCAAAGATAAGCTGCTGATATTTTACTGCGACCGCGGCGGCGCCAGCATGCAGGCTGCCCGGAGCCTGGCAAGACAGGGCTGTCGTACCAGGTCCGTGATCGGTGGATTTGCAGCCTACAGAGGGAGAAATCTTGTGCGCGGATAAAAAAGCGGATGATATCAAAATAGATTGCGAATGCATATCTGTAACAAATCTTGTATTTTAAAGGAAATCATGATAATGTAAAGAACAGAGATAAAAACCAATACAAATTACAAGGAGAAAAGCTTATGAAATATATGTTTGCGTCCGATGTACATGGTTCGGCATATTACTGCCGGAAAATGCTGGAAGCATATGACAAGGAGAAGGCGGAGAGACTGGTGCTTCTGGGAGATCTGCTTTATCACGGACCAAGAAATGACCTTCCGAAGGAATACGCACCAAAGGAAGTCATCCGCCTTTTAAATGAGAGAAAAAACCAGATCTATGCAGTACGCGGAAACTGTGAGGCAGAGGTGGATCAGATGGTCCTGGACTTCCCGGTTATGGCAGATTACTGTATCCTTGCCATCGAAGGAAAAACGATGTACGCCACACACGGTCATATCTATAATAAGGATAATCTTCCGCCGATGATGGACGGAGACATTCTGATCCACGGCCATACACATGTGCTGAAGGCAGAAAATATGGGGAATTATATCCTTCTGAACCCAGGTTCCGTATCCATTCCAAAGGAAGGTAACCCGCCGACCTATGCAATCCTTGAGAACGGAATTTTTACCATTAAAGATTTTGAAGGAAATACAGTACGGGAGATCACTTTATGAATCTGTGGGAATTAACGGCGCCCTGTCATTTTGGAACAGAGGCGGTGCTGAAGCGTGAAATACTGGATCTTGGTTATGAAGTGACCAGGGTGGAAGACGGAAGAGTAACTTTTGAGGCTGATGCCCAGGGTGTGGCAGACGCCAATCTGTTCCTTCGTACCACAGAACGTGTGCTTCTGAAAGTAGGCGAAGTAAAGGCCGAGACTTTTGATGAGCTTTTTGAAAAGACCAAGGCTCTCCCATGGGAGAATTACATACCGAAAAACGGTAAATTCTGGGTAGCCAAGGCAAACTCCATCAAAAGTAAGCTTTTCAGTCCATCTGATATCCAGTCCATTATGAAAAAAGCCATTGTAGAGCGTCTCAAAGGCATCTACGGGATTTCCTGGTTTCCGGAAGATGGTCCGGAATTTCCTATCCGTGTGGCCTTTATGAAAGACGTAGCTCTGATCGGAATCGACACTTCAGGAGTATCCCTCCATAAGAGAGGGTATCGCCAGATGACTGTCAAGGCACCTATCACCGAGACGCTTGCCAGTGCTCTTTTGATGCTCACTCCCTGGAAAAAGGACCGTATTCTTGTCGATCCGTTCTGCGGAAGCGGCACCTTTCCTATTGAGGCGGCAATGATGGCAGCGGATATGGCGCCGGGACTGAACCGTCATTTTCTGGCCGAGAGCTGGGAGCATCTGATCCCGAAGGAATGCTGGGAGGATGCAAGAGAAGAAGCCAGAGAACGCGTAAATCTTGATATTGAAACCGATATCCAGGGCTTTGATATCGATGCAGCTGCCATCAAGGCAGCACGCGCCAACGCAAAAATGGCAGGAGTGGACAGACTGATCCATTTCCAGCAGCGCCCGGTCAGTGAACTCCGCCATTCCAAACCCTTTGGTTTTATCGTGACAAATCCGCCATATGGTGAGCGGATCGAAGAAAAATCCAATCTCCCTGCACTGTACCGTGAGATCGGTGAAAGCTATAAGGGGCTGGATCGCTGGTCCATGTATCTGATCACTGCCTATGACAAGGCAGAGAATGACATCGGCCGAAAGGCAGATAAAAACCGTAAGATCTATAACGGAATGATGAAAACCTACTATTACCAGTTTCTTGGACCACGTCCGCCGAAGAAAGGAAGTATTAAAGAATGAAAAAGATCATTTTTGCTACCGGAAATGAGGATAAAATGAAGGAGATCCGAAGGATACTTGCGGATCCTTCTCTGGAGATCCTTTCCCTGAAGGATGCCGGGATCCATGCGGATATTGATGAAAATGGAAAAAGCTTTGAAGAAAATGCCATGATCAAGGCAGAAGCAATCAGTAAAATGACCGGCGAGATCGTTCTGGCAGATGATTCCGGTCTGGAGATCGACTATCTGAACAAAGAGCCGGGAATCTATTCCGCACGCTATATGGGCGAGGATACTTCTTATCATATTAAAAACGCAAATCTGATCCAGCGTCTGGAAGGTGTACCCGATGAGAAACGTACTGCACGTTTTGTATGTGCTATTGCGGCAGCTTTCCCGGATGGCAGAAGAAAGACAGTCCGTGCTGCCATGGAAGGCCGCATCGGCTACGAGGAAAAAGGGGAGAATGGCTTTGGCTATGACCCGATCTTTTATCTTCCGGAATATGGCTGTACTTCCGCAGAGCTTTCCATGGAAGAAAAGAACAGGATCAGCCATCGTGGAAAAGCTCTTTGCCTTATAAAGGAAGAGCTTGTATGAAGGTGTTGATCGTAAGCGATACTCACGGAAGAGATGAAAACCTGGAGATCGCGATAAATCGGGAGGCTCCTTTTGACATGCTGGTACATTGCGGAGATGTGGAAGGCAGAGAATTTTATATCGAAGCCCTTGCAGAATGTCCCTGCAGTATTGTGTCCGGAAATAATGATTTTTTCTCGGATCTTCCGAGAGAAGATGTGATCGAGGTCGAGGGAAATAAGATCCTGGTAACTCACGGTCATTACTACGGTGTATCCATGGCCTTTGATCAGCTGGCAGAAGCTGCCCGCTCAAGGGGATGCAATGCGGCTTTTTTCGGACATATCCACGTACCGGTTGTTGAAAAGGAAGCAGGTGTGCTTCTGGTAAATCCCGGAAGTCTGGCTTATCCCAGACAACGGGGACGCCGTCCAAGCTATGCAGTAATGGAGACAGATGGAAAGGGCGAAATGCACGTAGAGATCCGTTACCTCTGATTCTGGCAGAAAAAACAAATAAACTGTCATAATTGATAAAATTTGTGCCAATATTCAGCATATATTAGTCAAAAACGATTGCGAAAGTCAGCTATGTGCTATATAATGAACAAGTAGTTGTTTTCTAGTAATATAGAGCATTCTTTAGGGTACTGACCATGAATGGGTCTCGTTCCTGAGAATGCAGCAGAGCGGAATGAGAAGGTCCGCTTTACATAAATGAAGGGGGAAAATACGCATGACTGCGGTTATTATAGGAAGTATCGGCTTTTTATGCTGCTTCCTGTATGATCATAACAGTATCCGACTGAAAAAAAGCTTTCTCCACCCGTTTTTTAGCATAGGATGTTTCCTGATCGCAGTGTCAACAGGTCTGGTGATCCGGAACTGCTGGCCGCGGCGGGGAAGTTCTTTTTTTATTTCTGCTGTTTTTCTGGCAGCAGCGCTCCTGTTTCTGGGACTGTTGATCTATACATTGTTTTTTGCGCTGCCCTTTGATGAGACATATGTCAAAGAAAATCATGAAAGGCTGGCCTATACAGAGGGTGTTTATGCACTCTGCCGACATCCTGGCGTTCTGTGGTTCGCCGGATTTTATTTTTGCCTGGCCGGATTTCTGGGATCCGGGAAGGCAATGGGGGCTTTTGGGGTCCTTATTGTGTGGAACATATTGTACATTTTTTACCAGGACAGGATCGTGTTTCCGGAAACATTCAGTAATTACGGAGCGTATCAGCAGACAACTCCCTTTCTGATCCCAGACCGAAACAGTACAGCTGCCTGCATAAAAACATGGCGAAAAGGGGGGAAAAGGCGGTGAGTCTTGGCGAAAAGCTTCGAAAACAGCAGTATGATGCTATCTGGAAAGAATATTGCGGATTTCTTGATCTGACAATGCAGGATTACATGAAGATCCAGAATCGCCTGATGGAAGAGCAGATCCAGCTCTGGTCAGACTGTGAACTGGGCAAAAGCATTCTGAAGGGCAGGAGACCATCCGGGATCGACGAGTTCCGTCGGCTGGTACCTCTTACCACTTATGAGGATTATGCGGATATGCTCCTCCAGAAGAGAAGTGAAACTCTTCCGGGGAATCCGATCATCTGGATACAGACGACCTGGGAAGGCGGACGCCATCCGATAAAGGTAGCACCATACACAAGAAGTATGCTGGATACCTACAGGAACAATGTAGTTGCCTGCCTCATATTAGCTACAAGCCGTGAAAAGGGCAAATTTGATGTGGAGGAAACGGACAAGATCCTTTACGGACTGGCACCGCTGCCTTTTGCTACCGGCCTTTTTCCACTGGCGCTGAAAGAAGATATCGACATCCGTTTTCTTCCGGAAGTGGAAGATGCGGTAAATATGAGCTTTGGTGAGCGGAATAAAGAGGGCTTCAAGATGGCCATGAAACAGGACGTGGAATTTTTCTTCGGACTTGGAAGTGTGGCCTATGCAGTAAGCCAGAGCCTCACCGGAAGCGTATCATCAGGAAAAAGCAAAATCTCCTTTTCGGAACTTCTGCAGTATAAACCAAAGATGCTGAAAAGGATTCTGAATGCCAAAAAGATCTGTAAGAAGGAGAAACGGGAGCTTCTTCCGAAAGACCTTTTTCAACTGAAGGGATTTATGGTGGCAGGAACCGACAACCAGTGCTATAAGGATGATCTGGAGGAAATGTGGGGAGTTCGGCCCATGGAGCTTTTTGCAGGAACGGAACCTTCCATTATAGGAACCGAGACCTGGACCAGGAACGGAATGTACTTTTTCCCGGATACCTGTTTTTATGAATTTATCACCGAAAAGGATATGCTCCATAATTATGAGGATCCCACGTTCACTCCTCCGACCTATCTTATGGATGAGGTTGTTCCCGGGGAGAAATATGAGCTTGTGATCACTGTGCTGAAGGGCGGAGCCTTTGCCAGGTACCGTGTGGGAGATATGTATCGGTGCGTGGGTCTTACCAACCAGGAGGACCGGACACAGATCCCAAGATTTGAGTACATAGACCGTGTTCCGTGGATCATTGATATCGCAGGCTTTACCAGGATTTCGGAAAATGGTATCAAAAGTGTGATCCAGCTGTCCGGGCAGCCGGTTACGGATTGGATCGCAGTGAAAGAATATAATGAGAAAAAACGCCCATATCTGCATCTTTATATAGAAGTAAAAAAAGAAGCGCTGATGTATCAGGCTATGAGCACGGATATTCTGAAAGAACTTCTGACCACGTATTTCAAATATATCGATCAGGATTACCGGGATCTGAAGAAAATCCTGGGAATGGATCCCCTTGTGGTGACCATCCTGCGCTGTGGTACCTTTCATCTGTATGAGTCCAGAAAAGGACGGAAACCACGGCATATGAGCACTCCTTATTATGAGGTGGCGGAACTTTTGAGACTGCAGGATGAGATCGGATTCGGGAATATGAGGAAGTAACTATGGAAAGCTATATATCATTTTCAATCATTTCAGTTTTTTTCTATACATTTATGATACTGACTCTTCTGGCTGGTAAGCGCAGCCGGATCATCAACAGTTTCATGTGTGTGCTGGGAGGAATGCTCTGCTGGACGCTGGGCTCTTTTCTGATGCGTATGGAAGCAGGCCCCTCTTACATCCTGTGGTATTATGTGTCTCTGGCAGGAATCCTGTTTCTGCCATATTTTTACTATGTGTTCATCAGCGAATTCATGGGAGTGCGTATGGGCAGAAAAAGCAAGATCCCATTGCTTTTGATGATGCTGCTTTTTGTGATCAACATCCCGGGCGGGATCATCCTGCGCTGGCCAGATCTGATCCGTAAAAACGGTGGTGCGCATTTTGTTTATAAGATCACACCCTGGTTCCTTCTGTTCTTTGTGGTGGCAGGGATCACCATTATCCAGATCTTTATCACCATGTACCGCGGATGCCGGAGACATCCCGGATACCGCAAACAGATCGAACCGATCCTTGTGGGGATACTGATCATTTTTGTGGGAAACCTTGCGCTGGCAGTGCCGGCATTTTCCGGATTCCCCATCGATATTGTCAGCGGTCTGATCAATGCTGTCCTGATGCTTTATGCACTGACCAGAAGACGGCTGTTCCAGATGCGCCGTCTTGCGTCAGATGGGGTTTGCTTTGGTGTGGGCGTGGTCCTGACGGTAGTACTGTTTATCAATCTTTCACCGTACCTGATGAGTTATATCCGAATGCTGCTCCCTGCAGCCAGTGAGTATCATGTGCTGATCTTTTCTTTCGTTTTTCTTATATCTGCATGGCTGGTCACAGTGCTGTGGAAATGTCTGATGAACAATGTTTTTATCAAAAAAGAGATCCAGCAGTCTCAGGAGCTGAAAGATTTCAGCCAGTCAGTATCCAGGACACTCCGGGTAGGAGAGATCCTGCGCAATACGGTAAATGTGCTGAAGGAAACTACCAATGCAGGACGGATCTATATTTGTCTGAAGGACAAAAAATCAGGGGAATATCAGGCAGTTTACAGTGACCGTCCATTAAATGATCTGGCCTTTTCACTGAAAGCAGATAATCCGGTGGTCACCTGGCTTACCAGAAATGAGGACTGTGTGGTGATCCGGGATTTTCGTTCCTCCACAGCCTACAAATCCATGTGGGAGTCGGAAAAACATATGTTTTCGGAGCTGGGTATTGAATACTGTGCTGGTCTTCGCCAGAATGATGATCTGGCCGGGATCATTGCGATTTCCGGTGACGGACACAGAAATCTGAACCATAATGATCTGGCCATGCTGTCTTCGGTCAGTTCGGTAGCTTCCATTGCCATCAAAAATGCCAGACTTTATGAGGCGGCATGGACTGAGGCAAGGACCGATGAACTGACGGGCCTTCTGAACCGGAAATATTTTTATGAGATTCTGGATGAGGAATACGAAAAAAATAAAGAGGGTTCGCTTGCACTGATCCTGTTCAATATTGATGATTTCAAGCTGTACAATCAGCTGTACGGAAATCAGCAGGGAGATGTTGCACTTCGAAAGGTGGCAGATATCATCCAGGCAAGTGTGGGAGAACAGGGATATGTGGCACGTCACAGTGCCAAGGAATTTGCGGTCCTGATGCCAAATTACGATATTTTTTCCGCCAGAAATCTGGCAGAATCCATACAGAAGCAGATCCTGCATATGCGCAACGATTCTGCAGACTACAAGCTGAAGATCCTTACGGTAAGCGTGGGGATCAGTGCGGCGCCTTATGCGGCCCGCTCAGCAAAGGAGCTCCTGGATAATGCGGACCTGGCAGTATATCATGTAAAGCGCAGCGGTAAAAACGGCATCGAGATTTTTGACACCATGCTGAAGGAAAGCCTGGATGAAGAAAATGCGGGTAAGAAATCCGATCATGAACATATTTATCAGTCCTATGAATCCACGATCTATGCGCTGACTGCAGCCATTGATACCAAAGATCATTATACCTTCGGACATTCCAACAATGTGGCTTATTACGCAACAAGTCTTGCGAAGGCGCTGAACTATACAACGGAAATGGTGGAGATCATCCGTCAGGCAGCGCTTCTTCATGATGTTGGAAAGATCGGGATCCCGGAGCATATCCTGAACAAGGAAGGCAAGCTTACGGATGAAGAGTATGAGATCATGAAAGGTCATGTGGAGGCGTCCATCGGGATCATCCGTCACCTTCCGTCGCTGGATTATGTTATCCCTGCGGTTATCGGTCATCACGAACGTTATGACGGAAACGGCTATCCAAGGAGGATCGCGGGAGAAGATATCCCGGCATCTGCAAGGATCCTCTGCATCGCAGATTCCTTTGACGCCATGACATCCAAACGTTGTTATAAAGAACTGATGCCAGTGGAAAAAGCTCTTCGGATCATAAGAGAAGAGGAAGGAAAACAGTTCGATCCGGATATGGCGGAGGTATTTATCCACATATTTCGGGAAGGAAAGATCCATCTGGCAGAACCGGCGGAGTTGAAACGGGAAGAAAAAGCATAAAGAATATTAAGATTACGGGTCTGACAAGCTATGTCAGACCCGTTTTTGTGAAGAATATGAAGAAAGCTTTATTTATCATCTCCGGTAAGGCGAAGTACATCCCGGATCTCATCCACATTCATATCCAGGATCACGGCAAGCTCATCAATGGTGAATTTGGTGGCGTCATCATCGTCTGTGAGTTCTTTAACCGCAGCCTCCAGGTTTTCTACCTTGGATACCAGATAGTCGTCACGGAATTTCTGTTGTGTCTGTTCCTCAATGGCATGAAGGATCCCACTGCGGATACGACCACGCATCCAGGTGTCGTTTTTCTCCTGTGGGGCAGTCTCTTTGAGAGACGCCAGAAGGGCCAGATTTGCCTCCTGAATGAGATCAGCCAGGTGGATTTCCTCACAGTTCAGTTCAGCGGCCATCTGGGCTGCCTGAGCCATGTAGAACTGTGTCAGTGCACCTTCGGCAGCAGTGTCTCCCTTTGCAAAGGCCTGAAAGAGGGACACAAGATCATCCGGATCAAGTCCCTCCGGGGAAAAGCTTTCCATATAGTCACTGAGATAAGCCTGTTCCTCGGCAGTAAGAGCAGCACGGGTACCCGGAAGCTCTTCCTTGTCGCTGGATTCGGATGAAACAGCATCTGCTCTGGCAGCACCGGTGCCTTCATCGGCGCCTTCGATGGTGATCCCTTTTAATTTGAGATACTGCAGGATCTTTACAAGCTGTGAAGTGCTCAGATCCGATTCATCGAAATGGTCACGGATCTGCTGCTGGGAGAGCTGCTTATTGTTTTCCTCAGCGATGGCACAGATGTCATTAAGCTTCTGCTGAAATAATTTTATATCCATGTAAAAACATCTCCTTATTATTTGCTTTTTTTCTTGACTTTAATTATGGTTTCATGATACCATAAGCCAGTCGCAAATGACAAGAAAACCTTTAAATAGGCGGAAAAAACGTGAAAAAAAGTTTTTTTAAAAAAATTCAAAAAAGGTGTTGACATTTGTAGATTGCTATAATATAATATCACTTGTCGTCAGGCAGGAAACGAAAACGAAACACAAACGAAGACGACAACAACTTAATAAAAACCATAAGTAAATGGTACATCGGGGTGTGGCTCAGCTTGGCTAGAGCGCCTGGTTTGGGACCAGGAGGCCGCAGGTTCGAATCCTGTCACCCCGACTGCTGTAAACTTATTACCGCAAGCATGCGGGTGTAGTTCAATGGTAGAACACCAGCCTTCCAAGCTGGATACGTGGGTT
>OJUG01004198.1_pt1 | contig 11909 bp, 7 predicted proteins | sample 1599841 | NCBI WGS metagenome assembly OJUG01 (sample SAMN04168659, study PRJEB22393) | human gut metagenome | biome: human gut microbiome; feature: stool | host: Homo sapiens | collected 2014-05-12 | reverse complement strand
TGAGCTGACCGCCCTCGTCGTGGCCCAGATAGCCCGGAGGCGCACCCAGCAGACGCGCCACGGTGTGCTGCTCCTGATACTCCGACATATCGAACTTGAGCAGGGCCTTCTCGCTGCCGAACCAGCTCTCCGCCAGCGCCTTTGCCAGCGCGGTCTTACCGACGCCGGTCGGCCCGAGGAAGAGCATCGCGCCGATCGGCCGGCCCGGCTCCCCAAGCCCGGTGCGGCTGCGCCGGATGGCCCCGGCCACGGCGGCGACAGCCCGGCTCTGGCCCACGACTTCGGCGTTCAGGCGCTCTTCGAGGCGGGCCAGACGTTCCCGCTCCTTTTCGCCCACCCGTTCTGCCGGAACGCCGCTGGCCTGCGCCACCACCCGGGCAATTTCCTTCCGGCTGAGGACGGGGTCTTTCTCCCCTTCCCGTTCGGCCCGGATGCGCACCGCCGCACAGGCTTCGTCCACGAGGTCGATGGCCTTATCCGGCAGACAGCGCCCCGGCAGATACCGCACCGAGAGCTCCACGGCCTCCCGCAGGGCTTCGTTGGGCAGGCGGACGCCGTGATACCGCTCGTAGCGGGGTGCCAGACCTTCCAGTATATCCACAGCCTGCTTCGGCGTGGGCTCTTCGATTTGGACGCGGCCAAAGCGGCGCTCGAGGGCGGCGTCCTTCTGGATGTGGGTGCGGAACTCCTGATTCGTCGTCGCGCCGATGAGCTGCAGTTCACCCCGGGCCAACACCGGCTTTAAGATGCTGGCTGCGTCGATGGCCCCCTCTGCCGCACCGGCGCCGACGATGGTGTGGAACTCATCCACGAAGAGGATGGCGCTGCCGTCCCGGACGAGTTCTTCCAGCAGGTTCTTGAACCGCTCTTCGAAGTCGCCGCGGTACTTCGTACCAGCCACGAGGCTGGCCATGTCCAGCGCCAGCAGACGCCGCCCCTGGAGCATCCGGGGTACCTGCTTGTCGGCGATGCGCTGAGCAAGCCCTTCGGCCAGCGCGGTCTTGCCCACGCCCGGTTCCCCCACAAGACAGGGGTTGTTCTTCTGACGGCGGCATAAGATCTCCACCATGCGGTCCAGCTCTGCTTCCCGGCAGAACACCGGGTCCAGTTCCCGTTCCGCAGCACGGCGGGTCAGATCCCGGCAGTACTTATCACTGGCGCGGCTGCCGCGCGGCGCACTGACCGTGGTCCGCGTCTGATACGGCAGTACGAACTGCCCGGACAGCTGGCGGCACTCCCGCACGGCATCTGTGAGCTGCACGCCCATGGATGCCAGCAGGATGCCTGCTGTGCAGCCGTCATCCTCCAGCATGGCGCAGAGCAGATGTTCCGGCTCGGCCCGGTTCAGGTGCGCGTTCTGTGCCCCGATGATGGCGTAATCCATGGTGCGCTTGAGGTCCGGCGCAAGAGCGTAGCGATCCAGATGCAAAGCCGGTGCGCGGCGGCTCTCGGCCAGCTGACGGCGCACCTCCGGTTCCCGGATCTGCTTGCCCTCCAGAAACCGTGCTGCCGCCCCGTGATCCTGCTGCAGGATCGCCAGCAGCAGGTGGCCGGTATCGGCTTTTTCGCAGCCAAGGTTCCCGGCAAGCTCCACCGCACTGCGCAGCAGCTGATCCGACTCGTGCGAAAAGCCCTTGTACCCGCCAAAGCCAAGTTTTTCCCAAATACTCATTTGCCCGCTCCTTGCTGATGAAATTCGTTTTCACAAGAAGTATAGCCCCGAAGCACAGAAAAAAAACATCTCTTTCTGTCGGGATGGGAAAACAAAAAGGAGATACCCGCAGGCATCTCCCCTTCGCTGTTTGATTTTTCAGTCCATTTCGGCCAGAGCCTTTTTCAGGTTCTTGGCGATCTGATCCGGGCAGCTTGTATTGCGGAAACCGCAGAGCGTGCCCTCCATGCGGTCGATCACATCTTCGGCCTTCATGCCCTTGACCAGACGGCAGATGCCCTTCAGGTTGCCGTTGCAGCCGCCAATGACCTCCATGGACGCAATGGTGTGGTCATCGTTCAGCACAAAGTTGGTCTGCTTGGAACAGGTGCCGCTGTTCGGGAAGCTGAATTCCTTGCTCATAGTTCAAAATCCTCTCTTTTTGACAGAAATCCCGACGAAGATCGTCTGCTTCTATTATAGAGCAGCGTGCCGGAATGTCAATGTGACCGGGTCACACATCAATACCGCGGCGCTTGTGGGCCAGCTCCAGAATGCGGGCCACCTGATCGTCTGCCGTGGTACAGGTACCCACCGGGTGCGGCACCTTGTGGTTTGCACCGTGGAAGTCCGTACCGCCGGTATGGATCAGCCCATACTGCTCACACAGAGCAGCGCACTCGGCCCTGTCCTCCGGGCTGTTGCGGGGGTGCTCCACCTCAATGCCATCGATGATGCCCTCTTTGGCAAGCTGACGCACCAGCGGCATGCTCTTGTAAACGGTCGGGTGTGCAAATACCAGCACCGCACCGGCAGCTTTCGCCGTGGCGATCACTTCCTGCACCGAGGGATATTTTACCTGATGCAGCACCACGCCGCGCGGCTCCCAGCCAAAGAGATAACTGTACAGCTTGCCGTACACAGCATCGCACAGCCCCAGCTGGTGCAGTGCTTCCATAATGCCGCTTTTGAACAGCACACCGCTGTCCTTTGCGTATTCCAGCGCCTGTTCCGTGCGGAACTGCGGGTACAGCGCTTCGATCTCCTTTGCGCTTTGCAGGCCGCACTCGTTGCGGCGCTGTCGCAGGATGTCGCAGTGCTCCTTCAGTTCCCGGCTTTCCGGGTTCGGGAAGTAGCACAGCAGGTGCACGCGATGCTTATGCTCATGGTCATAGCCGGTCAGCTCGGTGGCCGGAAGCAGGCGCACGCCGTCCTGCACAGGGTGCTCATAGCAGTAGTTCACGCTGAGCAGGGTGTCGTGGTCGGAAATGGCCATGGTGTCCAGCCCCGCCCGCGCCGCCATGAGCGGCAGGCGGTGGATGGGCACAGAGCCATCGGAACAGGTGGAATGGTTGTGAAGATCGCCGGGCATGGAAAATGAACCTCCCAAGAAAACCAGAGAAAGGCTTCCCCCAAAGAGGAAGCCTTATATCATATCAGTGCTTATAGAAATTGATCAGGCAGCCGTCGGCCAGGATCTTGCGCTCGTCGGCGGTCAGCGGGGCCATGTACAGGCTGAACTCCTTGACGGAATCGCCCAACACATAGGCCTTGATGTCCTGCAGATCGCCCTTGAGAGCTTCGCGGACGTTGGGGATGAACACATAATCGCCCAGACCGAAGGGCGTTGCGCCCACCAGCTGCAGCGGCAGCATACCCCAGTTGATGAGGTTGGAGCGGTAGCGCTTGGTGGCGTACTCGGTAACGATGTTGGCCCCGGCCCCCAGCACACGCTGGCAGCTGGCCGCCTGCTCACGGGCAGAACCATCGCCGGGCTTGACGGCAAAGATGGTGGATGCGATCTGCACATCGTTCCAAGTCAGGTTTTCGCAGCCGGGCACCTTGTGCAGCTGGGCCAGCACCTCGGCGCTGCCCTCGCCTGCACGGCGGGCCTTTTCTTCGGCCTGCACGGCCTTGGCACGGCCCACATACTCCGGGTCCTTGCGGCTGAGGGTGAACTCGGCCAGGCCCAGAGGATTGGAACGGTAAGACGAAGTCTCACCGGAGGGGATCAGCTCGTCGGTGGTGGTGACAGGGTCGGTGATGTAAGATGCCACCTTCAGCAGCAGGTTATCGCCCAGCGGTGCAATTTCGGGCCAGTCCTTGATGTTGGGGCCAAGCTTGAGCAGGGCATCGTAATCGCCCTTGCCAAAGCCCTGATACACGCGGGTATCGTAGCTGGAAGGATCGTACTGATACTCCGGCACAGTGGGATCATAGTCGATATCGGTAGCCGGGGTCAGAATGCCGCCGTTGGCCGTGGTGGCCGCAATGCTGCGGGCATCCATCAGTGCCACACCGGAAAGCTGGCCGTTGCCGGGCTTGGAGCCTTCGCGGCTGGGGAAGTTGCGGGTGGTATGGCGGATAGACAGCGCGCCGTTGGCGGGCACGTCGCCTGCGCCGAAGCAGGGGCCGCAGAACGCAGTGCGGACGGTGGCACCGCTGGCCATCAGGTCGTGGATGACTCCGGTGCGCACCAGTTCCATCATGATGGGCTGGCTGCCGGGATACACGCTCAGGGCGTAGTCACCGCAGCCGCCGGTGTGGCCCTTGAGGATGGAGGCAGCTTCATAAATACTGTCGTACAGACCGCCTGCGCAGCCTGCGATCACGCCCTGATCCACACGCAGTTTACCGTTCTCGATCTTGCTGCACAGGTCAAGGCTGACATCCTTACGGCCGATCAGCTTCTGCACATCCTGCTCGCAGGCATGGAGAATATCCTCAAGGTTTGCGTTCAGCTCTTCAATGGTAAATGCATTGGAGGGATGCATGGGCAGTGCGATCATGGGGCGGATGGCAGAAAGGTCTACCTTTACCACACCGTCGTAATAAGCAAGGTCGGCCGGAGCCAGCTTCTTATAGTCGGCGGCACGGCCATGCACCGCAAGGAATTTCTGCGTCGTTTCGTCGGTTTCCCAGATGGAGGACAGGCAGGTGGTCTCGGTGGTCATGGCATCGATGGCGTTGCGGGTATCCTGACGCAGGGACGCAACGCCGGGGCCGACAAACTCCATCACCTTGTTTTTGACATAGCCGCTCTTGAACAGCTTGCCCACCAGCGCAATGGCCACATCGTGCGGGCCGCAGCCTGCAGGCAGAGAGCCGGTGAGATAAATTGCAACAACACCCGGACGGGCCACATCGTAGGTGCGGCCCAGCAGCTGCTTTGCCAGCTCGCCGCCGCCCTCACCAATGGCCATGGTGCCCAGAGCACCGTAGCGGGTGTGGGAGTCCGAGCCAAGGATCATCTTGCCGCAGCCCGCAAACTTTTCGCGCATGTACTGGTGGATGACCGCCAGATGCGGGGGCACAAAAATGCCGCCGTATTTTTTGGCGGCGGACAGGCCGAAGCGGTGGTCGTCCTCATTGATGGTGCCGCCCACGGCGCAAAGGCTGTTGTGGCAGTTGGTGAGCACATACGGAATGGGGAATTTCTCCAGACCGGACGCACGGGCCGTCTGGATGATGCCCACAAAGGTGATGTCATGGCTGGCCATGGCATCGAACTTGATCTTCAGGTTTTCGGCATCGCCGCTGGTGTTGTGGGCCTGCAGAATGCTGTAGGCCATGGTGCCGGTCTTTGCGTTCTCGATGGCTGCGGCATCAAAGCCCTTTGCTGCCAGTGCGGCGCTTGCTTCGCCGTCTGCAGGCACCCATTCACCGCGGGCATAGTATGCGCCGCCGGTGCTGCACTTGATCATATCCAACATCTCGATTCGCCTCTCTTTTTGTATTTCCCGCCCGCCCTATCTTGCGGGCACTGCCCCAGCAGAGCGGCACGCTGCCCGCTCTGCCCTCTTCTGCCGCGCTGCCAAAGCATGCGGCTACGGCCCGGAAAACCGTATCTGAAGGTTATTATACCATGAAACCACGGAAAGAAAAAGCACTTTTTACAAATGAATCGTGAATAGAGGATGAAGAGACGGGCTCCGTGCTTTTTCTTGACAAAGAAGCCATTCTATTGTATTATTATTATTAGCGTTGTATGCCGCTGTGGTGAAATTGGCAGACACGAGGGACTTAAAATCCCTTTCTGGAGACAGAGTACGGGTTCGACCCCCGTCGGCGGCATAAAAAGACCCCCCAAGCTTACGCTTGAGGGGCTTTTTATTTTGCTTATTTTACACCTTGCCGCCGTGCAGCTCTGCATACATCTTGGAACGGCACTCGGCCACAGCCGGGGTCATGTTCACATAGTGCTTATGCGGGCACTCCAGACGCAGCTCGCTCTCCCAGGTCTCCTCGGTGAGCTGCTTTGCAATGTAGGCCTTCTTCTCTGCGATCGAAGGCAGCTCAATGGCCAGCTGACCATTCAGCACATGCGGCACCAGCAGCTTTTTGACCTTGGTGGGGGTAATGGTGACGGTGCGCTCGATGGCATCGGAGTCCAGATTGACCATCGTGACGGGCTTGCCCGCCTCGATGACTTCATCATCCATGGCGATCAGGTCACACTGGGCCTGACCATTTTCATCGTAGAGACGCCACGGCATCTTCTTGCCTGGAATGATGGCCTTGCTGGCGGAATCCGAGCACTTCATCTTGGGAGTGTAGCTGCCGTCCGGCTGCTTGACCGCCACCAGCTTGTACACCCCGCCGAACACGGGGTCGGAAGCAGAGGTGATCAGGTTTTCGCCCACGCCGTAGGAGTCAAAATGAGCGTGCTCATACAGCTCCATGTTGGCGATCTTCTTTTCGTCCAGACCATTGGAAGCCACCAGCTTGATGTAAGGCTTACCGGCCGCATCCAGTGCCTTGCGCAGGCGCTTGGAGCCGCGGGCCAGGTCGCCGGAGTCGATGCGGGCGCTCTTGACGCGGCGGTTGGGGTCATCAGGATATTTCTCAATGAGGTAGTCGTCCAGCTTGATGAGGTTGGGCAGACCGCTCTCCATGATATTATAGGTATCCAGCAGCAGACTGACCGAATCCGGGTAGGTATCGGCAAAGGCCTTGAAGGCATCAAACTCCGTGGGGAAGAACTCGATGAAGCTGTGCGCTACGGTGCCCACAGCCTTGACCTCCGCGCCGAACTTCATCTCGGCCAAACAGTTGGCAGTGCCCACGCAGCCGCCCAGAACAGCAGCATATGCACCATCGTTGCCAGCGCTTTCGCCCTGCGCACGGCGGGTGCCGAATTCCATCACGCTGCGGGGCGTGTGGGTGTTCAGGCCGGTGACGCGGGTAGCCTTGGTGGCGATCAGACTGTGGAAGTTCATGGTCTGCAGCAGGTAGGTCTCGATCAGAATTGCGCCCACGAGGTCGCACTCGATGCGCACCATCTGCACATGCGGGTATGCCACCGTGCCCTCGGGCAGAGCGTACATGTCGCCCTTCCACTGATAGGTGCGCAGATACTCGCAGAATTCCTCACTCATGCCCTTGGTGCGCAGCCACCAGATATCCTGTGCATTGAAATGATAATTCAGCAGAAAACGGGTCAGCTTGCGCTGGCCGGCACTGATGGAGTAGCCCTGAGCATCCGGGTTCTTGCGGAAGAACATATCAAACACCAGCGTGGTGTTCTTGAATCCGTGCAGGAACAGGCAGTTTGCCATTGTAAATTCATAAAAATCCACGACCATTGCGGGGTTGTCGTAGTCCTCATCTGGAATATAAGGCACAACCTTGATTTCGTCCATGAATAGTATCCTCTCTTCTTTACACCCGGCAAAGGCTCCTTGCTGTCCCCTGCCGTTCTGACCTGTGGGAAGGTTTGCGCGCCTGCCTGTCTTGACAGTGCGTTTCTATCATGATATCACCAAACGCAGAGCGGTGCAAGCATTTTTGGAAAATCCCGGTCAATTTCCGGTAAGAAAAAGCCGCCCATACACAAACAGCACGGGCGGCTTTCGGAACAAACGTGTTAACCGTTGATGATATTGGGGGTAGCATTCTTCAGCACAACGTCGTGGCTGCCGCCCTCAACGATGGAGGTAGAGGAAACCACGGTCAGCTTTGCTTTCTGCTGCAGCTCCGGGATGGACAGAGCGCCGCAGTTGCACATGGTGCTCTTGACCTTGTACAGAGTGGTCTGCACACCGTCAGCCAGAGGGCCGGCATAGGGCACATAGCTGTCCACGCCTTCCTCAAAGCTCAGCTTGCTGGAACCGCCCAGATCGTAGCGCTGCCAGTTGCGGGCACGGTTGGAGCCTTCGCCCCAGTACTCCTTCATATACTGGCCGTTGATGCGCACCTTATTCGTGGGGCTTTCGTCAAAGCGGGCAAAGTAGCGGCCCAGCATCACGAAGTCTGCGCCCATAGCCAGAGCGAGAGTGATGTGGTAATCGTGGACGATGCCGCCGTCAGAGCAGATGGGCACATAGATGCCGGTCTCCTTGAAGTACTCATCGCGGGCCTTGGCCACCTCGATGACAGCAGTAGCCTGACCGCGGCCGATGCCCTTGGTCTCACGGGTGATGCAGATGGAGCCGCCGCCGATGCCAATCTTCACGAAGTCTGCGCCAGCCTTGGCGAGGAAGCGGAAGCCTTCGGCGTCCACGACGTTGCCTGCGCCCACCTTGACGGTATCGCCGTAGTGCTCACGGATCCAGCCGATGGTGCGGCTCTGCCACTCGGAGTAACCCTCGGAAGAGTCGATGCACAGCACATCCACACCGGCATCCACCAGTGCGGGCACGCGCTCAGCGTAATCGCGGGTGTTGATGCCGGCGCCCACCACATAGCTCTTGTTCTTATCCAGCAGTTCGTTGGCGTTCTTCTTGTGGGAGTCGTAGTCCTTGCGGAACACCATATACTTCAGGTTGCCCTCGGCATCCACCAGAGGCAGGGTGTTGATCTTGTTATCCCAGATGATGTTGTTGCAATCGTGCAGGGAGGTGTTCTCCGGTGCAGTGACCAGCTTTTCAAGCGGGGTCATGAAGGTGGTGACAGGGGCATCATCCGGGGTGTGGTTGATGCGGTAGTCACGAGATGCAACAATGCCCAGCAGCTTGCCGCTCGGAGTGCCATCGGCAGTGATGGCAATGGTGGAGTGGCCGGTGCGTGCCTTCAGCTCCAGCACATCGTGCAGGGTGGCAGTGGGGGCCAGGTTGGAATCGGACACGACATAACCGGCCTTGAAGCTCTTGACGCGGCGCACCATGGCAGCCTCGTTCTCAATGCTCTGAGAGCCGTAGATGAAGGACACGCCGCCCTGACGGGCCAGTGCAATGGCCAGCTTATCGCCAGAGACCGCCTGCATGATGGCGCTGATCATGGGAATATTCATCTGCAGGGGGCACTCCTCCTCGCCCTTGCGGTACTTGACCAGCGGGGTCTTGAGGCTGACAGCCGTGGGGATATTCTCTGCAGAGGAATAGCCGGGGATCAGCAGATATTCACCGAAAGTGCGGGAAGGTTCTTTATAGAAATAAGCCATGTTCAAACTCCTTTTCTCTTAACGCATCAACATCAATCGGATTCATGTTTGCAACCTATAAATTGATTGTATATACTGTACCACAAAGCCAGCCGGAATACAAACCCCCGCCGCGCCAAACTTTGTAAATGTCCTTTGCAGAAAAACAGGCAAATTGCCCACCAAAATGGCGTAAGGTCATACTTTCCCGCATGAGAAGCCGGTTTTTGCGTGATTTGTGGATGCAAAAAAGCTCGTCCAGAACGGACGAGCTTTTTTGCACACGAAGCGGGATACCGCCTGTGCGGCACATGGATCACGACTGTGAAGGAGAACAGCCGGAGGAGGAGAACCTGTGCCCGATATCCCCAAAAAACAAGAAGAAAAAGATTTCACACTCAGCAGGGCTTGTGCCCTTGCTGTAACCATATTGTAACTCTTTTGAAACCATTTTGCAATAGGGTTTTGTAATTTTTCTGTAATTTCTTTTGTTAACTTTTTGTAGACAAATATAAAACCCCTGCCAGAAAATTTCCGGCAAGGGCCTTGCAGATCATTCTTTATTTTCTTAATAGCACTTTTTGCAAGCAGTGAAGCCTTCCGCTTTTGCTTTCGATAATGTAACCTTTTCCGGGTCTTTCATATTGCTGCAGGTAGACTTGCTGTGATATTTTTTGCCGCCGTGCGTTGGGACCCAGACCATCTGCTCCGTCTTTTTGCCGGCAGAAATGGTCTGAACGGCTGCAGTGGACGGCTTGCAGGCCGCTGTCTGTACACTGGCGGCAGATGCCGCCGGGCACAGCAGACTGAAGCACAGTACCAGAACGGCCGCAAGGACTCGGAGATGTTTTTTCATTTGTTTTATCCTCCTTTGGACAATCAGAAGATTCTTCTAATAAAAGAGTACTCCCTGTTCCTCAGAGGATGCAATTCTCAAAATGCGCCGGTTTTTTCTGCACGGGTGACGCTTTTTTTGCATTGCTCGCTTATTTTCAGCTAAAAGCGGCGCAGCGGTTCTCTTGAGAAATCAACGATTTACACGTTTGTCTTTCCCACCTCCAGATAGCACTCAAAGCTGGTCTGGCCGTTGTGCTTTCCGACCACATACCAGCCATCCGCCGAAGGAGCATAAAACACCTCTGCCGTTTCTCCCATCGGGATCTCGCGGTGGTAGTTGATAGAAGCAAAGGTCACGGGGCCTTTGCGCATCACTTCCAGCGGCAGCGCATCGCAGACAAGGTCCAGATAGAATGCGTTGTTCAAATGGCCGTTCAGATCGCACTGGGAATAACGCGCCGTCCACTCCCCTGCGCTGGTCAGACCATCCTTGCACTTGTGCAGCTGCAAAGGCAGCTCGTCCTCCACCGTATCGTTCCAGAAATTCTCCACCGTCCAGCCCGGCTCCCGCAGGATACGGCCCTCGGCAAGGCTTGCCACGATCCAGCGGCAGTCCACCATAGCCACCTCTTTGCCCTCGGCATCGGTCAGGGTGGTGATGCGTTTGACCGAACCGTGTTTGCTGACCTGCGCCCGGGAGGTAAGGGTCAGCGTTTCGGCACGCTGGGGCACACGGTCAAATTTCAGGGCCTGCTTGCCCACCAGAAAGGTCACACCGCGATCTTTGAAGAACTGGTCATCCATACCAAAGGCGCGGGCGTGGTCTGTCGAAATCTGCTCCACATAGCGCAGCAGGGCGCTGGGCTTGAGCAGGCTGCGGAAGTCGGCATCTGCGTTCATGACTGTCATGGTCTCGGTGTAAAAGAACTGTTCCATGGTTTTTCCTTTCTATAAAAAGAGACCACTGCACGTTGTTCTGTGCAGCAGCCTCCTTTGCGTTTAATACTGATTGCGGTTGCGCCTGCGGACCTTGCGCCAGATGTTGAAGCAGGCCAGCGCTACCATGGCTGCCAGCAGCGCAAGGAACAGCAGACTGCTGCCACCCTCGTCGTAGCTCTTCATTTCGCTCCACTTCACGTCCAGCTCGCTGTTCACATCGTCGCCCAGGGCAGTGAACACCTTTTCCTTGGCGGCCTTCTCTTCGGGCGGATAAGCGATCTCGCTCTCCTTCAGATCCTCGTCCAGCACCTCCCACACATCCTGCATGGGGGTGGTGTAGCCGATGTACTCGGCGTTTGCCTTGCCGATGTCCGTCTCACACATGAAGTTGATGAACATTTCCGCAGCTTCCTGATGTTCACTGGCAGCAGGAATGGTCATGCAGTCCACGGAAAGCACGCTGCCTTCTTCCGGGAACGCCCATGCAAGGTCGGGATTATCGTCGATCATGGTGATGGCATCGCCGGAGTAGTACACGCCGACGGCTGCCTCGCCGCCGATCATCTTATCAAAGATCTCGTCCATGACGTAGGCCTGCACCAGCGGTTTCTGAGCCTTCAGCTCTTCCACCACCTCATCCACCTCTTCGGTGGACTGCGGGTTGATATCGTGGCCGCTCTTAAAAGCAGCAATGGCGTAGGCATCGCGGCTGTTGTTGAACATCAGGATATTGCCTGCGTACTGCTCGTCCCACAGGTCGGCCCAGCTGGTGGGCGCTTTGTCCACCATGGTGGTGTTATAAATGATGCCGGTGGTGCAGAGCATATAGGGCACGGTGTAGGCATTCTGCGGATCGTAATCCGGATCCACGTATTCCTGATTGATCTTTTTGAAGTTCGGGATATTGTCGTAGTTCAGAGGCTTGAGCATCCCCTCGGCGATCATTTTTGCCACCATGTAATCCGACGGAATGACCACATCGTAGTTGGCTGCGCCGGACTTGAGCTTTGCGTACATGGACTCGTTGGAGTCGAAGGTGGTGTAGTTCACCTTGATGCCGGTGAGCTTTTCAAAAGCCGCCACCACGTCCACGCTGTCGTCCGAGCCGTTGGAGATGTACTC
>OJUG01004179.1_pt1 | contig 11957 bp, 11 predicted proteins | sample 1599841 | NCBI WGS metagenome assembly OJUG01 (sample SAMN04168659, study PRJEB22393) | human gut metagenome | biome: human gut microbiome; feature: stool | host: Homo sapiens | collected 2014-05-12 | reverse complement strand
GGTCACAGAAACTGGCAATGGATGGAACGATCAATGGAAAAAGTACGGATGCATTATCAGAAAAAGTGGCACAGGATACACAGGAAGAATATGAAAAAAGACTAGGAAGCAAAGATTACAGAGACAGTATGGAGATCAGCACGCCCAATGGAACAGGATCCGTGGAAAAATCCCAGGGGAATCTAATGTATGAAAGTACAGATTTTTCAATTCCATCACTGCTTTTGAATCTTGAACTCACAAGAACCTATAACAGTCAGTCAGATAAAGAAGGAATGCTTGGAAAAGGATGGTATGACAGTTTTCATAAGGAATTATACCAGTTGGGAGATGATCTTGTATTTCAGGACAGTGACGGAACCTATCTGACATACAGTCCACAAAAAAGCAGAAGTGTTGATGTTTCTTATCAGAATAAGGAGACAAAGGACTATGCACTTTCATTTAATACAGAAGATGATGTAAAAAGATCATCAAATGGGGATCAGAGAGCAGCGGCATATGCAAGACTTCAGAATGCTGCTTCTGAAAATATCTTTGGAAGTGCCATTTCCAATAAAGGAAATTATCGTCCGGGGAAAAAAGACGATGATAGTGAAGACAGTGGAGCATCCGAAGGAGAAAAGGAAGTGATCACGGTGTCCAATGTCGGAAATATCCATATGAAGGATGGTATGACATATGCATTTGATGGGAATGGTGAGATCACAAAAGCAGAGGACAGTAATGGCAACTATCTGATCTATCAGTACGATGAAAAAGGAAGATTATATAAGGTTGTTTCCAATCTGAACAAAGAACTGGTTTTTACATATTATGAAAACGGAGAACAGGAAGATCTGTTAAAGAAGATCGATCTTGCAGATGGAACAAAGGTTGTTTATTCATATGCTGAAGGGAAACTTACGAATGTTTCTCACAAAAACAGCGGAGAAACAGCTTCTGTGGATCAGACATATGCTTATGGAAGTAATGGGAAGATGAGCAAGATCATCGATGCAAAGAAGAACGGGTACCAGATCGCTTATACAGGAGAAAAAGCAGAAAGATTTATCCGTCCGAATGGAGAATACCAGCAGCTTTCTTATGGCGATGGAACAACAACGGTATCTTTCCACAAGGCAGACGGAACCAAAACAGCACAGGATTCCATGAGTTTTGACAAGAATACAGGAAAGATCCTGAAAAAGACGGATGCCAATGGAATTGAAAGCAGTTACAGTTATGATGATGGAGGAAAAGACGGAGAACAAAATGGCTGGGTAAATGAGTATCTTGTAAGAAAGATCAAAACGGAAGTGGATTATCAGGAGCTGGATGCTGCCGGACTGGTGAAATTTTTGAAAACAAACAAGGAAAAAGAAGAAACATTTACGATCGCCAGTATCGAGTACAATGAAAACGATGATGTCATCTCTGAGACCGAAGAAAACGGAGATATAACAAGCAGTGAGTATGAGGATGAGAAAAATCCATATCTTCCAACAAGCGAAACTACAACGAATGGAAATGACTTTATTTCACAGACTGTTTATGAATATGATCCCAAAGGGAATGTAATATCAGAAACAGATAAAGGCGAAAATAAAAAAGAAGAAACCAAAACAGTTACATCCTATGATGATCACGGACAGCCAACAACAGTCACGACAACAAAGGAAGGAGCTCCTGATTCTGTAGAACAAACGACATATCAGGATACTGTACAGGGAACGACACAGACAACAACAACGACACAGGGAGAAGAGAAAGAGACATCTGTGATAAAAACAGATGCCATGGGACGTGAAACAGAAAATACCAGTAAAGACAGGAAAGGAAATATTTTAAGCAGTACGGAAACATCGTATGATTTCATGGGAAGAGCGATACAGACGAAAGTAACATCCGATGGAGTGACACAGACAGAATCTAAAACATACGATGATAATGGAACCGTAGCAACAGAAACCAGTGCATCCGGAGTAAAGACAGCTTATCAATATGATTCTGTCAATCGTGTAGTCAAAGCAACAGAATCAGCAGACGGGACAGATACTGTCACGGAAACTTCCTATGGATATGAAGATGCACAGATTCATACGTTGAATGGAATGAAAGACTATCAGGATCTGAGCGTTCAGACAACAAAGACCAATGGACGTGTCAGTGAAAAGTCATGGACAGATGCAGCGGGACAGACCGTCAGAAGTTTCAGCCATGGATTATATACGGATCATGTGTTCACCAGTGACGGAAAAGAGATCGCAACGATCAGTCTTGGAACAAAGACTTCCGGAGATGGAAAGATTGCTTTGCAGTTATATGACAAAGAAGGAAAACAGACAGCTGCGATCCAGAATCCAGAGATCACAAAAGGGACTTCTGATGCCGTAGTAAAGGTTGGAAACAGTTCCATCTTACAGAAAACAGAGTATGACACAAAGGGAAATGAGACAACAAAAACCGATGGTAATGGAGATCAGATATCCTATGCTTATGATGACCAGAATCGTGTAACCGAGATCACACAGGGAGGACAGAAGACAAAAGTTTCCTATCAGGTGAATTCAGACGGATCAACGACAACAAGTGTTACAGATGCGAATGGACATGTCAAGCAGGAAACAGCCAGTGCATCCGGATCAGTGACAACAACATCGGATCTTGGAGACGGCAGTGAATCCATTACAACAAAGTATACCTATGATGACCGTGGAAATAAGCTCTCAGAAGTCTATGCCAATGGGGCGAAAAAGACCTATGAATATAACAACCGGAATCTGGTTACAAAAACACAGTCTTATGACAAAGAAGGAACAAAAACACTGACCAGCCGGTATCGTTATGATGATAAAGGTCAGCTGTCAGAGATGACAGATTACAGTGTATCATCTGAAACAGAGACGGCATATCGTTATACAGAATATAGTTATGACACAAGAGGAAGGATCACAACGTTTGCAGAGATCAGTCAGAATGCCCAGCCAACGGCAGATGATATCAAAGCCCATCAGATCCGGTATACTTATAATGAGGATGGAAATCTCAGTAAGGTATCCTATCCGACCACCAAAGATGGAATCCAGTCATTATCTTATATTTATGATGAAAACGGATGGCTGCAGGAGATCAAAGGAGAACTGCATTCCAAGGGGCAGACAACAGAGAAAGTCCTCAGAAGTTATACCTATGATGTGTATGGAAAAGTCAAAGAGATCAAGGATTACAGGAATAGATATGCAAAAAAGAATGGAAGAAGTGGCAAAGTTTGAGTAACTTGGATTAATCAGCTAATTATATCAGGTGTGTGGAGGTTAATGATTGTGAAAAATATTTTGAAATTGCTGATAGTAATAATATTTTTATTGATTGGTTATTATTTGTATTTTAATATGCCATGGATATTACAATATAAAGAACGAGAATCTAGTATGGTAACCGAGTATTATCGAAAAGGAAGTTTACAATATGATATAATAACAGGTAATTATGTTTTTGCTAGAATAAAAGTGTTATTTGGAGAAAATGTGAATGAGATAGATAAAAAAAATAATACAACACCATTAGAAACAGCATTAATGTCAATGTCGTATCCTGATCGGTTTATAAAAATGTTAGTAAAAAATGGAGCAAATTTTAAATAAAGAGGGACATGAACTTCTATCAGAATATATTTATTATTTCGGGCAACAAGATTGTAATAAGATGATAAAATATTTATTAAATAAAGGTGCAGATCCAGATAAAAATGCATTAGTAGTAGCAGTAACAAAAAATAATTATGACTTAGTGCAAATACTCTTAAAAAGCGGAGCGGATGTAAATCAAAAAAATGAGAAAGGTATAACAGCAATAATGGCAGCTTGTTACTCAGAAAATTATGAGGAAGAACCGGGAATAAATACAAGAAAACAATATAGAATCATAAGATTATTGATTGAAAAAGGGGCAGATATTAGTTTAAAAGATAACAAAGGAAATACAGTAGAAAAATATATACAACAATATAGAAAAAATATAGAAAATGGTAATCATGAGTATACGGAATCATTATACAAACTAATTAAATCTTATAAAATAAATTAAGTAGACTAATGTACCCGAAGGAATCGTAAGGTCCTTGGGACCTTACGAAGTTAAAATTTGTTAATTAGGATAATATTATGAAGATGCAAAAAATAGAAGTACATATAAAAAATACAGAAAAATGGATAAAATTAATACAAGAAGATTTAGAATTAATTAATGATAAAGAAGACTATTTACATGGACATTATATAACACCAGATATAGATGAATCAGAAATTACAGTGTTTAAAGGATTTGTTGAAGAAGATATAGTGAAAATAATATATATATATGAAAAAAATCCATTTAATATAAATGAAGTTGTTATGTTTGATGGAAAACTTGAAAATAGTGAGTTAAAAGGTTGTACGAAGCTTGAAAAAATAGAATATATAAAGGAAATTCCAGCACCAGGCATATTGATTTTTGGAACGTTATATGTGTTGTTTTTATGCATGGGATGGATCAAAGTGACAGATTTTGTTCTGTTTATGATAAGTTTTGTAATAATAATAATGATAGATAGAAGATCAACATTAAGGAGAGGAACAAAGAAGATAAAAAAATATATACAAAAATTTAATCGAGAATAAAAAAGGAACTTAAGCTCCCTGGACATTACGAAGTCATTTGCAAGATCAGTCAGAATGCTCAGCCAACGACAGATGATATCAAATCTCATTAGATCCAGTATACTTATAATGAGGATGGAAATCTCAGTAAGGTATCCTATCCGACCACCAAAGATGGAATCCAGTCATTATCTTATATTTATGATGAAAACGGATGGCTGCAGGAGATCAAAGGAGAACTGCATTCCAAGGGGCAGACAACAGAGAAAGTCCTCAGAAGTTATACCTATGATGCGTACGGAAAAGTTAAAGAGATCAAGGATTACAGGAATCTGTTAAAGAATGGTGATCAGGCAGTTCAAAAAGTTTATATCTATGACAGTTTTGACCGTGTTAAAGAGATGATCTACACTGATCTAGAGACAGAAAAAGTGATGGAAATCAAAACTCACAGAACTTGATTGGAACAGAAGGAAATATCCTTGCAACTGAGAGATTCAAAGGGGATGATACGCAATATTATCTTTACAACAAAGATATCCAGGGAAGTACAAGCATTCTGATAAAAGAAGATGGAAGTGCAGATGCAACCTATCAGTATACGGATTATGGAGAGACAATTATTCATGGAGATGATCAGGCGAAAAATGAAGTGTGTTATACTGGTGGAATCTATGATCAGAGTACGGGATTGTATTATCTGAATGCACGGTATTATAATCCAGTGAATTATGTGGATTCTAGTGGGCATTTTTTAGTAAGTACAGCAGTTTTAGTAGGTGTCGGAGTAGGAGGAATTGTTGGTGCAATAGCTGGTTCATATAAAGGTAGATTAGTTGCTAAAAGATTAGGATATAAAGGGAAAAAAAGAAATTTATTTATAGCAACATATGGAATTAAAGGAGCTGTAGTAGGAGCCATTATAGGAGTATTTGCAGGTTATGGTATCGGTGTTGCTATGGGAGCATCATCAAGTAGTGGATTAGCGGTAAAAGGAGTCAATAGTGCAATAAGAAGAGTAGCTTCTGATCAAAATAAAGTAAGGCACATTATGCAGAGTAAACATGAGTGGACAAAAGTAACAAAAAAGAATCAGTGGAAGTATGTAAAACCAATTGTAAAAAAGGAAATGAAAAGTGGAAAAATGGAAGCTATAGGAAAAACTAAAGGAAAAGAAATTGTATATAAATTTGTATACAATTATAAAGAGAAAATTATCGAAGGTACATGTATAGCTAAGAAAGGAGTTGTAAAATTAAGTGATGCATGGGTTAAAACAATTGGTTTATGATAATCAACCATTTTTTTCTTCAAATCAAACTGGAAAAACGAATCGAGAGTTATATATTTTGTGGAAACAAAATAAGAGAGATGATATTTTCTTACTTTTATATACACAGCTTTGGATGGCATTAGAAGAAGTTTATATGGAGAATGTTATAGATTATTATAAGAAAGATTGTTATGAAAAAAAACTTTTTTTTGAATTAGTAGAATATCAAAAAAGGTTTTTTAAAAAAAATATCAAAATACAATTACTTACAGGTTATTTTTATGCAACCACAGAATATTTATTTTTCTTAAATAAGGAAAATGATATTTATAATATAGTTGATGAAGGAAAAAATATAATAAAAAAACTATATGATAATAATCAAGAAAAATTCGAAGTGTATATTTTTTATATTTGCATTTTACAAGGAAAGAGAAAAAAATGGATAAAAAAAAGAAAATGGTATTTACGAGAAATTAAAAAACTATTTCCAAGTAATTCGGAAATAGATCAATATTTTCGGGAAATATTTTTACTGTAAGTAATGTTCAAGACTTTGTAACAATGATAGTATGTAATATACAATTACAAAATAAAAAAGATTCTTTTATTAAAGCAACCATTGACGACAAAGGGAATATATATGTTGCGACTGGAATGTTAGGTGTCGTTCAGAAATTTAACAAGAATGGCGACTTTATTAAGAGTATCTTAATTAAGGATGATATTGATATGATTAAGAATGAAAGAGATGGAATTCATGTATATGCAGGCAAGTTTGATTATACGGATTATCATATAACAGAGAAAAAAATAATAGAAAAAGAAATAAGTGAAACAGATTTAGATCATATAAAATCGGGACCCAATGAATTGGTGGTTGGTAATTTCTGGATTTTCAAAGGTAAAATTACAATCTTGAAAAGTAGTGTATTTCCAATAGATCCTTTTATTATTATGTATACAGCTATATTAATGGAAATTATATTTTGGATAAAAGCAAAGATAAGTCGGTTTAGAGAAAACAAAAGCAGCAAAATTGTAGTGATAACAGGAGGAGACGAAATTGGAAGTTAATGTAGAAATTGTATTAAGTTATAATGATGAAGAAACAGATTGGAAAGTAAAAAAAATATTTCTAGATTCATATACAGATTAAAGAAATACAGAACAGGAAATCGATTTTCTGGAGAATATACATATAAGATTAATTAAGATTCAGGACTATATAAACAAATAATTGAATTTTATAAATCAAATAGGAAAGATGTAGAATTTATCTGCTTAGGTTATGATGTAGAAGTTTTAGATGAAGAGTTTGAAAAGGCAAAAGCATTCGTTTTATGTTTTCCAGAATATTACTGTGAAGAATACGAAGATATTGAAAATGAATATAGTGAATGTGAAAGTTGTCATAGTAAAGAAAAAACAAATAGCTTATTTTATGCACAACCGAAAGGATATATAAAAAAACATGAGAATGATTATGGGTTTGCAGGATTGGATGGAACAGGAGAGTTGTTGTTATTACCAAAACTGGTGGAGAAATTAAAAGAATCAGGAGTAGATAAAAAATATTTTCAGCCGATTATAAGCAAAAGTAAAAAGATATTAGGATATACTTTTATTACTGATAATATATTACCACAGAAAAGTTATATTGATGAAAATTATAAATTTGAAAATCAATGTGAAAAATGTGAAAGAATAAATATGACAGAAAATGAAAACATTTTCTATTTCATACCGAAAAGAATAACAGAAGAAGGAATAAAAAATTTAAAGGATGTAAATAAGACATATGAATTTTACGATGAGTATAGGGAAATTATAATAAGTAAAAAGGTTGCACAAATTATAAAAGAAAATGTTCCATATGTAAAATTTTACCCTGTTATTTTAGATAACAGAAATTAAAAACAAATCAACTATTCAGGAACCACCCCACGATTCTCAACGATCGTAGAAAACACAATCATCGTACTAGTTTTCCCAAAGTGCTGCAATTTCCCAATAAATTCATCCAGTTCCATCGTACTAGGAAAAGCAACCTTCAGCAGCACAGAATAATTTCCAGTTACACAATCACATTCCAGTACATTTGGATGAGCTCGAAGAAAAGGATAAACTTCGGGTTTTTGTGCAGGGCTGATCTCAAGACTGATATATGCTTTAATATGATAACCAAGTTGGATCGGGTCAACAGAAGCATGAAATCCAGTCAGAATTCCTTCCGCTTCCAACCGCTTAATTATTTAAAGTAAATCAAGACTTTCATTAAAAAAAGAAAAGCTGAAACACAAAATTTGAACTTTAAATTTGGAAAGACAGGATTAAGGTTTACGAACATTGCATACTGTGTTAAGCTTCAACACATAAAATCTTGAAACAAGACGACAGCATCGTAATGGTCAAAAAAGCAGCAGCGATCACGAATGAAAAGTCTGGAAAACTTGACCAGCAAATCGCTTAGACGATCATTCAGGCATGTGATGAGATTCTGGATGGAAATCTAAGAGATCAGTTTATCGTGGATGCGATCCAAGGAGGGGCTGGAACTTCTGCCAATATGAATGCAAACGAAGTGATTGCCAATCGTGCGATAGAAATCCTTGGTGGAACCAAAGGAGATTACAGCATTGTACATCCAAACGATCATGTCAATATGTCACAGTCTACGAACGATGTAATCCCAACGGCAGGAAAGATCACCGTCTTAAAATTACTTCCACAAACGATCAAAGAACTTGAGAAATTAGAAAAAGCCATGGAAGAAAAAGAAGCAGAGTTTGATGATATCCTCAAAATGGGAAGAACACAGCTTCAGGATGCCGTTCCAATGAGACTTGGACAAAGTTTTGGAGCATTTGCGCATGTCTTAAAAAGGGATATCAAAAGACTAAAAAATGTTATGGACGAGATGAAAGTCTTAAACATCGGAGCAACAGCCATTGGAACAGCGATCAATGTAGCCCCTTACTATCTTGCAAACATTTCTTATGAATTAAGCAAAGTTGCAGGAATTTCATTAAAACAGGCAGATGATTCCAGCAAGACAGAATGGTTCATCCATCATGTCAGGAAAGATCAACCCAGTGATTCCAGAAGTTGTATCACAGGTTGCATACCTGATCATTGGACATGACTATACGATCACGATGGCAGCCGAAGCCGGACAGTGCGAAGAATATATTGAAAAAAGTGTTGGAATCTCAACAGCGTTATGTCCATATATCGGATATGCAAAGTCTGCTGAGATTGCAAAAAAATCACTAAAAACAGGAATTTCTGTAAAAGAGCTGGTATTAGAAGAAGGTCTGTTAAAGGAAGAAGAATTAAAAGAGATCTTAAAACCAGAGAAAATGACACAGCCTATGAGAGAAAAAGTGATGAAAGCAGTATCATAAATACAATTAGAATACAAAAAAGAATGAAAAGTAAGAAGAGGCTTTGGAGAAATTCAGAGCTTCTTTTATTGCAATATCCTCTCGCACAAGATATAATACATAAATAGAACATAAGTACGATTGGAGGATGGAAAGAATGATAATAATTCTATGCTTAGACAACAACAACGGTATGATGTTTAATGATCGAAGGCAGAGTCAGGATCGAGGCTTGCGAGAGTATATTGCGGAGATGACCAAAGGGGAGAAGGTCTATATGAATGCATATACAGAGAAGTTGTATGAAGAGATCAACGATCCGATTGTTTGTGAAGATTGCTTACACAAGGCAGGAAAAGGGGAGACTTGTATTGTAGAGAATCTTCCATTAAAACCAGTGATAGATCAGATTGAAGAGATCGTGATCTTCCGTTGGAATAAAGTCTATCCGTCCGATCAGGTACTGGATGTGGATCTTGGGGAATGGAAACTAGCAGAAGAAGAACAGATCGAAGGTTCCACTCATGAGATCACAAAGCAGATTTATCTTCCACAATAATCAGGCAGATAAATAAAAATAACAAGAGGAGAAACAAGTTGATGATGAGAGTAACAAAGAAATTATATGCCCTGCTGATCGCAGGAATGATGGCGGTATCACTGGCAGGATGTCAGAGTACAGGCAATAGCAGTAATCACGAAAGCACACAGAACGAACAAAGCAGAAAAGGAAGTACAAATTCTTCCACCAAATCTGTATCATCTGACAATATTCCGGATTTTTCAGGGAATATGACGGTTGCTGTTGACAATAATAATCCAGATTTTACATCCAAGGATCTGACAACAAAATCCTACGAGTCTTACAGCAGACTTGACTCTGAAGGAAGATGTCAGGTGGCGGAAGCGTGTGTTGGAAAAGATATCATGCCAAAAGGAAAACGCGGAACAATCGGCATGGTAAAACCAACCGGATGGCATACAGCAAAATACAATAACGTTGATGGGAAATATCTATATAACCGTTGTCATTTGATCGCTTACCAGCTGACCGGTGAGAATGCCAATAACAAGAACTTGATCACAGGAACAAGATCTTTTAACGTAGATGGAATGTTACCATATGAAGAGATGGTCGGTGACTATGTCCGTGAGACAGGAAACCATGTATTATACAGAGTCACACCAGTCTTTGACGGAGATGATCTGGTAGCCAAAGGGGTACAGATGGAAGCGATGTCTGTGGAAGATAAGGGAGAAGATATCAAGTTTAATGTCTTTGTATATAACGTACAGGATGGAGTGAAGATTGATTATGAAACAGGAGACAGTGAAGCAGACAGCAGCGTAGAGGTGACAACAGAGAATTCCAAAGCAAGCCAGAAATATCATACAGATCAGAATTCTTCCAATAACAGCAACAGTTCAGACAGCAGTAACAATTCAAACAGCAAAAGTTACAGAAGCAATAAAAATACAACAGCAGCGAAAACAAATACGAAAACAAGTACTTCACAGGAAATTCGAGGAAACAGCAGATCAAAAGTTTATCATTGTCCGGGACAAAGAGACTATGACCGTATGGGAACATCAAAATATTTAGTTACATTTAAGAGTGAGAAAGAAGCAAAGGCAGCGGGATATCATAAGGCACAAAGATAAAAGAAAGAGTTAACGATCCATAAAGACAGACAGGAGGAAACCATATGAGTTTAAATGCAACACCAAGAGGAGACAGAATTCACATCGCATTATTCGGGAAACGAAATGCCGGGAAGTCAAGCGTTATCAATGCTATGACGAATCAGGAATTAGCGATCGTATCTGATGTCAAAGGAACAACGACAGATCCTGTATACAAGGCAATGGAACTTCTGCCATTAGGACCAGTAGTTATGATCGATACCCCGGGACTTGATGATGAAGGAGAATTAGGGGAAAAGCGAGTCAAGAAAGCAAAAGAAGTCTTGGGCAAGGCAGATATCGCCCTTGTGATCATGGATGCTACAGCTGGTATGACAGAGTTTGAAGAAGATATGATACGTTTGATCGAAGACCGGAAGATTCCTTATCTGAAAGTCTACAATAAGATGGATCTTTCCAATGCCCAAGAATGGAAAGAAGACAAATCCTGCTTTGTCAGTGCAAAGGATAAAAAAGGGATCTGGGAGTTAAAAGAAGAGATCGGGAAACTGGTTCCAACGGATGATGACACGCTAAAGATCGTTGGAGATTTGGTCTGTCCGAATGATTTTGTGATCTTAGTCGTACCAATCGACAGTGCAGCACCGAAAGGCAGACTGATCCTTCCACAGCAGCAGACGATCCGTGACCTTTTAGAAGCAGGAGCAGCCTCTATTGTTGTAAGAGAAACGGAATTAGAAAAGACATTAGAAGAGATCGGCAAGAAACCAGCATTGGTCATTACAGACTCTCAGGCATTTGGCAAAGTCTCAAAGATTGTGCCAGAAGATATCAAACTGACTTCATTTTCGATTCTGTTTGCAAGATATAAAGGTGATCTGGAAGAAGAAGTCAGAGGAGTGAAAGCCTTGGAACATTTAGAAGAAGGGGCGAAGATCTTGATCGCGGAAGGATGCACTCATCACAGACAGTGCGATGACATCGGAACGGTGAAGATCCCAAGATGGTTAAAACAATATACAGGTAAGGATT
>OJUG01004172.1_pt1 | contig 11966 bp, 7 predicted proteins | sample 1599841 | NCBI WGS metagenome assembly OJUG01 (sample SAMN04168659, study PRJEB22393) | human gut metagenome | biome: human gut microbiome; feature: stool | host: Homo sapiens | collected 2014-05-12 | reverse complement strand
ACCAGATTTGAACTGGTGACCTCATCCTTACCAAGGATGCGCTCTACCGACTGAGCTACAGCAGCGAATTTGGCGACCCGGAACGGGCTCGAACCGTCGACCTCTAGCGTGACAGGCTAGCGTTCTAACCAACTGAACTACCGGGCCATTTTGTAGGCTCGTCCTATTATAAGCAAATACATCCTGCCTTCTAAAGATTCCAATGGCAGGAGCAGAAGAATTCGAACCCTCGGCATGCGGTTTTGGGATGGCTACAAAGAGCAACGTTCCTCTACTGCCCCAAACACTTACCAATCCATAGCAGTTCGCTCTTCACAATTCTGACGTTTTCTTGATGCTGTCATCCTTTGGGACAACGCATCCGCCGCACAGAACAATAAGGATTATACTTTACGCCGCAGCTTTTGTCAATCCTTTTTTTGATTTTTGAGACATTTTTTTAATGTCTCCATTATCCAGCAGACAGACAGCTGCCTTGAGGCACCTTTGCAGCAGGTGTGTTTTGTCGCTTCACAATTCTACTGATTTTGGAGTCCCAAGGGAAGCTGTGTTTTCGCCGTTTCCCTTTTTCTTTTGCCAACAAAAATTTTGCACTAACCAGACCAAATCTCTGAAATTTCCAGCGCCAAGGATGACCGTAGCGCACAGACATGGAAAAAGCCGCCCCTCAAAAACCAAGGCGCATAAAACAATGGAAAGCCCTTTCCTCGGGGAACTTCAAACCTATGAGAAAGAGCCATACTGGCGCCCTCGATGGATGCCTCCTTCCGGAGATGGCCGATAGCCTGCTGATCTGCATGGAAAGTATGGTGAACCAAGGCCAGCGTCTACAAAGAGGCCACCTGGGTCAAGAAGCTGAAAAACACGCTGAATATCCAGTTCCGCCAGTCCATTGCAGATCGCTTCTTCTGGGCTGGTCTGGAAAATTCTGAAATACCGGGAGAGCTACAGCCATATGAATCACGCTTTGGACAAGAGGGATGCCACCAGCGCGGATATCCTGCTAGATATTATTGTGAAGCTCTGGAGTTGCTGCAGTCCATTTTCTTTTCACCCGCACCTCGGCCGCAAGAGAAAACACCGCCAGGAACGGTGTTTTTTCTGTCACTCTTCAAATTGAAAAAACGCTCTGCCATCATGTCAGAGAACGGCAGGTCCCCCGCTGGACCAGGCTGGGCATCAAAATCTGGTGCACATAACCCTGGGTCCCCTTTTCGATCTTGTCCAGCAGCATATCCACCGCCTGGACGGCCATTTCCTTTTTCGGCTGCTCAATGGTGGTAAGGTCGATGCGCGGCAGCGCAGTGGAGGGGATGTTGTCAAATCCGATGAGGGAGAGATCCCCCGGGATGCGGATATGGAGCTCGTCAGCCGCCTTCAGGATGCCCAGTGCGTTGGAGTCCGTAGAGGCAAAGATCGCTGTATAGTCGATGGGCTTTGCAAACAGCTCCTTGACCATCTGATATCCATTCTCGATGGAGGACCGGGCAAAGTCGCTGTGATGGAGCCTGGGTTCCAGCCCGAATTGCCGGCAGGCCCGCAGATAGCCCTCCGCCCGGAGCTGATGGGTAGTGGAGTTCCGGCAGCCGAAGTACAGGATCTCCCGGTGTCCCAGTCCGTAGAGATACTCCACCCCCAGATAGGCGCCTCGGCTGTTGTCCACAGATACGTAGCTCTGGGGCTGATCCCGCAGATTCTCGCTGAGAAACACCGCAGGGATCTGCTCCAGCAGCGGGGCGATCTTCTCATAGGTGGCCGGGGACTGGGGGACGATCAAAATCCCGTCCACCCGGCGGCCCAGCAGCAGTTTGACCACCATCTCCTCCTGTTTCAAATCCGGCTCTGAGTTGCACAGCATAATGTTGTAGCCCCTGGCCCGGGCGCTCATCTCCACATAATAGGCCAGCTGGGACATGAACTCATTTTCAATGGCCGGCACCACCAGTCCCAGCAGATACGTCTTTTTCATCACCATGGAGCGGGCCACGTAGTTCCCCGTGTACCCCATCTCGTCGCACAGGCGGACAATCCGCTCCCGCGTGCTCTTTCCGATCTGGTTACTCCCCGACAGAGCCCGGGATACCGTTGCATAAGAGACACCGGCGGCCTTGGCCACATCCTTCAGTGTCACGTTCTTCATGATCTCTGTCCTTTCCATCGGTCCATGCCTGAGCCGGTTCCATTGCGTAAACGTTTTCATTTTGACGCCGTTAAAATCAAACAAATCGTCAATTTCACTTTTCTTATTGAACAGCATATAGAATTATATCAAACTTGTCAATATCTCCGAAAAAATTATCATTATAGTGATTTCTCCAAATCTGCCGAAGATTCTTTGGCGGGCGCCGACTTGACAAATGACAGACGGATATCCTAAAATAAAATCAAGAAAACCGCAAACGTTTACATTCTTCAGCTGTCCGTTTACAGAAGCTCTCCTGCCCACTGTGAATGGCGGCCTGAAACATAGGGGAGGTCTTTTGATGTCTGTATCCAATCACGGCGGTGCCCAGCTGGCAGAGGCCGTCCGGCATGCCTATGCCGCAGGGCAGGACGACTATCATCTGGAGCCCATGGTGCTGACTGAGCGCGGCGTTCCCGTCGGCCGCATCCGGGATCACGACGCGGTGGTGTTCTGCTGCCGCCGGGGTGAGCGGGAGATCGAGCTGACGGAACTGTTCACGGCGGACGACTTCCGGGCCGTGGAGCGCCGGAAGCTGAAGGATCTGTACTTCGCTATCCTGACACTGTATCACGACAAGTTCAAGCATCTGCCCATCGCCTTTGCGCCGGAACACGTGGTAAAACCTTTGGCCCAGGTCCTCTCCGAGGCCGGAAAAACCCAGTTCCACTGCGCGGAGTCCGAGAAGTTCGCCCATGTGACCTTTTTCTTCAACGGCGGGGAAAACACCTCCTTCCCCGGTGAAGAGGATGTGTGCGTCCCCTCTCCCAAAGGCATCGACTTTGACCAGAAGCCGGAGCTCTCCCTGCCGGAGGTGGCCCGGACTGTGGCGGGCGCCCTGGGGAAATACGACTTCATCGTCACCAACTTCGCCAACGGTGATGTCATCGGCCACACCCAGAACACCGCCGCCAAGCTGGATGCCTGCGGTTACGTCAGCCGGGCCCTGGAGCAGGTGGTGGATGCTGCCCTGGCCCAGGACTACGTGGTGGCCATCACTGCGGACCACGGCAATATCGAAAAGCTGTACACCGTTGCCGGGAAGCCGGACGGCTCCCACACCACCAATCTGGTGCCCTTTATTCTGATAGACTCCCGTCAGGAGGACCCCATCTCCCTGCGGGACGGTGCCCTCTGCGACGTGGCTCCCACAATATTAGACGTCATGGGCCTTCCTCAGCCCCTGGAGATGACCGGCCGCTCCCTGGCGGAGGGACACGCCTGGAGCCGGGGGCGGAGGATGCTCCTCATCATCTGCGACGGCTGGGGCCTGGGCGCCGGCGATGAGGGCGACGCCATCCACCTGGCCCACACCCCCTACTGGGACGCCCTTTTGGAAAATCGCTCCTGGTGCCGCCTGCAGGCCTCCCGTGAATTTGTGGGCCTGGGGGCCGGCAAGGCCGGCAACTCCGAGGCCGGACACTCCAATCTGGGGGCCGGCCGGTGCGTCATGCAGGACGACGTGCGGCTGGATGCAGCGGTGCAGGACGGCTCCTTCGCCCGCAATCCGGTCTTTCTGGAGGCCATCGAGCATGCCAGACGGAACCATGCCTCCCTGCATCTGCTGGCCTACCTCACCCATAAGTCCTCCCACGGGTGCATCGACTATCCCCTGGCCATCTGTGAGATGGCCAAGAAGCAGGGCCTGGAGGAGGTTTACTTCCACATCATCTTCGACGGCCGCTCCACCGAACCCGGCTCCGCCCCCGCGCTGCTGGCGGAGCTGGACAGCCGCCTGGACCAGATCGGGCTGGGGCGGATCGTGGACGGCGTTGGCCGGGGCGTGGTCCTGGACCGGGACAAGAATTACGACAAGGTAAAGCGGGCATACGATGCCCTGACGGACGGCCTGGGCGCCTGGTATTCATGAGCGCCGACGCTCGGCCCGCGCGGGATGCGCTCCTCATCCGGCGCGGGCCCTGTATTTGTGATACAGCCGCCAAGGGCGTGCTGCGAGATTGTCTGCACATTGGAAAAGAGGTGCGCTATGAAAACCGTGTTGGGCTATCTGCGCCCCCATGCCGGGCGGGTCGCCGCCGGTGCCGCCATCAAATTCACCGCAGCGGTCCTGGAGCTGATCCTCCCCCTCCTGCTGGCAGAAGTCATCGATGAGCTGGTGCCCGCCGGCGACACTGCCGCCATCTGGCGGACCGGCGGCTGGATGTCGCTGCTGGCTCTTGGGGCGGTGGGCTGCAATATTACCGCCAACCGGATGGCCGCCTGGGTCTCCATGGAGATGACCCGGGTACTGCGCCAGGATCTCTACCGCCGGATCCAGGGACTCTCCTGCACCCAGGCAGACCAATTCTCACCCTCCTCCCTGGTGTCCCGCCTCACCAATGACACCTACAATGTCCACCAGATGTTTGACAAGGTCCAGCGGGGCGGCATCCGGGCCCCCATGCTGGTGTTGGGCGGATTGATACTGACCTTTCTGCTGGAGCCCTCTCTGGCGCTGGTGCAGCTGGCGGTGAGCCTTCTCACCTTTCTCACCATTACGCTGGTGACCCGGCGGGGGATCCCCCACTACACCAGAGCTCAGGCGGCTGTGGACACGGTGGTGCGCATCCTCCGGGAGAACGCCGCCGGGGTGCGGGTGGTAAAGACCCTCGCCTGTCAGGTCAGGGAGCGGGATCGCTTTGACACAGCCAACCAGGCCCAGCGGCAGGCAGAGGCGCAGGCCGGGCAGGTCATGGCGCTGGCAAACCCCATAACCGATCTGCTGCTGAACGCCGGGCTCATCCTGGTAGTCCTGGTGGGGGCCCTGCGGGTCAACGCGGGACTGATGCCCCCGGGGCAGATCGTCGCCTTTATGACCTACTTCACTCTGATCCAAAGCGCCACACTGGGGCTTTCCAAGGTGTTCGTGAAGGTCAGCAAGGGCGCCGCATCCGCCCGCCGGATCCAGGAGGTCCTGCTGGCCCCGGAGCAGCAGCGGCAAACAGCGCCCCTGCCTGCTGGCGGCGGTTTTCTGGGCATGGACCGCGTCACATTCTCCTATCAGGGTGCCAAGCCGGATGTGGAGGAGGCGTCCTTCCTCCTGCGCCAAGGCGGGATGCTGGGAATCCTGGGGCCCACCGGCAGCGGCAAGAGCACACTGACCGCCCTGCTGCTGCGGCTGTATGACGCAGACCGGGGCGTGGTCTGGGTGGGCGGCATGGATGTAAAGGCCCAGGATCGCCGGGCACTCCAGAGCCGCTTCGGCGTGGTCTTTCAAAGCGACGACCTAATCCGCGGCACCGTCTATGAAAACATCTCCTTCCTGCGAAATCTCCCACGGCCAGCGGTGGGAGCCGCCGCCCGGACGGCCCAGGCGTGGCCCTTTATCTCCCAGCTGCCTCAGGGTCTGGACACCCCGCTGGACCTGGGCGGCGCCAATCTCTCCGGCGGCCAGCGCCAGCGGCTGCTGATCGCCCGGGCCCTGGCGGACCGGCCGGAGATCCTGATACTGGACAATGCCGACAGCGCCCTGGATTACTCCACAGCCGCCGCGCTGCGGCAGGCGCTGCGGCGGGATTTCCCCTGCACTACCCTGGTGATAATCTCCGAGCGGGTGTCCGCCGTGCGTGAAGCGGACTGCATTCTGGTCCTGGAAAACGGCCGCATCGACGCCCAGGGCTGCCATGACGCGCTGATGGCCTCCTGCCGGCGCTATCAGCGCATGGCCAAGCTCCAGATGGGAGGTGATGTCGGATGAAACGACATCTGTTTCGCCGGATGGGCCGGTTCCTGCGGCCCCAGGCGCCGTCCCTGGCAGGGGCTGCGGCGCTGGCCGCTCTGTCCGGTCTGCTGGCGCTGCTGGTGCCTCTCGTGGCGGGCTGGGCGGTGGAGGCCATCGGGACTGGGCCGGGGGCTGCGGACCTGACCGCGGTGCTGCGGTACTGTGCCGCAGGTCTCGGAGCCGCTGTCCTGTCCGCTGTTTGCAGCTACGGCGCCTCCGCCGCCCTGGTGCGGGTGGGGCAGACCGTATCCTACACATTGCGGAAGGCAGCTTTTCAGCAAATCACTCAGCTACCGGTCCGGTATTTTGACACCCACCCGGCGGGGGATCTGATCAGCCGGGTCTGCTATGATGTGGACACGGTCAACGCCGCCCTGTCCACTGATCTGCTCCAGATCGGCACCAGCCTGCTGACGGTCATTGGCTCCTTTGTGATGCTGCTGATGCTCTCCCCCCTGCTCTCCGGCGTGTTTTTCCTGACCGTGCCGCTCTCCGTCCTGCTGACGCGGCTCCAGATGAAGCATATCCATCCCCTGTTCCGCCGCCGCTCCCAGGAGCTGGGGGCCTTGAATAGCTTTGCGGAGGAGCGGGTCAGCTGCCAGCGGGCCATTCGGGTCTACGGCGTCGAGGCGGCAGATCTTCGGCAGTTCGCCGAGAAAAACGACGCCGCGCGTCAGATTGCCGAGCGTCTGTCCACGGGCAAACCCAAAAAGGACAAGGTGTACAACACCGCCATCTACCGTTTTGAGTGGAAGAGCGAGGAGTGCGTGACCATCGGCCTTGCCGGTCACATCCTTGCGCCCGATTTTTGCGACAGCGTGCTGTTCGATAAAAAGCTGGGCTGGTATTCGGTGACCGAGGACGGCGAGATGCTGCCGGCCGATATGCCGAGCCTGAATAAATATCCGCCGGTGATGGCTGAACTGCTGCGCCGCGCAGGCTTCAAGGTCGATCTTCAGTCGATGGACTGGGCCACTTTGGTCACGCGCCGTACGAAGAGCTCCCCCGTATCTGAGGGCGGCTGGAACGGCTTCATCACCTTCTGGAATCAGGCCGATACGTTCAACCCGCTCTTCTTTGCGCCGCTCACCGGCAGCGGTCTGAAAGGGTGGTTCGGCTGGACGGACGATCCGAAGCTTGAAGCGCTAAAGGATGAGTTTGTGGGAACTTCGGACCTGGCCAAACGCAAAGAGCTTGCCGAAGGCATTCAGCTGCGCGTCATGGATTCGGGCGTCTACGGCATGCTCGGTGAAGCCAAGCCCATCATTGCGCTCAGAAAGAATATTTCCGGGCTGGTTGAGGCTCCGATCAGCGTCTTCTGGGGTCTGAAGAAGGACTAAGCGCCTCAAACGCACACACGGCTTTTCGGCTGGAGACATTCTGCGCCTCCGGCCGAAACGCTTTGTGTTCGATTCTGCCTTTATCGAAAAAGAGACCCCTCGTTTTCTGCAGACTCCCGCTCTAAAAGAGAATAGGAGACCAGACATGTTCATTCTTCGAAGGTTCCTGGCCTTCATTCCAGTCGCACTGATCGTCGCGCTGATTGTTTTCCTGATGCTCCATTTGTCGCCGGGCGACCCGGTAGCGGCCATCGCGGGCGATTCCGCCACGGCTGCCGACATTGCCCGCATCCGCGCCGAGCTGGGACTGGACGATCCGCTGCCCGAACAGTTTGTGCGCTGGTGCATGGAACTCATTCAGGGCGACCTCGGCCGCTCCTACTTTCTCAACCGGCCGGTGGCGGATCTGATCGCCGACCGCGTTGGTCCGACATTGTCACTGGCGGGCTTCACGATCGTTCTCACCGTTCTCATTGCCGTTCCGCTCGGCGCTTGGGCGGCTTACCGCCAAGGCGGCTGGGTTGACCGTGCCTTGATGGGTTTTTCTGTCCTGGGTTTTTCCATTCCGTCCTTCGTGCTGGGCTACTGCTTCGTATGGCTTTTTGGGTTAAAGCTCAATTTGCTGCCGTCGCAGGGCTACGTCCGCTATGACGAAAGCATTGAGGGGTGGATCTCGCACCTGATCCTGCCGTCTCTCACGCTCTGCTGCATCTATGTGGCGCTCATCGCGCGCGTTACGCGCGCATCGGTGGCGGAGATGCTTACGGAAGACTTCATCCGTACAGCCCGCGCCAAGGGCATCACTGAAATGCAGGTGCTGCTCGGCCATGCGCTTCGCAATGCTGCGGTTCCCATTGTCACGGTTGTAGGCGTCGGCATCGCGATTCTGATCGGCGGCGTTGTGGTGACGGAGATTGTCTTCGCCATTCCCGGGCTCGGCAGTCTCACGATAGATGCGGTGATGTCGCGCGACTATCCGCTCATTCAGGGCGTCACGCTCTTTTTCTCGATGCTCTACATGTTCATCAACCTGCTGATCGATTTGAGCTACACGCTTTTTGATCCGCGGATCCGCGAGTGAGGAGACTGGGAATGTTTAAGAACGCTCTGCGCAAAGTCTTCGCCAACGGTTCCGTCCGTCTCGGCGGCGGCGTGCTGCTCCTTTTGATTTTGATGTCGATTTTTGCGCCTTGGCTCGGAACAATCGATCCGACGATGCTCGATCCGGGCAGTCAGAACCTGCTGCCCGGCACAACGAATGTCTTTATGACGCTCGACGGCGACGAGTTCGAGCACTTCTTCCTGATGGGATCAGACTCGCTTGGCCGAGATATCGGGAGCCGCACGCTCTACGGCGGCCGCGTTTCCATCACGCTCGGCATTTCAGTGGCGCTCCTCGCGGTTTTCTTCGGTACGGTTGCCGGGTTGCTTTCGGGCTATTTCCGCTGGGTGGATGCCGTGATGATGCGCGTGATGGATGGCTTTATGTCTATCCCGGCCATCCTCTTCGCAATCAGTTTGATTGCTATGTTTGGCAACGCTTTGGTCATCGTGGTGACCGCCATCGCTATTCCGAGTATTCCGCGCATTGCCCGACTGGTGCGCTCCGTTGTGCTGTCGGTGCGAGAGGAACCCTACGTTGAAGCGGCCATTGCCTTGGATACGCCGGTGTGGAAGATTCTCCTGCGTCACATCCTCCCCAACGCCACTGCGCCGCTCATCGTGCAGGGCACCTATGTTTGTGCTGAAGCCATTCTGGTCGAAGCCATTCTGTCCTTCCTGGGAGTCGGCATGCCGGTTGAGGCAGCGACTTGGGGGAACATCATGGCCGAAGGGCGCAGCCAGTTCAATGCGTATCCGCACATGGTGCTGCTGCCCGGCATCTTCCTCGTTCTCACGATCCTTTCAGTCAATATTCTCGGTGACGGTCTGCGCGATTCACTGGACCCGAAGTTCTCGAAGCGGAGCGACAAATGACGGAATCTTCTCTCAGGGCTCAAAAGCTCCCAGTGCTTGAGGTCGAAAACCTTGCCGTAAGTCTGCCGCCGGGCGGCGATCGTCCGAATGCCGTTGAGCACGTCTCCTTCACGGTCAATGAGGGTGAGGTGACGTGTCTGATCGGCGAGTCGGGGTCTGGAAAATCTGTTATCGCTTCAACGGTTATGGGACTGTTGCCGAAGGGACTCGCACCGGCCGAGGGTTCGGTGAAGCTCCTCGGGATGGATCTCTTTCGCCGAACACCAGACGAAATACGCCGGCTGCGGGGCGCCAAGATGGCCATGGTTTTTCAGGAACCGATGACCGCTCTGAATCCGGTGATGACCTGCGGCGATCAAATGGATGAACTCCTCAGAGCACACGTCCCGATGGGACCATATGAACGCCGCATCCGTATTCTTGACCTCTTCGAGGAGGTGCGGCTTCCGGATCCGCCGAGAATTTTCCGCTCATATCCGCATCAGCTTTCGGGCGGACAGCGTCAGCGCATTGTGATTGCAATGGCCCTCTTGCTTAAGCCCGATCTGCTGATCTGCGACGAACCCACCACCGCGCTCGATGTGACGACGCAGGCGAGCATTTTGAAGCTCATTCTGGAACTTCAAAAGAAGAACGGCACGGCGGTCCTTTTCATTACGCACGACTTTGGCGTAGTGAGTGAAATTGCTGATCAGGTTGTGGTGCTCGAACTCGGCAAACAGATCGAAACGGGACCTGCCAAATCGGTTCTGCAGCATCCGAAAGAGCCGTATACCCAGAAGCTTATCAATGCGGTGCCGGAATTAAAACCCCGCCGCCGCCCGCCGGTTGACGGCAATCCGACCCTTCTGGAAGCGAAGAATGTGGTGAAGACCTATACGCTCGGAGGCTTTTTTACCGGGCGGGTCAAGGTGCGCGCACTAAAGGGCGTCTCGGCCCGTCTTCGCCGCGGTGAAACCATCGGCATTGTCGGCGAGTCGGGCTCGGGCAAATCGACTTTTGCCCGCTCAATTGCTCGTTTGATTGATCCGACTTCGGGTGAAGTGTGGGTGAACGGGGAGAATGTGGCCGCGGCTTCCAAGCGCAAGCTCCACGGGCTTCGCCGTCGGCTGCAGGTGGTCTTTCAGGATCCGTACCGTTCGCTCGATCCCCGTATGACGGTGGGTGAATCCATTGTGGAAGGTCCCGTCAACTTTGGGGTTCCCAAGGAAGAAGCTTGGAAGCGCGCGCAGGAATTTATGAAGATTGTTCGCCTGTCGCCCGACGCACTCAATCGTTATCCGAATCAATTCTCCGGCGGTCAGCGTCAGCGCATTTCGATCGCCCGCGCACTCGCCTGTGAGCCTGAAATTCTGATTTGCGACGAAGCCGTTTCCGCGCTGGACGTTTCTGTGCAGGCCGACATCCTGAAGCTCTTGGAAGAAATTCAGGTGAAGCTTGGCATCGGCATCCTCTTCGTCACACACGATCTGCGTGTAGCGAGTCAGATTTGTGACGATGTGATTGTCATTCGCCGCGGCGAATGCGTGGAATCGGGTCATGTGCAGGATGTCTTTTTCCACCCGCAGCACGAATACACCAAGTCTCTTATCGCTGCAGCACCGGGTACGAACTACCCGTTCGGCCGTACTGCGCATCTTTTCTGATTTTTCTTTTTCCTGAGGCGTTTAACCATGAACAAGATTTTGGAGACGCTCGAAGCTGAGCGTGAAGAGCTTGCCGATTGGCGGCATGATTTCCATATGCATCCCGAGCTCGGTCTTGAAGAAACGCGAACGGCCGGGATCGTGGCGCAAAAGCTTCGCTCCTGGGGTATTGAAGTGACTGAACACGTCGGCGTAACGGGGGTCGTCGGCGTGATTAACGGCGATCTGGGGCCGGGACGTTCGATCGGTCTGCGCTGCGATATGGATGCGCTTCCCATTACGGAGTGTTCGTCGCAGTCTTGGAAGTCGACCGTCAAGGGCAAAATGCATGCCTGCGGTCATGACGGCCACACGACGATGCTTTTGGCTGCCGCGCGTTACCTTTCGCAGCATCGGAACTTTCGCGGCCGCGTCGTTCTGGTGTTCCAGCCGGCCGAAGAAGGTACGGGCGGCGCCTTGGCCATGATTAAAGACGGCCTTTTTGAACGCTTCCCCATGGATGAGATCTATGGGATGCACAACTGGACGGATGTTGAGCCCGGTACTTTCTCCGTGAAGAGCGGCGCTGCTATGGCAGGGTCGGACTTTTTCACGATCAAGCTTCACGGCAAAGGGGCGCATGGTTCCGCTCCGCAGCTTTCGGCGGATGCGGCTTTGGCGGCATCTCTCGTCACCGTGGCCTTGCAGCAGATCGTTGCGCGTAATGTTGCGCCGCTTGATTCAGCGGTGGTGTCGGTCACCAAGATCCATACGGGATCAGCCTTCAACATCATTCCGCAGGAAGCTGAACTCGGCGGCTGCACTCGATTCTTTTCAAGTGAAACCGGCTCGATGCTTCGCCGCCGAATCGAAGAAGTGGCCGTATCGACCGCTGCTGCCTGCGGCGTTAAAGCGGAGGTGGAGTTTGAGTCCATTTATGCGGTTTTGGATAATGTCCCTCAGCTCGCTGAAGCCATGAAGAAGGCTGCTGCTGCAGTTGTTGGTGAAGCCAAGACTCAGTGGGCCGCGAATCCGCAGATGGGAAGTGAGGATTTCTCCTTTATGCTCGAAAAGGTGCCGGGCGCCTACTGCTTCTTGGGCGGTCAGGCTCCGCACGGCGC
>OJUG01004167.1_pt1 | contig 11984 bp, 9 predicted proteins | sample 1599841 | NCBI WGS metagenome assembly OJUG01 (sample SAMN04168659, study PRJEB22393) | human gut metagenome | biome: human gut microbiome; feature: stool | host: Homo sapiens | collected 2014-05-12 | reverse complement strand
CCTCATTGTGAATAATCTGAAATACAGACAGCAAACGAGCAGCAAAAAGAAAAGCTCAATGAATTTTCTCCATGAAAAAATCTGTCAGTAACATAATCAAAAAAGTCACAGTTGACTTCTCCCCTTCTCCCCATTAAAATAAAACATAAATGTCAATACATCAAAAGAGGAGTGGTTATATATGGAACATTTAAAAATACCGGAGGGATATTCTTCTCCGCTTACAATCCGTGAAACAGAAGTCGCTATCAAAGAAGTTAAGGATCATTTCGAGCGCGCGCTTGCAAAATCTCTTCATTTGACGCGTGTATCTGCCCCGTTGTTTGTTCTTCCGCAGTCCGGTATGAACGACAATCTAAACGGAATTGAACGTCCGGTATCATTCGGAATCAAAGAGCAGGACGATGCCTGCGCGGAAATCGTTCATTCCCTCGCAAAATGGAAGCGATATGCCTTAAAAAAATACGGTTTTCATTCCGGCGAAGGTCTTTACACTGACATGACTGCAATCCGTCGTGACGAAGATACCGATAACATCCACTCCCTTTATGTCGATCAGTGGGATTGGGAAAAGATTATTTCCAAAGAAGAACGGAATATGGAAACACTGGAATACACAGTCAGAAAGGTATACAGTGCATTAAAAGATACCGAGGACTACATATCAAGAAGGTACAACTATATCGAACCTCTTCTTCCTGATGATATTTTCTTCATCACTTCACAGGAACTGGAAGACATGTTCCCTGACTGCACTCCAAAAGAACGAGAACTGCGTATTGCAAAAGCAAAAGGCGCCGTATTCATCTCACAGATCGGAAAAGTGCTCGCTTCAGGCGAAAAGCACGACGGACGTGCGCCGGACTATGACGACTGGGAGTTAAACGGCGATATCATCGTTTATTATCCGGTTCTTGACATCGCTCTCGAGCTTTCTTCTATGGGCATCCGTGTCGATGAAGAATCATTAAAATCTCAATTAAAAACCGCAGGATGCGAAGACCGCGCTAAACTGCCTTTCCAGAAATCTCTTCTTGACGGAGAACTCCCTTATACTGTAGGCGGCGGGATCGGCCAGTCACGTATCTGTATGTATTATTTAAGAAAAGCTCACATCGGAGAAGTCCATTCTTCTATGTGGCCGGAATCAATCGTCGAAACCGCTTCCGAAAACGGAATCCATTTATTATAAAATGCACAAAACTGCCGCACTGAACTTAACTAAAAATCAGTTCAATGCGGCAGTTCTCTTTTATTCAGACATCATGGTTTCTTCATAGAAGAAATCCGTTTTCTTCTAAAGTCCATGTGTCGTCTTTACTTTCACGTGTAAACATCCAACTATAACCTTCATATGAAGTTCCCGGAGTGAACACGCCCGGTTCGGCATCCTCCTCAACATAAAAATCCATATCTATGATCAGTGTCTCTAATCCCTTGTCTTCATATTTTTGAAGGAGCGGAGCATATCCCGCATCATTTTCATGAAGAGAAGTTACATGGCAGTCCGGCATTTCCTTTATGAGGTTTTCTTCGATTATTTTAACTGCGCGGTCGATAGCCGGATCATTTTCAGGCAGATCTATAACAGCATCCGCCAATATTTTTTCCGAAGCCTTTTCTTCTTTTATAATATGTACTTTACCGTCCTGCAGCGTTTCAAAACACTGCAGGACGGTTTTATTTTGCCAAAAATGATTCATTTTTTTAAAAAAGGCTTGCAAAAGGCATTCTTATGCGGTATAATATCTCTCGCAGTCACAAATGTGATCTGCCTCTTTAGCTCAGTCGGTTAGAGCACCTGACTGTTAATCAGGGTGTCGCCTGTTCGAGTCAGGCAAGAGGCGCCAGAAGAAAAGGCAATGTTCCACAGAACATTGCCTTTTTTGTTTGTCCCATACTACACCCTTTTTCTGTACAGCCATGCAGTCGTGTTTCTCCTCTGTTTTTGGGCTTCTCTGTCCCAAAAACACAGCATCCATGCGAAAAAAGCATCAAGCATAATGATTTCTTAAAATTTGACTACTTGAAGAAGATGTCACATTGTGGTATACTGCTTATAAGCTTTGGGAATTTGTATCTGTTTTTCCAAAGTCCGGCACACAGATCAAAGGGTAGGTGCTCCCTTCTTTTGATAGCAGCCGACCGGTGTTTTGTCATGGTTCTCCGCAGGACAGGACAAAGCACCGGTCTCTGTGCTGTTGTTTCAGGCTCCGGCTCTTTTCACGTTGTCAGATCTGCGGCAGGCCGCTTCTTCAAAACGCCTGCCGCTGTTTGAATAAATTTGTATATGATCAAAGGAAGCATCTATGCGTTATACCTATGTCCGGCAGCACGACACCACTGACTGTGCGGCTGCCTGCCTCGCAATGGTGTGCCTCCATTACAAAAAGGAAGTTACCATCACCCGCCTGCGCGATATGATGGGTACCGACCTGAAAGGCACGAACCTTGTTGGTTTGCAGAAAGCCGCTAATGAGTTGGGTTTCACCACTGCAGCGGTTCGCGTAGACCGTGAAAATTTCCTCAGCGATTTCTCGCTGCCCTGCATTGCGCAGGTCATCACCGATCAGGGTCTGGCCCACTTTGTGGTCGTCTTTAAAAAGACCACCATCAAAGATGACGGTGAGCGTCGTCGGCACATGCTGAAAGAAGCCGAAGCCGCCAAGGAAGATGAGAAGAACGGCAAAAAACACAAGTGCAAGGATTATGTCGTGATCGGCGACCCCGGCAGTGAGCTGAAAAAGATCAGTCTGGATGAGTTCTACAAGAACTTTACCGGTGTTCTGCTGCTGATGAACCCCACCTCGGAGTTCAAGGGTGGTAAGATTGAAAAGGGCGGCATGTTCAAGCGTTACGTCGACCTGTTGCTGCCCCAGAAAAAGCTTTTTGCCTATGCGATCCTGAGTTCTCTGATCGTTACGATCCTGGGCATTGCCTCCTCCATGTTCAACAAGATCCTGATGGACGAGGTCTTGCCATATGGCCTAGACAATCTGCTGGTCACGCTGATCCTTGTGTTCAGCATGGTCAGCATCACCAATACACTGGTGGGCTTTGTCCGGCAGTGGGTTCTGATTCACCTATCCATCAAGATCGATATTCCGCTGATGCTGGGTTACTTCGGGCATATCTTCCGTCTGCCCATGAAGTTCTTTGCCACCCGCAAGACTGGTGATATCACCACCCGTTATTCGGATGCAAACACCATCAAATCCATCTTTACCAGCATTGCGCTGAGCCTGATCATGGATATCTCGATGGCCATTATCACCGGTATCATCCTGTTCCGCATGAATGCGATGCTCTTCTCGATCTCGCTGTTCATGGCTCTGGTCAGCATTCTGCTGGTGCTGATCTACAAGCAGCCTTACAAAAAGATCAACGAAGAGACCATGGTGCAGTCTGCTGCACTGAACAGCCAGATGATCGAAAGCCTGCGCGGCATTGAGACGGTCAAGTGCAACGCCAACGAGGATACCGAAATGGAGAACCTCGAGCGTGAGTACATCAAGAGCCTGAAGATCAGCCTGCGCTCCAGCAAGATCAGCACCACGCAGGGCCTGATTTCCTCCTTCATTTCCACCGGTTTCAGCATGCTGACCACCTATGTGGGTATCAGTCAGGTTCTGAAGGGGGAGATGACACTGGGCGGATTCATGGCCTTCAGCACGCTGTCCTCTTACTTTACTTCCCCGCTGAGCAACCTGATCGGTCTGCAGATGCAGATTCAGGAGGCCAGCATTTCCATGAAGCGTCTGGGCGAGATCATGGATTATCCCTCCGAGACGGTCGGCGACGAAGACCGCACCGATCTGGACAAGGTGGAGGGCGATATCGAGTTCAAGGATGTCACTTTCCGTTATGGCAACCGCGCCCCTGCACTGGATCACATCAGTTTTACCATTCCGGCCGGTAAAAAGGTCGCGCTGGTGGGCAGCAGCGGCAGCGGCAAATCCACGATCACCAAGCTTCTGCTCAAGTATTATGAGCCGGAAGATGGCGAGATCGACTTGAACGGTGTGAATCTGGCTGAATACACCAATGATTCTGTCCGCCGCGCAATTTCTTATGTGCCGCAGAACGTTGAGCTGTTCAGCAAGACCATTTATGATAACATCCGCGTTTCCCGTATGGACGCTACGATGGACGAAGTTAAGGAAGCTGCCAAGAAGGCAGATGCTCACGACTTTATCCGTCATCTGCCCCTGCAGTATAACACCTATCTGGAAGAAGCAGGCAACGGCCTGTCCGGCGGTGAAAAGCAGCGCATTGCGCTGGCACGCGCTTTCCTGAAAGATTCCAACCTCTACATTCTGGATGAATCCACCAGTAATCTGGACTTTGCTACGGAAAATCTGATCTTCAACATGATCTACGATCAGCTTGCAGATCGTTCCATGCTGATCGTAGCTCACCGCCTGTCCACCGTTCGTGACTGTGATCTGATCCTTGTGATGGACCACGGCAGGATCGTGGAACGCGGCACGCACGATGAGCTGCTTGCCAAGGAAGGCAAGTACTACGAGCTGTGGAACATGCAGCAGGGTATCTACCGCAGCAAAAAGGCAGAGCCCAAGCAGTCTGTCATGCAGGCCGTGGTGGAAGAGGATGACGACGGTGAGTCGATCACCTATTGATGTGTTGCAGCCGGGTGCGTACCCGGTTACATATGAAAGAGAGTAATTCATGATGGATAGCTTGATTTGACATAGTTTTGCTGTGTCAGATAAAAAAGAGCTAGAAAGACATTCTGTTTAGTAGAAGTAGATGGTGTTATCCTGAACAGGCCCGCCTGCTCAGGTAACTATGCCTCACTATGGTGTGCCCGGAGGCAAAATGCCTCCGGGCACATTTTATTTGCAAGATCCCTATTACTTTTATAAGTAGTAGGCGATCGGGAGCGGAGAGGAAGCTGCTCTCTGCAGCGGTTTTCTCCCCTTTCTCGATTGCCTATTACTGCCTCTTCTGAGGTAAATCTGAAAAGGAACCGAGGTATTCAACATGAAAGAGATCAAAGTAGCCGAGAACAAGACCCTGAAGCTCACCAATGTGCTCTCCCGTGAGATCCATCCGGAAGAGATGGCCAGTCTGCCCGTGGTGCTGACCCAGATGCACAACTTTATCAAGAGCAACAACGCACAGCCCATTGGCCCCATTGTGCAGGCCATGGTGGTTGGTGAGGACCGTCAGATGCACCTGTACATGATGCAGCAGGCTACCCAGTTCATCGGCCAGATGGAGCAGGACTACCATATGGATGCTATTCTGCGCGTGAAGAACTGCCTGTATGCCCACTACACCGGCCCCATGCCCGAAAGCCAGCTGGCTTCCTACAAGCTGCAGGTCCACGCTTTTGAGAATGAGCAGAAACTGACCGGCACCTCCTATACCATCTATGTCAATCAGGACGAGGATGATGCCGTGGTCGATGTCTTTATGGAGACCAAGTAATTATGACGATTAAAGTTCAGAACCTTTCGGATCTGCAGGATCGCCGCATCATGATGGAAAAAAAGCTGCCGCCTTATGGCTACGCTTTTGTCATTCTGGTGGGCATCTTCATGCTGTTTCTGGTGGTGTGGAGCACCCATACCAACCGCATTTATGTCAGCCAGAACGCAGGCACCGTGCAGGCCAGCAATAAAACCTATATCATGTCCAGTTATTCCGGCTCCATTACCGAGATGTATATTTCGGAGGGCAGCTATGTGAACGAGGGCGACCTCGTGGCCCACATCAAGAGCACGGATATCGACATGCAGCAGGATAACCTGGAAAGCCAGCTCAAGATCTACCAGACCCAGCTGGACCAGTACAACAAGCTGCTGCAGTGCGTGCAGGATGATACCAACTACTTCAGCGAGACAAACCCCGAAGATCAGCCCTACTACTATCAGTACGAGACCTACAAGAGCCAGGTCTCCCAGAAGACCTTTGATGCCACGGCCTATCAGGCTGCCGGTTACTCCGATGCTCAGATCAAGACCATGATGGAGCAGAGCCAGAGTGAAGTAGAAGCTCTGTACTACTCCACCATGCAGTCCATCTCCCAGAGCATTACCAGCGCACAGAGCAACGTGGACAACGTTCAGGCTCAGCTCGATGCCTTGAACACCGGTGCCAACGATTACTACATCTACGCCCCCACCTCCGGTGTGATCCACATGGATACTCCTTACAAAGAGGGCATGGTGCTGAGCGCAGGCTCCCCGCTGGCCACTGTTGCCAGCGAGAACGACGATCTGGAGATCGTTGCCATGGTCACCGTGAATGACCGCCCGCTGCTTCATGTGGGTGACCCGTGCAAGATCGCCATCACCGGCCTTTCGGAGTATTCCTATGGCACCCTGACCGGCACTGTAACGGCCATTGACAGTGACGTGACGGCCAGCTCCAACGCTTCCTACTATAAGATGACCATTAAGCCCGATGCCACTTATGTGGTGAGCCGCAGCGGCGACAAGGTGGATCTTTCCAACGGCATGAGTGTTACTGCCCGCGTGGAGTACGATCAGGTCACCTATTTCGAGTACGCAATGGAAGCCCTGGGCGTTCTGTTCCGCTAAACCGGAGCTGTGCTGACTGCCAGCCGCCGTTATATCACCCAAAGAGGTACACTTACTATGAAATCAACCGCAAAAAAACTGGCCGTCTGTGCGGCAGCGCTCTGCCTGCTGGCCTGCGGCACAGCTGTGTCTGCGGCCGCAGCAAGCCCTGTCTCCGGCCTTGCCCTGAGCGGCGTTGCCATGCCGTGGGATCAGGACGTGCCTGCCGAAAGCATTGAGGCCGGCAGCTATACAGCCAACATGCTGCTGGGTTCCTCTCAGCAGCTGTCTCCTGTGGTGCGTCCGCGCAACTCTACCGACTCGGTTGTCTTTATCTCGGACGATACTTCCATTCTGACCGTGAGCAACTCCGGTGTCGTGCAGGCTGTGGGCGTAGGCACCACCCGCATCACCGCTGCCGCAGGCAACCAGATCTGTGCCTACACCATCGTTGTCTCCATGGATTCTTCCATGATCGTTACCGAGATGGACCTTTCCCTTTCCTCCAACACCATCTATGTTGGCAACTCGGTCTCGGCACAGCTGCAGGTGCGGCCTACTTCGGCTTCCAACTATGCCACCGTCGCCCTGACCTCTTCCAATGAGAAGGTCGCCACGGTAAACAATTTCGGCCGTGTTACCGGCATTGCCCCCGGCACCGCCACCATTACCGCTACCTGCGGTTCGGTGACTGCTACCACCAATGTCACGGTCATGAGTATTCCCAACTCCAGCACCGGCACCGCCAGCACTGGTTCTTCCAACAGCGGTCAGGTCGTCACGGTGAATCCTTCCTACGTTGTGCTCAAGCCCGGTGCCACCCGCACCCTGACCGCCAGTGTCAAGCCTTCTTCCGCTTCCCAGAAGTTCACCTATAAGTCCGCCAACAGCAACATTGCCACGGTCAGCCCCAGCGGCGTGATCACGGCTGTGGGCACCGGCGCTACTTCCATTACCGTTTCCAACGGCACTGCATCCGCCATGGTCACGGTCATCGTCAACCGTTCGGCTGCATCTTCTTCCGATAATTCTTCGGACAGCAGCTCCACCGAATCGGATAACGATACTCCCATCGAGATCGATCCCGTTGTGCAGGCCATTCAGGACAGTGAGGACAACGAGATCGTTTTCACACAGGCCGAGGTGCCTACCGTGACCGGTGATATCCTCAATGCGCTGCGCACCACCGGCAAGACCCTGTGCGTGGTGGGTGATGGCTACACCATGCAGATTGCAGGCAGCGGTGTCAAGAGCACCACCAGTGAGCTGGACACCATGCTCATCCTGACTGAGTCCGATCAGGGCATCGAGTTTGAGCTGGACAAGGGCAAGGCTCTTCCCTGCTCGGTGCGCATCGATCTGGATGTGAGCACCTATACCCGCCTGTATCTGTACAACGCCGTCTCCAACAAGTGGCAGTACCTGAACAGCTACACCGACGGCATCATCACTGCCGATACTGCAGGCCGTTATCTGCTGACCAACCAGAACCTGAAATTTGCCAATATCAACTGGACCTTCTTCATTGCCGGTGGTGTTGTAGTGGTTCTGATCGGCATTGCATATGTTGTGCTGAAAAAGCGCTACTGGTTCTGGTAATTTTCAAAACCACTCTTTCATGAAACAGTAAGACCCTCTCTGAGTGTGATATGCTCCCCCTAGAGTAGACAGAGTAAAACAAAAACTCTGCGTACTCTGGGGGTATTTTTATATCAAGAAAGAACAATCACTTTTGCACAAAAAATTCGCCGTCTCCTTGTGGAAACGGCGAACAAAAACTTATATTATTTCTCTGTCTACTTGACGGAGCGCACTTCAATGGAACGCCTGGGCTTTGTTTGCATTATGATGTCTGCCTTCGTTACTTTTCAATGGGCTGCGAGGGCTTCCAGTCCTTGTAGTTCTCGTAGCGGCTCTCGCGGATCTTGGTGTGGGACCAGATCTCGTCCGCCGTGGGCTGCCAGTTGGCTGCATAGTTCTTGCACTTCTCGCACAGGTGCTCCACGCTCTCCGGCGACTGCAGGTCGGTGCTGTGGGCACCGGTCTCGTGCACCATCTTCTGCAGCAGTTCGGGGTTTTCCAGCATCGGGCAGGGACGCAGATGGTTCTTGTTGAAGGGCTGGCCGTTGTGATAAGCCATGAACAGCGGGCTGTGCAGAATTTCCAGAATGCTCTGATCGTGGATATTGGCATTGGAGTAGTGGATGAACACGCACGGCTCTGCGTCACCGGCAGAGTTGATGTGGAAGTAGTTGCGTCCGCCGGCAATGCAGCCGCCCACGAACTCGCCATCGTTCTGGAAGTCCATCGGGTAGAACGGGATATCGCACTCTTCCGAGCGCAGATAGCGGATGCGGTCGATCATATATTTGCGCTGCTCCGGGGTAGGCATCAGTTCCGGTGCTGCCTCGTTGCCCACGGGCATGTAGTGGAAGTAGAAGCCGAAGTGTGCACCCTTCTCGCACAGGAAACGCATGAACTCATCGTTGGTAACAGCTTCGATGTTATCGCGGGTGTAGCAGATGGACGTGCCGAACACGATGCCGTGCTCCTTGAGCAGATCCATAGCATGCATAACAGCGGCATAGTGCCCCTCACCGCGGCGGGCATCGTTGGTCTCCGGGGTGCCCTCGATGGACAGCATGAAGGCAATGTTGCCCAGACGCACCACCTCTTTGCAGAACGGCTCATCGATGAGGGTGGAGTTGGTGTAGATGGCAAACTGCACATCGTTGTGCTTCTCGGCCAGCTTGAGGATATCAGCCTTGCGCACCAGCGGCTCGCCGCCGGTCAGCATGTACAGGTATACGCCCAGCTCCTTGCCCTCGGTAACGATCTTGTCCATATCCTCAAAGCTGAGGTTATTCTTGTGACCGTATTCACCGGCCCAGCAGCCCACGCAGTGCATATTGCAGGCGGAAGTGGGGTCGAACAGGATCAGCCAGGGGATGTTGCACTGATACTTCACGCGGTTCTCGCGGATGGTCTTGGTGCCGCGGAAGAAAGCCTCGTAGCCCAGATTCAGCGCCATGGTGCGGGCCACGTTGGGGTCGGTCTGATCCAGCACACAGTTGATGAGCTTGGACCACTTGCTGTCGGGGTCGGTCAGGGTCTGTCTGGCGTGTTCGTAGGCTTCATCGCTGAACGAACTGCCATAGAACTGCTTTGCAACATCCACCAGCTGTCCCACGGTTTTCTGACGATCTTTATCGGCATGAGAAAGCACCACGTCCACCATTTTACCAACGGCAGCACGCTGCATTTTATGAGTCAGGCTCTCAACAGAAGTATTCATTATCCTTTTCCTCCAAACGGTATTTTTCGGAAATCTCTTTTTCTATTTCTATGCCATTACTCTACCACTCTATCCCACAAGTTGCCATAAACAGAAAAAGCGCCGTGATAGAAAACCCATCACGGCGCGGATTATGATAAAATTTTGTCGTTCTTCCGGTTCAACCGTCCTGTTCCAGATGGATCTTATTGCTGGCAAGGCGGCATAACGCACGGCGCAGATCGCCCTGCAGCATCCGTCCCATACGTTCTACCATCACAGCGGGTTCGGTCTTCATATCCCGGCGGATCCATTCCAGCACCACGCCCACCAGCGCATATTTGTAAAAATCCACCACAAACTGCTTGTCATCGTCCTGCACGGTGATGTCGCGGCATTCGCGATCCGCAAATTCCTTCAGCATGGGGTCCAGAAGCTTGTACAGATACTGCTCCACCTGTTCACGCCCCACAGAGCGGTATACGTTCAGTACCAGTGCTTTGTTATCCCGGATCTGGTGCAGGATGTCCAGAAACGCTTCGGTCCATGTATCAAAGCTCTGGCAGCCTTCCATCGCCTTGGTTGCATCTTCCGTCAGGATCCAGTCCACCAGATCGTAAATATCCTTAAAGTGGTAGTAAAAGGTCATGCGGTTCACACCGCAGTCCTCTGTGATATCGTTGATCGTGATCTTATTGAGGGGCTTTTCCAGCAGCAGCTTTTTCAGCGATGCTTCCAGTGCCCGCTTCGTTGTTTGTGACACAAAAACCTTCCTTTCCCAACCGTAGAAATTTTTCCCGCTGCGTACGGCGATTGGCAGCTTCGTACATTATAATACCGCAAAAGTCGTTCCGATTGCAAGCATTGATTCTGTCCATTTTGTAAACAAAGAATCTTCCTGCGTTTTCACTCCGGCAGTTTCTCGCTTCAAAAGCCGTTTCTCATCCCCCAAACCCCTTCCGGCGGTGCGCAATGCCTGCAAAAGCGGCTTCTTCCGGCAAAAAAGCGGAAAAGGCCCTTGATTTTATATTCCTCTACGCTTAGAATGGGAGCAGACGGCTGTGATTGAAGTGCCGTTTTGAGGGAGGGTACAAACTATGATGGATACCATTGGTTTTCTGGGCTGCGGCAACATGGGTGGAGCCATCGCCCGTGCCGTTTGCAAAGCTGTTGACCCTAAGAAGGTTTTTCTGGCAAACCGCACTGCGGCCAAGGCACAGGCACTGGCCAAAGAACTGGGCTGCAAAACAGCCACCAATGCCGAGGTGGCCGGTGACTGCGACCTGATCTTTCTGGCCGTGAAGCCCCAGATGATGGAAGCACTGCTGGAGCCGCTCAGATTCACGCTGGATGAGCGCCCCAGCCGTTTTGTGCTGTGCAGCATGGCAGCGGGCCTTTCGATCGCCCGCATTCAGGAGCTGGCCGGTGAGGACTTTCCTGTGATCCGCATCATGCCCAATACCCCGGCATCGGTGGGCGAGGGTATGATCCAGTACTGTTCCAGCAATGTCACCGCTGAGGAAGAAGAAGCCTTCCTCAGGATCATGGCTCCTGCGGGCCGTCTGGACGCCGTGCCGGAAAGTCTGATCGATGCCGCCAGCTGCGTTTCCGGCTGCGGCCCGGCATGGGTGTACCAGTTTATTGAGGCTCTGGCCGACGGCGGCGTGGCCTGCGGCCTGCCCCGCGCCAAAGCGCAGGAATATGCCGCGCAGATGGTTCTGGGCAGCGCAAAGCTGGTGCTGGAAAGCGGAAAGCATCCCGGCGAACTCAAGGATGCTGTGTGCAGCCCCGGCGGCAGCACCATTCAGGGCGTGCGCGTGCTGGAAGAGCACGGCCTGCGCGGTGCGGTGATGGATGCCGTGATCGCCTCGTACAATAAGACAAAGGAAATGGGAAAGGGTTAAGGATATCATGCGCATCGTTGTAAAAGTAGGCACTTCTACTCTGGCATACGCCACCGGACGGCTGAACATCCGCCACACGGAACAGCTGGTCAAGGTGCTCAGCGACCTGAAAAACGAGGGCCATGAGGTCATTCTGGTGTCCTCCGGTGCCATTGGCATGGGCGTGGGCAAGCTCTCACTGCCAACCCGCCCAAAGGACACCACCACCAAGCAGGCCTGCGCCGCTGTGGGCCAGTGTGAGCTGATGTACACCTACGA
>OJUG01004143.1_pt1 | contig 12057 bp, 14 predicted proteins | sample 1599841 | NCBI WGS metagenome assembly OJUG01 (sample SAMN04168659, study PRJEB22393) | human gut metagenome | biome: human gut microbiome; feature: stool | host: Homo sapiens | collected 2014-05-12 | reverse complement strand
ACATGTACAGTTTATGGGGGCGGTTCAATATTCTGAAATGCAAAGGGAATATGAACTGTCAGATGTACTAATTATGCCAAGTATTAGAGAAACAACTGGAACGGTGCTTATCGAAGCCATGTCTCAAGGAATGCCTGTAATTACAATTAACAAGTTTGGAGGAGCAATACTGGTAGATGAGAATACGGGCTGGTTATATAACGGCGAAAATCGAAAATCATACATAGATGGTTTAAAAAATGCAATGGTTGCTTGTATTGAAAATCCGAAAGAAGTAGAAAGACGCGGACAAAATGCTAGAGAGAAAGTAAAAGGTTATACATGGAAAAGAAAATGTAATCAATATGAGGAAATATATAAAAGTCTAAATTGTGTTGACTAAAATTGTAATTAATAATGGCTCTGTATGTAAAGATGCATAGAGGTAAGGAGTATTGGATTGAGGCAAATGGATAAAAAGGATGGTATGAGTAAAACGGTTACGGTAGTTATACCGATTTATAATGTTGAAAAATACCTGAATAGATGCATTGAAAGTGTTGTTGGTCAAACATACGAAAATTTGGAAATTATATTAGTGGATGATGAATCGCCAGATAATTGTCCCCAAATTTGTGAGGATTGGAAAAATCGAGATAATAGGATTAAGGTAGTGCATAAAAAGAATGCTGGCTTGGGATACGCAAGAAATACTGGCATCGATTGTGCAACTGGAGAGTATATCTGTTTTGTTGATAGCGACGATTATGTTGCTGCAGATATGGTTGAAAAAACATATAAATGTGCAGAACAGTATAATGCGGATATAGTATTATATGGATATAACGTAGTCGACTCTAATGGGAAAAAGGTGAAGGAATGTATACCAAAGCCTTATAAGACATTTTATAAAAATGAGGAAATACAAAAATATGTCTTACCTAATATGATAGCGACTGATCCAAATGCAGGAGACGAATTTTGGATGAGTATGTGCGGCGGGTTATTCTCAATGCGACTAATCAATGAAGCAAACTGGCGGTTGGCGTCAGAAAGAGATATTATATCTGAAGATGTATATTCATTACTTCAGTTATACAATAGTGTAACAAGTGTTGCATTTTTAGCTGAGCCCTTTTATTACTATTGTGCAAATATGGGGTCTCTAACACATACGTTAAGAGTGGATCGCTATGAGAAAATTAAAGATTTTTACGATCGAGCAATTAATGAATGTGAAAAATTAGGATATTCCGAGGAAATAAAACTTCGTTTATCAAAACCATATATGGATAATACTATGGCAGCGCTTAAGATGATTCTCCAATCTGATTTGATAACTAAACAAAAAAAAGATATGTTTATGGACATAGTAAAAGACGAACATCTTCATAGGGTAATCAAAAATGTAAATATGAAAAAGATGACCCTAAAAAAGAGGCTGTTTTGGCAGGCAGTAAGGTACAAGATATATTACATGAGCTATTTTATGGTCGAGATGAGGATATAATATATGATAATTGAAAAAACAGCTGACTTGCAATAAAAAAATTTTGCAACCAGCTGTTTATTTATCACCTTTTTCAATTTTAACTACCGCTTCTATAGGACAATCTAAAATAACACAAATATCATGTAGAGTATTCATGGTAACACTTTTGTTTTTCCTAAGAGCATCTAATGTTCCAGTGCTTATGTGGTAGGTTTTGATTAATTCATATTGAGAAATCCCCTTATCTTTTAATGTCTGCCATAATGGGGCGTAGGTAAACAAATGTATCACCTCTTTCATGCGTGTTCTATATTTAATTATAGGGTTTTCAATTACCTTACATATTGCCGAATATTCGACTATAATAAACATAACAAGAGAGCAAAGATTAGATACAATGTAGTTCAAATATGGAGAAAGATATGGAAAAGTGTGCAGAACAGCAAAGGCTGTTATTCCTTGGTATGTGTAGTTTGGAAGACCGAAAGAGAATTTGTGATGAAAAAATAATGGATTTATATAATTTTGAGCGAATTACTTATTTGCTGGAAGCGTTTGGATTTGAAGAATATAAATTTGTATTTGAAATGAAGTATAAAGATCTGCTACTGAAACTTGCGGATATTGTTGAGCAGAATTTAGTATGTGGAAATTCTATGGATAAATATGTGTTACAGGATAAATACGAAATAAGAAATGAGTGGCAGCAAGAGTTTGTTAGAAATTTGCCCAATGAAGTAATGAAAAACTGTATTCAGGAGATATTTGATTTGTATGCATAAATGCTAGATTTGTTTCGACTTAATATATTTGTGTACAGAAAAAGGTATGACATAAAAATAATAAAGGATTATGTGCGAAAATTGGAACCTGGTTCCAATTTTTGTGCTTTATGCCATATTCAAACAGAAGGGAGTGATAATAAGGACTATTTGTTATTCTGGGAACCGAAAAATAAAATGAGATTTTCTTATCAGATAGATGTTGAATTTTTAGCTTATCTTGAAAAGAATTTAAAAATTTGTTAAGATGGAACAGGTAAGCAAATAGGTAGTCATCTGTCTGTTAGAAAGAAGAAAAAGGATGGATGAGTATCATGGCTAAAGCCTTAAATGGGAAAGAGTTGGGGAAAGGAATTACTCAACTGAGAAATGGAACCTATCAAGCACGTGTGTATATTAAAGGAAATGACAAACCTATATATGCATCCAGTAAAAGTTTAGAAGAAGTAAAACAAAAGAGAGAAAAAATATTAGAACAATATAATCTGGGATTACAGACTGATGGCAGCAAAAAAACGTTAAATGATTGGTTTGATGAGTGGATGGAGTTATATGTGGTCGGAAAAGTGAAACCTAGGACTGTACAAAACTATATAAGAGAGTATGAAAGATGTAAATCTTATATAGGGCATATAAAAGTAAATCAATTACAACCGACATATATCCAAAAAATGGTAAACGAATTATTTAAAAAAGGATATAAGAGGGCAACGGTTAAACAATCAGTATCCGTTTGAGGAGAATTTTGTGAATAAAGAATTTGATAAAATACGAGAAAAAATGTAAAATACCTAGAAGTTACAAATGGAAATAACTGAGCCTGCGAGGAAGCAAAGATACGATGGTTTTCTCGTAGGCTGACAGATAAAAAAGAGAATAATTATAACAAACACGCGGATAAATATGCAAAAGGCTATTAGGGAAGAAAGTACGAAAGTTTAGAAAACCGTGTAAAAACCGTGTAGAAAAAAACAGAAAGTGCTGAAACCCTTGTAAAATAAGGAGATTTTGATATGATTGGGGAACTAACACCGACCGCCTGATAATTTTAACCCTACAAAAACGCGATAAAGCGCGTGGTTGAGGGATTTTTTTATGGTCGGAAAAGTTGTCTGAAAGTTCTGACAACGGCATGGAGTGTACTGTAGTGTTGTGGAGTACATTGGAGTACATGGTCAAAAAATGGTCACAAATGCTTTTTCCAAAATGCATACTCATACATACTCATGCATATTGTGTAACCTTTAATGTTAGTTCCCCTATGTTTGTATAATTATTCCGTTTTTTATTCTAATTCAATTCATTTTTATCTTTTCAACTGTTAAATCTAAATTTTGCGTTTCTGCAAAATCATTTATACAATTTCCTGAGATCAGGTATTTTATACATTGAAATAAAAAGAAGGTTTCAATTTATGAATATCAATAACAGTAAATATATCTTCTATGCATTTAATAAGAAATGGAAGAGTATTCGTGAGTGTTGCAAATACTATGAAGTAAGATATGGATCTGTTATGTCTTACAAAAGAATCCACAAGTGTACAGCTGAAGAAGCAATCGCATATTGCAGAAATTTGAAAAAACTAGGTATATTTTATTTTAAGAAAGTGAGGTGGACAGATTTAAAAGAATGCTGCGATTATTACAATATAAACTATAAATCCCTATGTACTTATATGCAGAAAAATAAAATATCAAAAGAGGAGGCGCTCAGCCATTATTATCAGTATTATAAATATAATCGTTTTACATATAACCATGTGACTTATGATAGTTTTGCAGCTTGTTGTGAGGCTTACAATATTAAATCGGTTTGCGTCAGAAGATATGCGAGAAAAAAACATTTTCTATTGCGGCATGCATTTGCCAGCTATCTGAATTATCATAATAAACGAAAAATGTATTTCTGCGGACAGGAATATATTACATTTACATCATGTTGCAGAGCATTTGGATGCAATGCATCTTATGTGTCGGCATACGCAAAACGGCACGGAATATCCAGAGAAGAAGCTTTGAAATTTTATATCAATCGTATTGAAAAGCAGGAAGGACAAAAAATAGATTCCAGAACATTTGTATTCCGGGATAGTATTTATCATGATTTGAGTGACTGCTGCCACAAACTTGGTATAAATGTCAGCAGCGTTTATGGTTATATGTGGAGAACGAAAAAGGGTAAAGTAGAGGCGGTTGAATATTACTATAATAAAAAGATGGAGGATTATTTTGAATGGGAGTCGGTTTTATACTCGTCTTTGTCGGCATGCTGTACAAAATTTGATGTGTCATTAAAAGCAGTACGCAATAGAGCGTGGCGAAAGAACTGTTCGATCCAAGAAGCTTTCCGACATTGTCTGAGAAGGAAGCAAAGTCTGGAAACGGATGTATTTTACTATAGAGGTGATGAGTATAAAAATTTGAAAGAGTGCTGTGAAAAATACAATATTAATGTTCAATCTGTGCATTCTTATAGGTTTAGGAATAAAGACAGCGATTACGATGAGGCAATTGATTATATTAGAAAGATTACGGAAAATCGGCAATTTATCTGGGAGGATGGAAGTGTATATGAATCAATCAATTCCTTTTGCAGAATGAAAAGTATCTCTGTAAGCAGTGTGAGAGATAAAGCGAGAAAGAAAGGGATGTCTTTACAGGAAGCGGCAAAATATTATATTGAGAGAAATAGTTATGACTGATGAGTGCGCAGTATAAGCGGATGGTAGAATTTATGAGAAATGTGTTGCTGTTTATTGCAATTGCGATAAAATTAGGATAAAATAAAGATAGTAAAATGCGAAAGGAGAGGTGGAAATGATACAAATTCGCCCAGTTTCTGATCTTAGAAATAAATTTCCTGAAATTGAGACTCTTGTTAATAGTGGAAATCCTGTGTATTTAACTAAAAACGGATATGACGCTAATTCGTTGGGTGGCGGCTTTTGTATTTGCGATAAGTGTTATGATAACAACAAGAAGCTTGCTGGTTTATGTTGCCGTATGAGGCAGAGGATTATGCAGAAAATTTGATCTCTCAGGTGTGAAAAAACGATGAAAAAATAGCACAACGGGACTTTGATACGACTAAAATAGTTGATTTTCTCACTTAAACAAGCTATTATTAAAAGTAATTGTCTTAATAAAATACCTGTTTCAAATTCATCGTTTACAGTATTATATAATATGCTAAAGTATCGCTGTAGTCGCATTCAGTCGTAAGTAGTCGCATACAATTCTTACAACTGAAAAACGGTCGTAAAACAGCAAAAAACGGGGTAATTTTGAGGGCATTTTTTACAAAAAAATGGAAAAAAATAAAGTGGTTTTAAAATTGAAAATATTATAAATTGTAAAATTTCTACACTTAAAATTGTGTAAAAATCACAAATAAATAAACTAAAAATGGAGGAAAAATGAGGAAATTAGCATTAGATGATGATATTTTACTGAATATAGAGAAACCTGCCCGCTACATTGGACATGAAGTCAATTCGGTCATGAAGGACAAAAAAGCGGTAGATATTCGGTTTGCAATGTGCTTTCCGGAGGTATATGAGGTTGGTATGTCCCATCTGGGAATCCAGATTCTGTACGATATGTTCAACCGCCGGGAGGATACCTGGTGCGAGAGAGTCTACTCTCCATGGATTGATCTGGACAAGATCATGCGTGAAAAACATATCCCGCTCTTTGCCCTGGAATCTCAGGACCCGGTAAAGGATTTTGACTTTCTTGGCATCACATTACAGTTTGAGATGTGTTACACCAACGTGCTTCAGGTACTGGATTTGTCTGGTATCCCACTTCACAGTGAAGACAGAACTTTAGAAGATCCATTTGTCATTGGTGGTGGACCATGTGTTTACAATACAGAGCCACTGGCTGAATTTTTCGATATGTTCTATATCGGAGAGGGCGAAGTGGTTTATGATGAACTTCTGGAAGCATACAAAAAGTGGAAGAGAGCCGGAAAAAGCCGAAAAGAATTTCTGGAAATGGCAGCAGAGATTGAGGGAATTTACGTTCCTTCTTTTTATGATGTCACTTACAAAGAAGACGGCACAATCGAATCTTTCCTGCCAAACAATCCGCATGCAAAGGAAAAAATCAAACGAGTAGTTGCGGCAGATATGAGCCAGACAACCTATCCGTTAAAGCCGGTTGTCCCGTTTATCAAGGTTACACAGGACAGAGCGGTTCTGGAGATTCAGCGCGGCTGTATCCGTGGATGTCGTTTCTGTCAGGCTGGAATGGTTTACCGTCCGACACGTCCGCGTGATATCAACATGCTCAAAGAGACGGCACGTGCAATGCTGAAGAATACGGGACATGAAGAGATCACCTTAAGTTCTTTAAGTTCCAGTGATTACAACGAACTGGAAGAGATCGTCACCTTCCTGATTGATGAGTTCCACACACAGGGCGTCAACATTTCCCTGCCGTCCCTTCGTATCGATGCATTTTCTTTGGAGGTTATGAGCAAGGTGCAGGATGTGCGTAAGAGCAGTCTGACCTTCGCCCCGGAAGCCGGAACACAGAGGATGCGTAATGTAATCAATAAAGGTCTGACGGAAGATGACATTTTAAATGGTGCAGGACAGGCTTTTGAAGGTGGATGGACGAAGGTCAAGCTCTATTTCATGCTTGGACTTCCGACCGAAACCCAGGAAGATATGGAAGGAATTGCTGTTCTTGCAGATAAAGTAGCACGCCGGTATTATGAAATTCCGAAGGATCAGAGAAATGGAAAATGTCAGATCACGGCAAGTAGTTCCTTCTTTGTACCGAAACCATTTTCACCGCTTCAGTGGGCGACCATGCAGCCGATGGAAGAATATATCCGCCGTGCAGGAATTGTACAGGAAGCATTCCGCAACCAGCTGAACCGCAAGAGTCTGCGCTACAACTGGCATACCGCCGAAGTAACCGTTCTGGAAGGCGTCTTTGCCCGCGGTGACCGGAAGGTCGGAAAGGTTCTGGAAGAGGCTTACCGTCTTGGCTGTATTTACGATGCGTGGGATGAGTATTTTGATTATGATAAATGGCTGCAGGCCTTTGAAAATACAGGTGTAGACATGGATTTCTATAATCTCAGAAAGCGTGAATTAGATGAAATCTTCCCATGGGATTTCATCAATTGTGGCGTGACAAAATCTTTCCTTATAAGAGAATGGAAGAATGCAATGGAAGGGAATGTAACCCCGAACTGCCGTGCAAAATGTTCCGGCTGTGGGGCAGCAAGTTACGGAGGAGGTGTCTGCTTTGAAGGCAAGAATTAAATTTCGGAAAAATGGAGTGATGAAGTTCATCGGACACCTGGATATCATGCGGTATTTCCAGAAAGCGATTCGCCGTGCCGAGATTCCGATCGCATTTACCAGTGGTTACAGCCCGCACATGATCATGTCTTTCGCTAATCCACTTGGGGTAGGGCTTACCAGTGACGGGGAATATTTTGATATCGAATTGACCGAGTCAATCGCCAGCAAAGAAGCGGTCAGACGGCTGAATGAACAGATGGTAGACGGCATGGAGATCGTCAGCTTTGTGCAGATCCCGGATGATAAGAAAAGCAAAGGAATGTCAATCGTAGCAGGTGCCGACTATTTATCTTCGGTAAAAAATGGCAGCCTGCCGGAAGATCTTGCTGAAAAGCTGGAAGCTTTTTATGCGCAGAATGAAATCTGTGTGGTCAAAAAGACGAAAAAGAGTGAAAAAGAAGTGGACATTCGTCCGATGATCTACAAGCTGGAATGCCGGGACGGAAAGATTTATATGCGTGTGGCAGCAGGAAGTGTCCAGAACTTAAAGCCGGAGCTGGTCACAGAAGCGTTTGTCCGCTATCTTGGTATGGATGCGGAGAAAGTGACCTTTACCCACCACAGACTGGAAACTTTTGCGGAATCCGAAAACACGGAGGGCAAGATGATTCTGGTTCCACTGGATGCGCTTGGAACGGAGATTGTATAGATGGAACGAAAAGTACTCCTTACGGAATGCATGAACCGCCGGGTGCTTGCACTTTTAGAGGATGAGAAAGTAACGGAATTTCACTTTGGCAGTAGCGGAGAAAAAAAGAGCTACTGCCTGGGTGAAATTTATGTCGGAAGAGTACGGAAAATCCTTCCGAATATCGGTGGCGCATTTGTTGAAATTGCAAATGGTGAACAATGCTATTTTGCGCTGGATGGAAAATATACCCCGGTTTTCACCAATAAGATCGGAAAGAAGCCACTTGTGATCGGTGATGAACTTCTGGTTCAGGTGGAGAAAGAAGCAGTGAAAACCAAGCAGCCTGTCGTGACCGGGAACTTAAATTTCACCGGGCAGTATGTAGTACTGACTTCCGGCAATCGTACCATTGGTGTATCCGGTAAAATTCACGGTGTCAGGAAAGAAGAACTGCAAAAGCTGGGACAGGACTATATAGACTGTGATTTCGGATTGATTTTCCGGACAAATTGTGTGGAAGCAGAAGAAACACAGATCCGTGCCGAAATTGACAAAATGGCAGAGAACTATCACAGAATCGTAGAATATGGCAAGATGCGGACCTGCTTCAGCTGTCTGCAGAGTGCACCGGATCCGTGCGTACAGGCACTCCGGGATATTTACAAAAAAGACTTGACGGAAATTATTGTAGAGGAAACGGTAGAAGATGGAGCTTTGTATAAAGAAGTTCAGACTTATCTGGAAACGGAAATGCCAGATGAACTTCCGCTTCTCCGTGCGTATACGGATCCGTCTTATCCACTTGTAAAATGCTATAACCTGGAAGGGGCGATCCGAGAAGCCAGACAAGAACGGGTATGGATGAAATCCGGGGCTTATCTGGTGATCCAGCCAACCGAGGCGCTGACTGTAATCGATGTCAATTCCGGAAAATGTCTGAAAAAGAATTCTCATTTTCCGGAGATCAACCGGGAAGCAGCAAGGGAAGCAGTCCGCCAGATCCGACTCCGCAATATTTCCGGTATCATTATTATTGATTTTATCAACATGAAATCAGCAGAAGAGAAGAAAGAACTTCTTGCGTATCTGCAGCTGGAATTAAAGAAGGATCCAAATCCGGGAAATGTGATTGGAATGACGAAACTGCAGCTGGTGGAAATTACACGAAAGAAAATCCGAAAAACACTGGAGGAAAGTTTACATGGGTAAAAAAGAAGTCAAAACAAATGCAATGCGAATTTTAGACAGAAAGAAAATTTCTTACGAATATCAGACCTATGAATGCGATGAATTCACGGACGGAATTGAAACCGCCGACAAGCTGAATCTGCCTCATGAACAGGTTTACAAGACGATTGTCACAACTGGAAAAAGTGGCGAACATTATGTTTTCGTTCTTCCGATCGAAGCAGAAATTGATTTTAAGAAGGCTGCAAAAGCGGTTGGTGAAAAATCTATTGAAATGCTTCATTTAAAGGAGTTAACACCGCTTACCGGCTATGTGCGTGGTGGATGCACTTCGATCGGAATGAAAAAGCATTTTCCGACGGTTATTGATGCAAGTGCACAGCAGTTTGAGAAAGTCTATGTAAGTGCCGGAAGAATCGGTGCACAACTGACACTTGCACCGGAGGATTTGAGAAAAGCAGCGGATGCTACATTTGCAGATGTAATTCATGCATAGAAAGTTTTCAAAAAAAGAAATTCTATTAGACAAAATGCAAGATTTTCAACAGATTCCAAAAGAAAATCTTGCATTTTTCACGTCAGCGTAATAAAGTAATAACTACATAAGTGTAGAAACATCTGCCCGGTGTTTCTACAGAAAATGCAGGTTTGCCATGTGCAGATCAGAATACATGAATTGAGAGATGGAGGAATACCAACAGATGATTAAGGTAGTGAAATTCGGCGGAAGCTCTCTTGCCGATGCAGTACAGATTAAAAAGGCAGGAAAGATCGTTCTTTCAGAGGAATCAAGACGTTACGTTGTACCGTCTGCTCCGGGAAAGCGTTTTTCCGACGACACCAAGGTAACAGATATGCTGTATCGTTGTTACGGCGCAGCTGTAAAAGAGAAGAAATTTACAGAATTACTCGCTGACATTCAGAAGAGATATCAGGAAATCATTGAAGGGCTTGGAATCACTCTTTCTCTTGACGAAGAATTTGCCACCATCCGTGATAATTTTGCAAAGAAGATTGGAAGAGATTATGCTGCTTCCCGTGGAGAATATTTAAACGGACGTGTAATCGCAGCTTATCTTGGATATGAGTTTATCGATGCGGCAGAAGTGATCAAGTTCGATGAAAATGGGAACTTCCTTTCAGAAGAAACTAACCAGGTACTTGCAGACAGACTTTCAAAAGTAGAGCGTGCCGTGATTCCTGGATTCTACGGAGCACGTCCGGACGGAACGATCCAGACATTTTCCCGCGGCGGATCTGATGTAACAGGATCGATCGTTGCAAGAGCCACACATGCTGATATGTATGAGAACTGGACAGACGTATCCGGATTCCTCATTGCAGATCCCCGTATCATTAAGAATCCAAAAGGAATCGAAGCAATTACTTACAAAGAGTTGCGTGAACTTTCTTATATGGGTGCCAGCGTATTACATGAAGATGCAATCTTCCCGGTTCGTAAAGAAGGAATCCCGATCAACATTCGTAATACAAACGCACCGGAAGAAAAGGGTACTCTGATCGTAGAAGGAACCTGCAGAAAGCCGAAGTATACAATTACCGGTATTGCAGGAAAGCGTGGATTTGCTTCTATTACAATTGAAAAAGCAATGATGAACTCAGAAGTCGGATTTGGCCGCAAGGTTCTTGGTGTATTTGAAGATGAAGGAATTTCTTTTGAACATATGCCGTCAGGAATTGATACTATGACTATCTTCGTTCATCAGGATGAATTTGAAGAACATGAGCAGAAAGTGCTTGCGGGCATCCACCGTGCCGTGAATCCGGATGACATCGAACTGGAATCCGATCTTGCACTGATCGCTGTTGTTGGACGTGGAATGCGTCAGACACGCGGTACAGCCGGAAGAATTTTCTCTGCACTGGCACATGCACATGTCAATGTAAAAATGATCGATCAGGGATCCAGCGAGTTAAATATTATCATCGGTGTGAGAGAGCACGACTTTGAAGCAGCAATCAAAGCAATTTATGATATTTTTGTTAACACTCAGCTGTAAATCTTCAATTCGATCCTTAAATATGGTATAGTACAGGTGTTGGGGAAAACTCCCCTGTACAGAATATTCATACAAGAGAGGATACGAAAATGAATATATTATTTTTCCTGAAGCCAAAAGCAGAAGTGGCATTTGTATATGACTACCACACGCTCAGACAGGCAATGGAAATCATGGAGTACCACAAATACTCATCCATTCCGATGATCAACCGGGAAGGTAAATACGTCGGTACAATCACCGAAGGAGACCTGCTCTGGGGACTTAAGAAGCTGAACATCCTGAATCTGAAAGAAGCAGAAGACATTGCAATCACGAAGATTGCAAGAAGAGCAGATTACCGGCCGGTAAGCGCTGATTCCAATATGGAAGATCTGATGGAAAAAGCGATGGATCAGAACTTTGTTCCGGTCATTGACGATAAAAAAATATTCATAGGCATTGTCACCAGAAAGGATATTATCAAATTCTGTTTTGACACCTATGTAAAGACAGGCAAGGAGGAAAAAACATTATGAAATTAAAAGATCTTCAGGATGCAATGATCGCAGCCATGAAAGCGAAGGATAAACCGAGAAAGGACTCTATCTCCGCACTGGTATCTGCAGTGAAAAAAGCAGGTATCGACGCAGGCTGCC
>OJUG01004141.1_pt1 | contig 12060 bp, 9 predicted proteins | sample 1599841 | NCBI WGS metagenome assembly OJUG01 (sample SAMN04168659, study PRJEB22393) | human gut metagenome | biome: human gut microbiome; feature: stool | host: Homo sapiens | collected 2014-05-12 | reverse complement strand
ATCGGCGACTCGACCTTCACCCATTCGGGCATGACGGGCCTGCTGGACGCCGTGAACGAGCGCGCGGACATCACGGTCATCATCTCGGACAACCTCACGACGGGCATGACCGGCGGGCAGGATTCGGCCGGAACGGGCCGTCTGGAACAGATCTGCGCCGGCATCGGCGTCGATCCCGCACATATCCGCACGGTCGTGCCCCTGCCCAAGAACCGCGAGGAGATGAAGGCCGTGATCCGCGAGGAGATCGCCCACCGGGGCGTCTCGGTGATCATCCCGCGAAGAGAATGTATCCAGACCGCAAAGCGACACAACGCTGCTAAAAAGTAAAGGCTTATGAAACGCGACATCATACTCTCGGGCGTAGGAGGCCAGGGAATCCTCTCGATCGCCGCCGTCATCGGACGGGCCGCCCTCGAAGACGGGCTTCACATCAAGCAGGCCGAGGTCCACGGCATGAGCCAGCGCGGCGGCGACGTGCAGTCGAACCTGCGCATCTCGTCGTCGGCCATCCGTTCGGATCTCATTCCGCGCGGCGCGGCCGATCTCATCGTCTCGATGGAGCCGATGGAGGCGCTGCGCTACCTGCCGTGGCTCGCCGACGACGGATGGGTAATCACCGGCATCACGCCGCTGATCAACATCCCGAACTACCCGGAGGGCGAGACCCTGCGGCGCGAACTGGAAAAACTCCCGCACGCCGTAGTCCTCGACGCCGACGCCGTCGCCAAAGCCGCCATGGCGCCCCGCTCGGCCAACATGGCGCTGCTGGGAGCCGCCGCGCCGCTGCTCGGAATCGACGCCGCGAAACTGGAGTCCGGCATCCGCGCCATCTTCGCCCGCAAGGGCGGGCAGGTCGTCGAAACGAATCTCGCGGCGTTCCGCGCCGGCTACGAAGCGGCCCAAAAACAGACAAAGCCATGAAAATACCGTTCGACAGGTCCTGCCTGCGCTCCGCACTGGAGCGGATGGACATAGCCGACATCGCGCAGGCCACGATCCGCCAGTCGGGCGACATCGCCCGCACGATGGAGCGCGACACGGGCGTGGAGTTCCTCCACCTCGAAATGGGCGTGCCGGGGCTGCCGCCCGAACGGGCGGGCGTCGAGGCCGAATGCGCGGCCCTGCAGGCGGGCGTCGCGTCGCAGTATCCCAACATGTTCGGCATTCCGGAACTCAAGACGCAGGCGTCGCGCTTCCTGAAAGCCTTCCTCGACGTGGAGGTGGCCCCCCGGGGCTGCATCCCCACCGTCGGGTCGATGCAGGGCAGCTTCACCACATTCCTGCTCTGCTCGCAGCTCGACCCGCAGCGGCGCAAAATCCTCTTCATCGACCCCGGATTCCCCGTGCAGCGCAGTCAGGTACGCATTCTCGGCATTCCCTCGGAGTCGTTCGACATCTACGATTACAGGGGCGAAAAGCTGGGGCCGAAGATCGAGAGCGTCCTCGCCGCAGGCGACGTGGCGGCCATCGTCTACTCGAACCCCAACAACCCGGCGTGGATCTGCCTCACGGAGGACGAGCTGCGCACGATCGGCGAGCTGGCCACGCGGTACGACGCCATCGTCATCGAGGACCTCGCCTACCTCTGCATGGATTTCCGCAAACCGCTGGGACGGCCTTTCGAAGCCCCCTACCAGGCTTCGGTGGCCCGCTACACGGACAATTACATCCTGCTGGTCTCCGGGTCGAAGATATTCAGCTACGCCGGGCAGCGAATCGCCGTGGCGGCGATCTCCGACGCGCTTTTCCGCCGCGAGTACCCCGCCCTGCGCCGGCGTTACAACATCGGACGGCTGGGCGACGCCTACGTACTGGTCTTTCTCTATGCGGCCTCGTCCGGCACGAGCCATTCGGCGCAGCACGCCCTGGCGGCAATGTTCCGCGCGGCGGCCAACGGCGAACTGGACTTCGTGGGCGAAGCCTCGGAGTACGCCCGGCGCGCCCGGCTGACCAAGGAGACGTTCCTCCGCCACGGATTCCGCATCGTCTACGACAAGGACCGCGACGAGCCGGTCAGCGACGGATTCTTCTACACGGTCGGCTACGGCGCGATGACCAGCGCCGAACTGTTGAGCGAGCTGCTGCTCTACGGCATCTGCGCCATCTCGCTCACCTCGACCGGCAGCCGCCAGAGCGGCATCCGCGTCTGCGTCTCGCAGATGAACCGCCCCGAACAGTTCGAAATGCTCGAAGAACGTTTAACCGCTTTTGCAGAAAATAACCGCTGACAACATGCACTACACGACTGCCGCGGAGGCGGTAAAACTCATCCGATCCAACGACAGCGTCTACATTCAGGGCAGCACCTCGATCCCCGAAGCGCTCGTGGCCGCAATGGCCGAACGGGGCGGCGAACTGGAGCATGTGACGGTCTATTCGGCCTTCGCCGTGGGAGCCTTCGACGCCCCCTACTGCCGCCCCGAATACAAGGAGTCGTTCCTCGTCAACAGCCTGTTCGTCGCCAACAACATCCGCAGGTGGCTGGCCGACGGCTACGGACAGACCATTCCGGCCTTCCTGGGCGAAATCCCCGCGCTGTTCCGCGACGGCACGCTGCCTCTCGACGTCGCACTCATCAACGTCTCGCCGCCCGACGCCGAAGGCTACTGCTCGTTCGGCGTCTCGGCCGATCTGGCGGTTTCCGCCGTGGAGTGCGCCAAGACCATCATCGCGCAGGTCAACCGGGCGATGCCCTACTCCTACGGCGACGCCGTGATCCACACCTCGCGCCTGGCGGCGGCCGTGGAGGTCGACTCCCCGCTGGTGGAGGTCCCGACGGCCGTGCCGAGCGAAACGGAACGGAAAATCGGCAGCTACATCGCCGAACTGATTCCCGACGGGGCGACGTTGCAGATCGGCGTGGGCGGCATTCCGAACGCCGTACTGGCGGCCCTCGGCGGCCACCGGCATCTGGGACTGCACACCGAGGCGATGACCGACGGCGTGCTGCCGCTGCTGGAAAGCGGCGTGATCGACAACTCGCAGAAGGCGGTGATGCCCGGCGTGACGGTGGCCTCGCTGGCCCTCGGCTCGCGCCGGCTGTACGACTACATGGACTACCGCAAAGACCTCGTGATGAAGGACGTGGCATGGACCAACGACCCGTTCCGCATCCGGCAAAACCCGAAGGTCATGGCCATCAATTCGGCCGTGGAGGTGGACCTCACGGGGCAGGTGTGCGCCGACTCGGTCGGAATGCGCATCATCTCGGGCGTGGGCGGCCAGCACGATTTCATGTACGGCGGGGCGCTGTCCGAAGGCGGCAAGACCTTCATCGCCATCCCCTCGACCACGCCCAAGGGCGAATCGAAGATCAGGGCGCTGCTGTCGCCCGGCGCGGGCGTCGTCACGACGCGCCACATGGTCCAGCATGTCGTCACCGAATACGGCGTGGCGCACCTGCGGGGCCGCAACCTCGCAGAACGCGCCCGGGCGCTGATAGCCGTGGCGCACCCCTCGGTCCGCGAGGAGCTGGAACGCGCCGCAGCCGGACGCTTCGGCTATTCGTTCCTGCGCCTCAAAGCATAAACCCCCGCCCGGTCCCCGAAAAGACCGGGCGGGCCTTTTTACCGATAGGCAGATATTCCGCAATCACCTCTTTTTCGCCCCCGACGGCCGCCGCACGACCGGCGTGATCCGTCATGCGCCCGGGGAACCGGGAACCACCCCCGCGAAGCGGCTGCGGCCCGAAGGCTCGGAACACGCGGTGGCCGTCCGGGACACAGATGCGCCATAACAGCCGCGAATACGCCGGCGTCTCGCTCGACATCCCGATCTTCAACCGCCGGGCCGCGCGCAACGACATCAGCAAGGCGCAGCTCGCCGTGCGCAGCCAGCAGCTCGCCGTCACCCAAACCGTGCAGGCCAAATACGAGTTCGTTTTCCGTTCGAAGATTCTCGATTTCTACCGCGGGAAGCCGTTGCAACTCTGAAAACGGGAGATTCTGATAAACGAATTCAAACAAAAAGGGTGACCTAAAACGGTCACCCTCGCTGCTACCCGGAACATCAAGTTCCTGAATAATCCGGGCGGCTGCCGGATTGGATCCCGGACCTTCTCCGGCAGAAAAGTCCTTCGTGCGTCACTGATGATCTGTGTTTATCCCAGCAATACAAAAGTAGACAAATTATCCCAGCCCACAATAGGTAGAGCGTTTTTGTAATAAGGCTCGACCAAAATATCATACCCCGAAAAGGCAAAATAATACGCCCGGACGCATACGGACCACTTTTCGTTCTGCAAAAAAGCGGCAATCCGGAAAATTTGACCTACTTTTGCAACGGTTTCAACAGTTGAAGGAATGGAATGGCTTAAAGAATTGTTCGTCGAGCACTCGGCTTTGCAGGCCGTCGTGGTGGTTTCGCTCATCTCGACGATCGGTATCGGACTGGGAAAGATCCGCTTTTTCGGAATCTCGCTCGGAACGGCCTTCATCTTCTTCGTGGGCATTCTGGCCGGGCATTTCGGGCTCTCGCTCGACCCGGCGATGCTGACCTATGCCGAGAGTTTCGGACTGGTGATCTTCGTCTACGCCCTCGGCCTTCAGGTGGGGCCGGGCTTCTTCAGTTCGATGCGCGCCGACGGACTGCGGCTCGTCTCGCCCGCCATCGCCATCGTGCTGCTCGGAACGGCCCTGGCCATGGCGATGAGCTACGCCTTCGGAGTCTCGATGCCCGACATGTCGGGCATTCTGTGCGGCGCGACGACCAACACCCCGGCGCTGGGCGCCGCGCAGCAGACACTGCAACAAATGGGCATCGACGCCAACGGAGCGGCGTTGAGCTGCGCCGTGGCCTACCCGCTGGGCGTCGTAGGCGTAATTCTGGCCGTGGTCTTCCTGCGCAAGCTCTTCGTGCGTCCCTGCGACATGCCGGGACCCGACGCCGAACACCGCAAGAACGTCTTCATTGCCAGCTACCACCTCACCAATCCCGCGGTCTTCGGCAAGAGCGTCCACGAAATCGCGACGCAGAGCCACCACCATTTCGTCATTTCGCGCCTGTGGCGCGACGGGCGGGTTTCGATCCCCACCTCGGACAAAACCCTACAGGAGAACGACCTGATCCTGGTCATCACCACGCCCGGCGAGGCCGACGCCCTGCGGCTGATCTTCGGCGAGCAGGAGACCAAGGACTGGAACACGGAAAATATCGACTGGAACTCCGTCGACAGCCAGCTCATCTCGCAGCGCATCCTCGTGACACGCCCCGAAATCAACGGCAAGAAACTCTCGCAGTTGCGCCTGCGGAACACCTACGGCATCAACATCAGCCGCGTGTACCGCTCGGGCGTGCAACTGCTGGCCACCCCCGACCTGCGTTTGCAGCTGGGCGACCGTCTGACCGTGGTGGGCGAAGCGGAGGCGATCCGCAACGTCGAGAAAATCCTCGGCAACGCCGTCAAGAGCCTCAACGAACCCAACCTCGCGGCGGTGTTCATCGGCCTGATCCTCGGCCTCACGCTGGGAAGCATTCCCGTGGCGATCCCCGGGATTTCGATTCCCGTGAAACTGGGACTCGCAGGCGGCCCGATCATCGTCGGCATCCTGATCGGCACGTTCGGCCCCCGGCTCCACATGATCACCTACACCACCCAGAGCGCCAACCTGATGCTGCGCGCACTGGGCCTTTCGATGTACCTCGCATGCCTCGGGCTGGATGCCGGAACCCACTTCTTCGAGACCGTCATGCGCCCCGAGGGGGCCTTGTGGCTCGGCATCGGATTCGCCCTGACGTTCGTGCCGGTGGTGCTGGTGGGGCTGTTCGCCCTGCGGGTGCTGAAGGTCGACTTCGGATCGGTCTCGGGACTGCTGTGCGGCAGCATGGCCAACCCGATGGCGCTCAACTACGTGAACGACACGATCGAAGGCGACAACCCCTCCGTATCCTACGCCACGGTCTATCCCGTGTGCATGTTCCTGCGCGTGATCATCATTCAGGTGATGCTGATGCTGGTGCTTTAGCCTCCTCCGGGGCGGGCTGTTCCGCCTGCGGCCTTTGCGGGGCGGCCGGCCGGGATGCATGCAGGGGCGGCGCATTTTGCGGGGCGGCCTGTGAGGAGGCCTGCGGTGACGCCTGCGGTGACGCCTGCGGAGGTGTCTGCGGGGGTGTCTGCGGGGGTGTCTGCGGGGATGTCTGCGGGGATGTCTGCGGGGATGTCTGCGAAGGTGTCTGCGCGTTTGGAAAAAAGGCATTGCGCAGCGAGGCGACGTCCTCCCCCGACGGATTCTGAAAGACCCGCAACCCGAATTCGGGAATCACGGCCAGCACATGATCGAAGACATCCGACTGAATCCCCTCGTAATCCACCCACACGACCGTATCGGTAAAGAAATAGAGCTGCATCGGAAGTCCCGTTTCGGTGGGCTGCAACTGCCGCACCATCAGCGTCATATCCTTGTTCACCGGAACCTCGTTCCGAAGGTAGCGGACCAGATAGGCCCGGAAAACCCCGAGGTTGGTTTGATGCAGGCCGTTGATCCGCCGTTCCCCGGAGCCGATGCCGTGCGCGGCGTTGTACTCCTCGACGCGGCGTTCGGTCTGATCGACGTAGTCGCGGATCAGGTCGATCGTACGGTAATGGTCCAGCATCTCGGGGGTGCAGAAACGCACGCTCGTCATGTCGATCGCCACGGAGCGCATCACGCGCCGCCCGCCCGAAAGCTGCATGGCGTGCCAGTTGGTGAACGAATCGGTCGTCAGCAGGTAGGGCGGCAGCATGACGAGCGTGTTGTCCCAGTTGCGGATCTTGACCGTCGTGAGCGACACCTCCTCGACGTTGCCGTCGGCCCCGTACTTGGGGATCGAAATCCAGTCTCCGACCTTGAGCATGTCGTTGGCCGCGAGCTGAATGCCCGAAACGAAGCCGAGGATGCTGTCACGGAAAATCAGCATCAGCACGGCCGCCGAGGCGCCCAGTCCCGTCAGCAGGATGGCGGGCGACTTGTCGAGCAGGATCGAAACGATCAGAATCGTGCAGATCAGCAGCGCAATGCCCTGCGCCGTCTGCCGCAGGCCCTTGATGGGTTTGTTCTGCCAGGCGGGACGCGCCGCAGCGATGTGGAAGGCGGCATAGAGCAGGGCGTTGACGAAGCGGAAAACCGAAAAGACGATATAGGCCTCCATGAACCGCAGGACGATGACGCGCCCGGTGGATTTCTCCTCGAAGACCACCGGGAGCACGACGGCCAGCAGAATGGCGCTCAAAATATGACACATGCGCCGGAGAACCGGAACGCTGAAAAGCGTGTCGTCCCATTTGGCCCGGGTGCGCTCCACGAGTTTCCGCACCCCGTGTACGATGCCCAGTTGCAGCAGCAGGTCGAAAACCACGGCGGCCAGCACCACGAGCACGAAAGCCGCCCAGCGGTCGAGCGCATCGCCGGTGGCCGAAGTCAGGCCCAGCCATTCGAGCAGGGCGTGCGTCCAACGTTTCAGAAGTGTCTGCATACCCGTACCCGCATCAACTTTCGGGCCTCAACCGCAGCGGCGGCCGAAAAACCGGAAACGACGCCGGCGCGGACAACGGAATCACCCGAGAATCAATCCGGCCTCGCCTTCGAAGTTGGGTGTGAAAACACCCTGTCCGAGGTTTTCGCGGATTTCGTCCGGGGACCAGAAACGCCCGCCGTCAAGCTCCCCGCTCGGACGGACCTCGCCGTCGTAGACCGTGCGGAAGACATGGACCAGTTCGTATTCGCGTTCCGAGCGGAACGGATAGACCGCAACCGCCCCGGGCACGAAATCCGTGATGCCCAGCTCCTCGCGCACCTCGCGCCGCAGGGCTTCGGCGATCGTCTCGCCGTAGTCCACATGGCCGCCCACGGCCGTGTCCCACCGTCCGGGCTGAATGTCCTTCCAGGCGGGGCGTTTCTGCAAATAGAGTTCGCCGCGCGAATTGAAAACATGGAGGTGCACCACCGGGTGCAGGAGCATCGACCCGCCGTGGCACTCGCCGCGCGTGGCTTTGCCGACGACGTTCCCCGCCGCGTCGACCACGGGAAAGATCTCTTCGCTGTTATCGCTGTTCATGCCGGGGATATTTACGGATGTAGATCATGGCGGCCGTCATCCCCAGCAGCACGAAAGCCGCGCCGGGAAGCGCCGTATATTCATAGCCAAGCCCGTGCCCGATCGGCAGGCCGCCGACGTAGGCCCCCAGGGCGTTGCCCAGGTTGAAAGCCACCTGCACGAGCGCCGCGCCGAGCATCTCGCCGCCGCGCGAATTTTCGAGGATCAGCAGTTGCTGGGGCGACGATACGCAGAAGAGGCAGGCCGTAGTCAGACACATCAGCGCTAGCGAAAGATAGCGGACATGCGCCCCGAAAAAGATGCCGACGAGCGCCAGACAGGCCGTGCCGAGCGTGAAACGCACAACCCGCTCGGGCGTGAACCGGTCGGCATAGTGACCGCCGACGATATTGCCCGCAAACATGCCGAAACCGGCCAGCATGACGATCAGCGTCAGGTCCTCGGAACGGAACCCCGAGGTGTGGACCATCAGCGGGCTGACGTAGCTGTACCAACAGAAGATGCCGCCGTTACCCAGCATCACCGACGCCAGCACCAGCCACGGAGCGGCGCTTTTCAGAAACCGGAACTGCCCCTTCATCCCCATATCGGGCAGCGCGGGCAGAGCCGGAACCCACAATTTCACGAGCAGCATGGCCACGGCTCCCCACACGGCGACGATCCCGAACGTGGCGCGCCACGTCACGACGCCGCTGATATAGGTTCCCAGCGGCACGCCGAAGAGGTTGGCGACGGTCATGCCCACGACCATGATCGACACGGCCTCGGCCCGCCGGCCCTTGTCGGCGACGCGCTCGGCGACGATCGACCCCACGCCGAAGAAGGCCCCGTGGGGAAGCCCCGAGACGAAACGCATGGCCAGCAGGGTCCAGTAGTTCGGCGAAAGCGCCGCACAGGCGTTACCGAGAATGATCAGGCCCGTGAGGGCCAGCAGGATGTGTTTCAGCGGCCGCGTGCGGGCCACCAGCACCGTGAGGGGCGCCCCGAAGCAGACGCCCAGCGCATAGGCGGAGATCAGGTGCCCCGCTTCGGGGATCGAGACGCCGAGGCTGCGGGCGATGTCGGGCAGAATGCCCATCATCACGAACTCCGCCATACCGAGCGCCAACGTCCCGAATGCCAGGGCGATCAGACTTTTCTTCATGGGAAAACAGACATTAACGGCTAACCGGCTGCAAAAATAGCACAAAAAAGGTGAAAAGTTTTTGCGTCTTTTCACCTTTTTCCAATTTTTCAGAGCTTGGGTCCCGAATCCCGAGGCTGGCCCACCTCGAAGCCCAGCGCCCGCATCCACTCCACGGTGGCGGCATCGACCTGATCGTTGCGGTCGGCCCAGCGGCGCTCCTCGATCAGCTGCTTCTTGCGCTCCTCGAGGGCTTTCAGAAGCGGGAAATCCGGATGTGCGAGATGCCTCTTCTCCTCGCGCTGCGAGGGCCGGACCCTGCGGTCGAAAACCGCCCCCTGCGTCGGACGCCGCGCGCCCTCCCACTTGAACCCCTTGAGGTAAAGCTCCTGATCGGCGGGAATCTTGTCCATCGGATAGATGTTCCAGTCGGGGTCCTTGCGGTAGACGATCGTCACGACCTGTTTGTCCTCGATATAGAACGAACAGTCGCCGCTCTCGATGACGCCCATGCCCGTGATCTGGGGCGGCTCGCCGTCCTGCATGTAGTAGATCGTCTGGGCATTGCCGTTCACGTCGTTGCGGTAGATCTGATTGTCGCGGAACCACGCCGTCATCTGCTTGCCCGCCACCTGGTTGTAATGGACCGTGTCGAGCTGGGAGACCATCATCGGAGTGCCGATGAACTCGGCGCGCGTGATCTGCTGGTTCTCGGTGAATATGTCCATCACGTCGGAGGTGATCTGGTTACCCTGGTTCCACAGCACGGGATTGATGTAGAGGTGGATCGTCGAATCGGTGCTGATGGCCGTCATCGAGTCGCATACGGCCTGGAAATCGGAACGGAAAATGCGCACATTGCGGAAACCCTTCATCAGGCGGTAAACCGAGTCGGCGGAGTCGGTGAGCGAATCGACCGAGTCGGCCGGAATCCGCATCGCCAGCGAGTCGGCGGCCAGCGAATCGGCCATCTGCAACAGCAGCGAATCCATCTCCCGGTCGTTGCGGGCGATCAGCGAGTCGATCTCGCGCAGGGCCGTGGAATCGACCGGAATCACCTTGCCTTTGCGGGCGGCGCGGGCCTGACGGGCGCGGAGTTTCGACTCGGCCTTGAGTTTGCGCGCAGCGAGGCGCCGCTCCTCCCGCTCCTTCTGCGCCAGCAGTTTGGCCGTCGTCTTATCCTGGCGTTTTTTGGCGATCTCCTCCAGTTTTTCCTTCCTGGCCTTGGCGGCAGCGGCTTTTTGGGCCGCCTTCAACTTGGCGGCCTGCTCCTTGAGGTAGGCTTTCCGAGCATCGCCGACCAGCGTGTCGAGCGGATCGACGGCCGGAACGGCCAGCGAATCCGGGACGGAAACGCCCAGCAGCGAATCGGGAACCTCCCGCCGGGCCAGCGAATCCGGCCCTGCAGCGTCTTCCGGCGAACCGGGACCGACGGCCGGAACGCGGGGACTTCCGAGCGAATCCGCCGCAGGACGGCCTTCGGGAAACTCCCCGGCCGGGTGGTGCGGCGTCCCGAGAAGGGCGGAATCGGTTTTCAGACGCGCCAGCGAATCGGCTTTGGCCGCAGCGGCGGCCCGGCGCAGTGCGTTTTCATTGATCGTGAAGAGGTACATCGAATCGGCGCGCATGAAAAGCGAGTCGCCCTGCGAAAGGTCGTAACTCACCACCGCGGGCCGGCGCGTGAGGAACGCATTTCCCGGCTCCTTCCAGTACTCGCCGTAGTCGCCGAAGGCGATCACCTTGTGTTCGGCGTCGTCCAGCTGCAAATCACGCCGCAGGATCACATGGTCCTCGGCGCGGTAGTAATGGAGGCTGTCGCTCCAGATCTCCTGCTTTTCGGTCAGGATATAGCCGTTGCGCGTCACGATGTAGAGCGTATCGGCCTTGTCGTAGGAACCGCGGTCGGCATAGAGGTAGTCGCCGTCCTTGTTCCAGATGTTGGTGCGGTCGAAGAAAAAGGCGTTGTCGGTAGCCATGTTGTAAACCACCGAATCGCCCTTGAGTTCGTATTCGTCGTTGCGCATTTCGACGCGGTCGACGGCGATCAGCTCCTTCGTGTCGGCATAGTAGTAGCCGCGGACCGATTCGAGCAGGTTCTCGCGGTTGAGCATCACCCCGCCGTCGGCGAATTCGCCGATGTTCTTCTTCGTGTTGAACAGGAATTTATAGGTGTAGAGCGTGGCGTCGCCGTCGACGACCTTGACGATGTCGGAGTAGACCCGCGCCTCGTTCAGCTCGCCGTCGTACTCGGCCCGGTCACCGTAAATGTAGGTCGTATTCTTGTTGATGAGCACGTTGCCGAAGAACTCGATGCGCATGTCCGAGTAACGCACGGCCGAGTCGCACGTGATGACGGCGCCGTTGTGCTGTGCGGCGAAGTTCCCCACCAGGAAAACCACCGAATCGCCCGGGGCGATGGGGCCCATCAGGTCCGACTTGAGGTCGATGAGCTTTTTCTCGCCCTCCGGCTCCGGCGCCTGCATGCCGCTGCGCGCCGCGACCACGGCGGCGGCCAGCACCACTACGGCTATGGACAAGAGCCTGCGCACGGCCTATTTCACCCAGTGTTTGTTCTCGAACTCCCCGTTGCGGAATTCGGGCGAGATGTAGACGTACATGCCGTCGATCTTCTTCGAAAGCCACTCCTTGAAGACCCGCTCCTGCTTGTCCTGCAAGGCCATCTCTTCGAGCCGCAGGTAGTCCTCGTTGAGCGAAGCCGTATGCGTGGGGATCACCTCGACCAGCTTGACGATCTTGGCCATCTGGTTGCCGAGCATGTCTTCGGTGAGGTAGGCCTCCGAAATCTCGCCGGGTTTGAGCCGGTTCAGGGCGTTGTAGTCATCGAGGCTCTTGAAACGGCCGAAGTCCTCCTTGAGGAATTTCGTGACGGTCAGCTTGGCGTC
>OJUG01004135.1_pt1 | contig 12077 bp, 6 predicted proteins | sample 1599841 | NCBI WGS metagenome assembly OJUG01 (sample SAMN04168659, study PRJEB22393) | human gut metagenome | biome: human gut microbiome; feature: stool | host: Homo sapiens | collected 2014-05-12 | reverse complement strand
TCTTGGGCGACCGCGAGGTGGACATGAGCGTCTACTACATCCGCACGCTGGTGGATTTCTGCGGCGTGCTCATCCTGACGGTCCAGCACGAGCAGCTGCGGGAGGCGGCGCTCCACAGTGAGCTTGCCGCCATGGACGAGGTGCTCCACCGCCAGTACGAGCAGTACAAGCGGAGCAAAGAGGGCATCCGGCTCATCAACAACCGCTATCATGCGCTGAAAATTCAAATCGCGGACATCCGCGCCGAGCGCGACCGGGCCAAGCAGGACGCGGCTCTGGCCCGGATGGAGAGCGGAATCCGGCAGTATGAGGCCGAGAACAAGACCGGCAACCCGGTATTGGATACCCTATTGACCGCCAAAAGCATGGACTGCCAGCAGCGCGGCATCAACATGACCAGCGTGGCCGACGGCAGCCAGCTGGGCTTTCTGAGCACGCGGGAGCTGTGTACCCTTGTGGGTGCGCCGCTGGACAACGCCATCGAGAGCGTGCTGGCTGAGCCCGACCCCGAAAAGCGTCTGCTGCGGGTGGCCATCTATAACCAGAGCGGCTGCGTGATGCTCCGCTTCGAGAACTACTGCGCCCAGCCCGTGGAGCTGGGCGCGGACGGCCTGCCTGTCCACAACGCCCACGGCGGCTATGACCTGCAGGGCGTGCAGGCGGCCGCCCAGCGCCACGACGGCACCATGACCCTTCATTGGGCCGACGGCTGGTTCACCCTGCGGATCTTGCTGCCGGTCCCGGAAAAGTAAAGGGACTCCTTCAGTCACCTGCGGTGACAGCTCCCTCAGGGAGGGAGCCTTTGGTAGAGAGCGAAACATTGTCCTCTTTGCCAAGGGCCACCTCTTTGAGGGGGCTGCCGCGTCAGCGGCTGGGGGAGTTTTTGCTTTTGGCATGATGCACAATAAAACCGCCCTCGGAATTGTGGATCAGCACAATAAAATTTGAAATCAAATTGAAACTTCTGCAAAATATGCCTCCAAAATGACAGATTGCGCGGAGAACGGTTCGTTTTGCAGTTTATATGATAAAATGACATCAAGCAAAGGAGTGGACGCACTCCGGAGAACAGCTATGAACCGGGTCGTGTACCCAAAAGAGAAGGAGCTAACAGTTATGGCACAGAAAAAGAAGGACAGTAAGATGATGGTCAAGATCATCAAAACTGCCGTTTCGGGTGTGTTGTGTGTCGCATTGGCGGGCGGTATGGTTGCGGCCAATGTGCTGATCCCGCCCAATGCCAGCAGCGTGCAGAGCATTTTGGGCCTGAAGAGTGGAGGCATCGATAACAGCAAGGCAAAGACCGAAGGCATCAATATGGAATACAGCAAGCCCGGCTTTGACACAGAGGAGGCGCTGGTTGAGGATGAGATCGCTCTGAATAAGAAGATCGCCGCCGAAGGCATTGTATTGCTGAAAAACGATGCCGGAAAGATGCCGTACAGCACGGATACGACCTTTAGCTTTGTCAGCCATTCTGCTGTCAGTTACATCGGCGGCAACAAAGTCGATATGAAAACGGCCTTTGAAGATGCCGGGTTCGGTGTCAACGAGGACCTCTGGAAATTCTATTCCGAAGGCAACGGCAAGGATTACGGTCTGGGTGTCGGCTCGGTCTCTTACGGTGATGACGAGGACTTCTCCATCAACGAGTGCCCGCTGTCCGTCATGCAGGCGGAGCCGGGCCTGACCGATTCCATGCAGGGCACGGTGCCGGTCTTTGTGTTCAGCCGTGTGGCGGGCGAAGGCCGTGATATGCCCCGCTCCATGTACAACCACACCGATGTGGAAGAGGACAAGACCAAGACTTACCTCGAGCCGGATTCTGTGGAACTGGAGATCCTCCAGTACCTGAACGACAGCTTTGACGATGTGGTGCTGCTGCTCAACTCCAGCGCAGCGGTCGATCTGAGCTGGGTGGAGGATTATCCCAGCATCCACACGGTCATCTCGGCTCCCGCTATGGGTGATTACGGTCTGTGCTCTCTGGCAGAGATCTTCTCCGGCAAGGTGAATCCCTCCGGCCGCACCGTGGATACCTATGAAGTGGATGCCATGAACAGCCCGGCGGCGCAGAACTTCGGCGACTTTGCCTACTATGACGAGAATGGTAACCTGACCAAGTACAACTACGTCAGCTACAAAGAGGGCATCTATGTTGGCTACCGCTATTACGAGACCCGTTACGAGGACAAGGTCCTCGGTCAGGGCAACGCAGGCGATTACAACTACGATGACGCTGTGATGTATCCCTTCGGCTACGGCCTGTCCTACACCACCTTTGATTGGTCCGACTACAACACCAGCTGGGATGGCGACACCTGCACCGTCACGGTCAAGGTGACCAACACCGGTTCTGTTGCCGGCAAGGACGTTGTGGAAGTGTATGCACAGAGCCCCTACACCGATTATGACAAGACCAACAAGGTGGAAAAGGCTGCGGTTGAACTGGTCGGTTACGCCAAGACCTCGGAGCTGGCTCCCGGCGCAAGCGAGACGGTGAAGATCACCTTTGATCAGGAGCAGCTGAAGTCTTACGACTACGTCAATGCCAAGACCTACATTCTGGATGCCGGTGACTACTACATCACCGCCGCCAAGAACGCACACGATGCCGTCAACAACATCCTTGCTGTCAAGGGCAAGACCGTGGAAGACGGCATGACCGCCGATGGCAACACCGAGTTTGTGGCGACCTATACCCCGGCCAACGGCACCGTGGATACCACGACCTATAAGAACGACACCACCACCGGCGTGGAGGTCACCAACCAGCTGGATCAGGCAAACGGCGGCTTCCAGTATCTGTCCCGCAACGACTGGACCGGCACCTGGCCGACCACCGATGGCGAGGTCAGCGACCAGATCAGCACTTGGGGCAACCCCATCAACGGCACCGATGCAAACGGCAACCCCGCTTCCTATACTTACTATAAGACCATCAGCAGCGAGGATCTGGCAAAGCTGGATTCCTTCGATTCCCTGAACACCACCGATCCTTCTACCCTGACCGATGAGCTTGTCTACGGCAAGGACAACGGCCTCGGCCTGATCGATATGCGTGGTCTGGATTACAACGACCCCAAGTGGAACGACCTGCTCGACCAGCTGATCCCCAGCGATTATCAGACCCTGATCACCCAGTCCGGCTATGGCACGGCTGCCATCAAGTCGGTGGATAAGCTCTCCACGACCGATCGCGACGCTGCCACCGGCCTGGTCAACTATGGCGTTGATGCAAGCGGCAACTTCTACTTCAAGGGCAACATCACCCACTGCGGCGTCATCGTTCTGGCCCAGACCTACAACGATGATCTGGCCACTCACTACGGCGAGAACATTGGCGACGAGTCCTACTATCTGGATGTCGATGGCTGGTATGCACCGGCAGTCAACATGCACCGCACTGCATTCTCCGGCCGCAACAGCGAGTATTACTCCGAGGATCCGTTCATCGGCGGTCACATTGCTTCCCTCGAGTGTGAGGGTGTCGCCTCCCGCGGTATGTATGTCTTTGTCAAGCACTACGCCATCAACGATCAGGAGGACCACCGCGGCGACCGTGAAGGCCAGTACAGCATTGCGACCTTCCTGAACGAGCAGGCGGCCCGCGAGATCTACCTCAAGCCCTTTGAGATGTGCGTCAAGTCTGATAAGGTCGAGATGAACTATGCAAAGGACAACGGCGACGGCACTTACAGCAATGCCACCACCGAGATCCCGTCCGTCACCGGCATCATGACCTCCTTCAACCGCGTTGGCTATACCTGGGCCGGCGGCAACTACAACATGATCACCGGCCTGCTGCGCAACGAGTGGGGCTTCCACGGCTTTATCATCACCGATAATGCAAACACCGGTGTCTTTATGGATGCTGGCCAGATGATCCAGGCGGGTGCTGATGGCAAGCTGACCAACCTGCCCACCGGCGCACGCTATACCTTTAACAAGAATGATGTTTCGGATTATCACTATGGCCGTGAGGCAGTCCACAACATCCTGTATACTATTGCAAACTCCAAGGCAATGAACGGCGGTATGCCGGGCAGCCGTTATCTGGCAAAGGTCGAGCCTTACCAGAAGGTCATCTACGCGGTGGATGGCGTCTGCGGCGGTCTGATCGCGGTCCTGGTCATCCTGACCATCTTCCGCTTCCGCAAAAAGAAAGAGGACAACATCAAAACCGTCTGAGTAACACAAAACCGAAAGGGGCGGCGGGCAGAGCGCCCGCCACCTCTTCTTTTTTATCAGGAGCGATCCATGAAACACGCTGACATCATCCAGAAACTGAACTTAGAGCAAAAATGCGCCCTGCTCTCGGGCGAGACCGTCTTTACCACCCGCGCTCTGCCGGGCAAGGGCATCCCGGCCATCACCCTTTCGGACGGCCCCAACGGTGTCCGCAAGCAGGCCGGTGCCGCCGACCATCTGGGTCTCAACCCCAGCGTTCCGGCAACCTGCTTTCCGACCTCTTCCGCCACTGCGTGCAGCTGGGATGAGAAGCTGGGCGAAGCCGTGGGCGAGGCACTGGGCGAGGAAGCCGCTGCACAGGAAGTGGCTGTCCTGCTCGGCCCTGGCCTGAACATCCAGCGCAGCCCCCTTTGCGGCCGTGACTTCGAGTATTTCTCGGAAGACCCTATCCTCGCGGGCAGGATGGCCGCTGCCTATGTGCGCGGCATCCAGAAAAACGGCATCTCTGCCTGCCCCAAACACTTTGCGGTCAACAGTCAGGAGCTGCGCCGCATGGCCAGCGACTCGGTGCTCGATGAGCGCACCCTGCGGGAGCTGTATCTGACCGGTTTCGAGATCGTGGTGAAAGAGGCAAAGCCCAAGACCATCATGACCTCCTACAACCTCATCAACGGCACCTACGCCAACGAGAATGCCCACCTGCTGCAGGACATTCTGCGGAAGGACTGGGGCTTCGACGGGGCCGTCGTCACCGACTGGGGCGGCTCCAATGACCACGCCCTCGGCGTGAAGAACGGCTCCACCCTCGAAATGCCCTGTCCCGGCGGCGACTCCATCCGGGAGCTGATGAAGGCTGTACAGGACGGCAAAATTTCCGAGGCCGACGTGGACGCCCGCCTCGACGAGATGCTGGAGCTGGTGCTCTCCACCCACGCTGCGGTGGAAAAAGCGCCCCGCACCTTCGACGCTGCCGCGCACCATAAGCTTGCCCGCCGCGCGGCCGCAGAGAGCATCGTCCTGCTCAGGAACGAGGGCGGAATCCTGCCGCTCAAGCCCAATGAGAAGCTGGCCGTCATCGGCGACTTTGCCGAGACGCCCCGCTATCAGGGCGCAGGCTCCAGCGCCGTCAATGCTCTGCAGGTGGACACCCTGCTGGACAGCATCAAGGCCGACGACAGCGGCATCACCCTCGTGGGCTATGCCTCCGGTTTCGAGCGTCAGGGTGCAGCTGACGCCGAGAAGCTGGAAGAGGCTGTGGCCCTCGCAAAGAAGGCTGACACCGTTCTGCTCTGCCTCGGCCTCGATGAGCTGCGGGAGAGCGAAGGCCTCGACCGCTCTGACATGAAGCTGGCCGAGAACCAGCAGCAGCTTCTGGCCGCTGTGGCTGCCGTCAACCCGAACGTCGTCGTTCTGCTGAGCGCCGGTGCGCCGGTAGAGACGCCGTGGGTCGGCCAGTGCAGGGCGCTGGTCTACGGCGCACTGGGCGGACAGGCAGGCGCAGGTGCAGCCGCAGACATCCTCACCGGCAAGCTCTGCCCCTGCGGCAAGCTGTCCCAGACCTGGGCGCAGGGGCACGACGATACCCCCGCCAAGGCGAACTTCGGCGGCGAGGGCCGGAACGTGGAGTACCGCGAGGGCCTGTATGTGGGCTACCGGTACTATCAGACCGCCGGTGTGCCGGTGGCGTTCCCCTTCGGCTACGGCCTGAGCTACACCACCTTCGAGTACAGTGATCTGAAGGCAGACGAGAAGGGCGTGACCCTCACCGTCACCAACACCGGCAGCTGTGCCGGTGCCGAGATCGTCCAGCTCTACGTCGCAAAGCAGGACGCCAAAGTCTTCCGCCCGGCGCAGGAGCTGAAGGGCTTTGCAAAGGTCTTTCTCGCCCCCGGCGAGAGCAGGACGGTGAGCATCGCTCTGGACGACAAGGCGTTCCGCTACTGGAACGTCAAGACTGACCGCTGGGAAGTCGAAGGCGGAAGCTATCAGCTCCGCGTGGGCGCATCCAGCGCGGACATCCGGCTGACAGCGGAAGTCTCCGTCAAGGGGACCAACGCTCCCGACCCCTACGAGGGTCTCGACCTGCTCCACTACGTCTCCGGCCAGATCGCCTATGTGACCGACGCCGAGTTCGAGGCGCTGCTGGGCCGCCCTGTGCCGGAGGATGTCGTCCGCATCGACCGGAACATGACGCTGGGCGAGATGGACCATGGCCGCAGTCCGCTGGGCTGGGTGGCACAGAAGGTACTGCGCTGCCGTCTGGACAGCAGCTTTGCAAAAGGCACCCCCGACCTGAACACCGTGTTCCAGTATAATATGCCGCTGCGCGCGCTGGCCAAGATGACCAACGGCATGGTGAGCATGGGCATGGTGGACGGCCTCGTCTGGGAGCTGAAAGGCTTCTGGCTCGTGGGTATCCTCCGGGTCATCTATGAGTTCGTCAAGAATCTCATCCTGAACAGCCAGATGGAAAACCGGCTCAAAAACAGCTGAAAGGAATAAGGCCATGAATTTCTGGAATAACTTTGCCGCAAAGCATCCGGCCGCGGCCAAATGGGTGCGGGAGGGCGGACTGTTCGTCATCGTGTCCAACCTCATCACCGTGTTCAAATACCTGCTTCTGCAGTTCCTGCCCAAGGCGTTTGCAAGCCTGCCGGTGGTGGACTTCGGCTGGCCGGGCATCGACATCACCCTGTTCGGCGAGACCTTCAAGTGGAACATCCTCGGCTACGACGCGGCCCACGGCGGCCTGCCTTACTTCTGCGCCTACATGGTGGCCATGGTCATCGGCGAGTGCATCAATTTCCCCATCCAGCGTAACCTTGTCTTCCGCAGCAAGGGCAACCTCGCCAAGCAGATCGGCTGGTATCTGCTGGCCTTCTGCCTCATCACCTGCATCGTCAACTCCATCAACTGCATCTGGGTGGCTGTGGCCGGTCTGCTGGTGCCTGATTTCATCTACAACATCGGCACCACGGTGCTCAACGGCGGCATCTCGATGGTCATCTTCTTCTTCGTGAACAAGATCATCTTCCCCGAAGGCGAAGCCGCAAAATAATCTGTCATCTTCTTTATTTTCATCATTTTCTTCATCCGAGCCAACAGGCCGTCCTCTGGAAGAGGACGGCCTGTTGGCATATTGAGCGGTTTTGGACGCTGCAAAGGACGAAATTTCGGTCATAGGGTAAGAATCTGCCCAGGGGTCTTGCACTTTGATGCTTTACTGTGATAAAATCATGCCATGCTTTTATCATAGAGGAAAAAGCACCAAAGGGGGAACGTGTATGAGTGAGATCTGTATCATCGTCACCATCGTCGTCTATCTTGCGGCCATGCTGCTGGTGGGTTTCGCCTACAGCAAGACCAACAACGACAGCGCCGACTTCTACCTCGGCGGCCGGAAGATGGGTCCGCTGGTCACGGCCATGAGCGCCGAGGCCAGCGATATGTCCAGCTGGCTGCTGATGGGGATGCCGGGTCTGGCCTATCTGACAGGCATTGCCTCGCCGGGCTGGACGGCCATCGGCCTTGCGCTGGGTACCTGGCTCAACTGGCTCATCGTGGCCCGGCGGCTCCGCCGCTATTCGGCCAACCTCGACGCCATCACGGTACCGCAGTTCTTGTCGCTTCGCTTCCATGACCAGCGCAACCTGCTGAACGCTCTGGGCGCGGTCATCATCATCGTCTTTTTCGTGCCGTATACGGCCTCGGGCTTTGCGGCCTGCGGCAAGCTGTTCCACAGCCTCTTCGGCGTAGATTACATGGCAGCAATGCTGGTGTCGGCCCTCGTCATCGTGGGCTATACCATCCTCGGCGGCTTCCGTGCCGTCACCACCACCGACCTCATCCAGTCGGTGGTCATGTCGCTGGCCCTCATCGCGGTGCTGGGCTACGGCATCGTTGTGGCAGGCGGCTGGGGTGCTGTGGTCGAGAACGCCCAGAGCCTTTCCGGCTACCTGACCATGACGGCCAGCCACGACGCTGTGACCGGCGGGGCCACATCCTACAGCCTGCTGGACATCGTCTCCACCATGGCGTGGGGCCTCGGCTACTTCGGTATGCCCCACATCCTGCTCCGCTTCATGGCCATCGAGGACGAGAAGAAGCTGGTGCTCAGCCGCCGCATCGCCACCGTCTGGGTGGTCATCGCCATGACGGCGTCCATCGTCATCGGCATGGTGGGCCTCGGCATGACCAGGGTCGGTGCGCTGGAATTCCTCAGCGGCTCGTCCAGTGAGACCCTCATCGTCCGCATCGCCAGCCTCATCAGCCAGCACGGTGTGCTGGCAGCAGTCCTGGCCGGACTCATCCTTGCAGGCATCCTGGCGGCTACGATGTCCACGGCGGACAGCCAGATGCTGGCCGCTGCGTCCAGCGTGTCCCAGAACATTTTGCAGGAGTTCGGCCACCTCAAGCTGAGCGAGAAGCAGAGCCTCTTCGCAGCCCGCCTGACCATCATCTGCGTCAGCGTGGTGGGCGTGGTGCTGGCCCGCGACCCGGATTCCAGCGTTTTTGGCATCGTCAGCTTTGCGTGGGCCGGTTTCGGCGGCTCCTTCGGCGCTGTCGTCCTCTGCGCCCTGTTCTGGAAGCGCTGCAACTGGCAGGGTGCGCTGGCCGGTATGCTCTCCGGAGGCCTGATGGTCTTCGTCTGGAAGTACATCGTCAGCCCGCTGGGCGGCGTCTTCGGCATCTATGAGCTTCTGCCCGCCTTCCTCGTCTCGCTGGCCGTCTGCGCGGTGGTCAGCCTCGTGACCCCGGCTCCCACGGAAGATATTCTGGCCGAGTTCGACGCGGCAAAATAACCGGTAAAAACAAGAGGAGGGCCTGTGCTGAAACCCGGCACAGGCTCTCCTTTTATGCTTGTGTGACGCTTCCGTGCTCCACTCGGTATACCTTGTCAAACTGCTTCATGAACGCCCCCGAGACGTCGTGGGTGATGGCCACCACCATGCAGGGGAGAGCAAGCAGATTTTCCATGATCTGTCCGCTGGTGTCGGGGTCGAGGCTGGCGGTGATCTCGTCGGCGATGATGAGGTCGTACCGGCGAAGCGCCAGCCGTGCGATGCCGATGCGCTGGCGCTGCCCGCCCGAGAGATTCTTGCCGTTCTCGCTGATGAGGGTGTCGAGGCCGTCGGGCAGGGTGCTCACCCAGTCGGTGAGGCCCGCCATCCCGATGGCGTGGGAAAGCTGAGCCTCGGGGAAGTCCGCGCCGAGGCAGATGTTGCTGCGGAGGGTGTCATTGAAGAGATAGGTTGTCTGGGCAATGTAACCTACCCGCTGGTAGAGGCTCTGACGGTCGATGTTCCGCAGCTGCTGGCCGTTGAAGAGGATGCTGCCGGTATAGTCTGGGTAGTACTGGAACAGCAGCTTTGCCAGTGTAGACTTGCCGCAGCCGCTTTCGCCCACGAGGACGGCTTTTTCCTGCCCGGAGATCGTCAGCCGGACGCCGCGCAGCACCGGTGCAGCGGCTCCGGGGTAGGCAAAGCCGGTGTCCTTGCACTCGATGTGCTCGAGTTTACCGATGGCCCGGCCCGCAGAGACTCTTTCCGGGCCGGACATGGCTGCTTCCAGCCGCTGACGAATGCCCTTCGAAGATCTGACCTTGGCCCAGCACTGGGCGATCTGATTACAGGGCGTGATGACGAAGTTCGCCATGCTGGCGGCGGTGGAGACGGTGCCCATCGTCAGCCGCCCGTCGAAAGCGAGAAAAAGACCCACCAGCATGACGATGGGGAAGATGAGGTTGCTGATGAGAGAGGTGTTGACCACCATGGCGTTGAGGCTCTGCTGGTAGGCCTGCTCGCTGTCGCGGGCCTGCCGGGCAGCGTCCCGGTGGCGGGCGGCATAGGCGTCCTCCCGCAGAAAGCCCCGGATGACCTCGAACCCGCCCAGAAGCTCCTTGAGCTGCTGGGTGTAGCCCGCCATCTGGAGCGAAAAAGCGTCTCGGGAGGCTTTGAGCCGCTCATTCATCTTCCGGGGCAGGACCAGCGGCGGCACGGTCACAAGCAGGATGGCCGCCAGCATCACCGGGCTGATGTAAAGGTACATCCCCAGCGCACAGAGCATGATGCCGCCCCAGAATGCGATGTTGAAGAGGGACATATAATAGTCGTCGTAGAGGGTGCGCAGGTCGGTGGTCAGCAGGGAGAGATAGGCTGCGTCGCCCTCCCGCTGATATTGGGACACCGGGCGGCGCAGCACCCGCTCCATGACCTGTCCCCGTACCTGCTCCACGGCACCGCAGGCGAGTTTTGTAAAGGAGCGGCGGCTCAGCCGTTCGAAAAACCAGCTGGTGAAGGTGATGAGGAACACCAGCCCCATATAGCCCAGCGCCTCCTGCTTGCTCTTGGAGTCGATGAGCCACTTGAGCTGGAAGTTTTTCAGCGGCGCGAAAAAGGATACCGCCGCTGTAAAGAGCGCGAAGAGCATGAGCTTCACCCAGTGGTGTCGGAAGTAGTCGTTGACCGTTGCTTTTTTCATGCGCAGTATCCTCCGCAGAGTACTATAAAACGAGATGGATCACAAGAAAGACCCCTCCGACTTCCTTTTTGCGGGAGATCGGAGGGGTCTTGATCTTATGGCCTTATGTAAGAGGTGCTGTCAGCTTACAGCTGGGGGCCGGCGGAGACCAGAGCCTTGCCGTGCTCGTTGCCCTCGTACTTTGCGAAGTTCTTGATGAAGCGGCCAGCCAGATCCTTGGCCTTCTCTTCCCACTGAGCGGCATCTGCGTAGGTGTCGCGGGGGTCGAGGATGGCGGGGACAACGACGCCACCAATGAGCGGCTCTCCCAGGGGGCCGTGGAGCTGCTGCAGCAGCTGGGCACCCGCCGCCTGGGCGTGGGCTGGGGCTACCTGATCGGCCAGCTGGTGAGCTGGTTGGAGGCCCACCCCCAGCCGGACAGTACCGTCACCGATATTTGCCCTCTGGTGGGCAACGCCAGCATCCCCGCCCGAAATTACCAGTCAAACGAAAATGTCCGGCTGATGGCCCAGCAGCTGGGCGCCACGCCCCATTTTCTCTACCTTCCGGCCCTGCCGGAGAGCATAGAGGAAAAGCAGCTGCTCTGCTCCACCGAAATTTACCGCCAGATCAGCCAGGAATGGGAACAACTCGACACCGCCCTGGTCAACATCGGGGATTACCCCTCCAGCCCCGATTTCGCCTCCCTGGTCCGGTACGGCAGCCTGCTCCAGCAGCAGCACGCCTGCGGCCGGATGCTGGTCTATTACTTCAACGAGGCCGGGACCGTCATCCAGTCGGAGCAGGACTTCGCCATCCAGGTCCCCATCGACACCCTGAGGCGGTGCCCCAACATCATCGGCGTCTGCTCCGCCAATACCAGTGTGAAGGCCCTGCGCGGGGCCCTCAGGTCTGCCTTCTTCACCCATATCGTGGCCCGCTCCAGCCTGGTGAGCGCCCTGCTGGAACAGTAAGTAACATATGTAACCTCCCCGACAGTCTTTTTCTGTCTGGGAGGTTTTCTTTTTGGCGTTTTGAATAAATTTATCCCAGTTTTTATATCTATTATAGGGAAATTGCGGTACCCGCTATTGACTTTCGTAACTTTTTATAGTATGTTTTTTGCACAGACGTAACACCCGCCGGGCGTGGAGGGCAGGACTGCCCCGGCTGTGGGCTGTCTTCCATTCTGCCCGCTTTCCCAAAGGAGGTGAGAGCAAATGACAAAAGCTGAATTTGCCGCGCGTCTGAAAAACGCCTGTGCGGCAGTCATCGCCGCGGAGCCGGAGCTGACCGACATCGACTCCAGGTTCGGCGACGCCGACCACGGGCTGACCATGACCAAGATCGCTGGGGCCATCTCGGCCGCGGTGGACGCCTCCGAGGGCGGCATCCAGGCCATGCTGGATGACGCGGCCATGGCCGTT
>OJUG01004132.1_pt1 | contig 12088 bp, 10 predicted proteins | sample 1599841 | NCBI WGS metagenome assembly OJUG01 (sample SAMN04168659, study PRJEB22393) | human gut metagenome | biome: human gut microbiome; feature: stool | host: Homo sapiens | collected 2014-05-12 | reverse complement strand
GGGCGACGGTGACTGTCTCATAGGTCCGCACCAGTAGGCTCAGGGTCAGCTCCACCCCGATGGCGGCTGCGCCGTCGCTGCGGATGAGCCGGGCCGTGCCGCAGGAGCCGGTGACCGTGACCTGCGCCTCCTCCGGAACGGTAAGGCCGTCCAGAAGGCAGGAAAAGGGCAGGGTGTCCTCCCATGTGTGGAGGGAGCCGTCCTGCGTGCGGTACAGCAGGCAGATGCGGGCCTCGCCCTTTGCCAGCAGGCGGCTCCCCACCGGCTGGCTGCCGGTGATGCGGGGGCAGATGCGCTGGGCCAGCAGCTCCTCCGGCGGCTCGCCCCAGTCCTGAGGCTGGAGCTCCTGAGTCACGCTGCTCTGCCGCTGCGTCACCGAGGTCAGCAGGGTAAGGGACTGCTCCTGACGGTGCAGGCGCAGGGTAGGCTCCTCCCCTACGCCGGTGCAGATGCGGTGGCGGCGGCAGGTGTAGCCGGTGAGAGTCAGCTCCGGCATGACCCGCAGGTACAGCTTTCGGCCGGTGACGGCTCTGGCCTCCGTCAGCAGCAGGCGGCCCGCCATGCAGACGGTGTCGCAGCCGGTGAGGCGCTTGTCGTCCGCTTGGGTCAGAAACGGCACCGGCAGCGTCAGGCTCCGCAGGCCGGGGCTCTCCTCCGAGGTATAGAGCACCGTGACCAGCACCGATCCGCTGATCTGCCGGCTCGTATATTCCCGCAGGCACAGCTGTCCTACGGCGTCCACGATGCGGGTGACCTCCGGGCAGTACTCCGGGATCGCCGCCTCCAGCGCCTCCTCCTGCGTCAGGGTAACGCTCTCCCCTGCCTCGCAGCAGGACAGCTCCGTATATTGCAGTTCCAGCTCCATGTTTTCGTCCTCCCGTAATTTCTTACTGCACAGGACTACTCTATGAGCCGTTTCCGCCGTTTATTCCCGGATGCCGAAGAGCATCCGCAGAACCCCACGCAGCAGACGGGGCGACTTCCAAACCACGATCTTCACAGCAGCTACCTCCTATCCTTCAAGCAGACGATCCCACAGGCGATCAGCAGGAACGACACCAGAAACATCAGCACGCCCACCGGAAAGATGGCGGCAATGAGGATACCCAGTCCCAGCCCCAGTGCACAGATGCCCAGAAATCTCCCGCAGCCGTCTCCGTGTCTCATGTGACGTCCCTCCCTCTCCGTTTCGCTTCTATGGCAGTATATGCCGGGAGGGGCGGGCGTGACAGCGGCGGCGCACAAAGGGAGGGCGGAAGCGATGCTTCCGCCCTCTCTGAGCGTTCTCTATTTGTGCTGCCAGTCCCGCAGGTCCTTCAGCTCGTCATACAGCCGCACATAGCTGCGGTGGCGGCTGGCGGGGATCCTCCCGTCCTTCACCGCCTGCAGCACGGCGCAGCCCTTTTCCTTCACATGGCTGCACCCCACGAACCGGCACTGGCCCAGATAGGGGGCAAACTCCGGGAAGGTCTCCGGCAGGCGGGCCTTCAGCTCCAGATCCAACTCCTCCGTGTCGAAGGAGGAGAAGCCCGGCGTGTCGATAACGTAGGTATCCTCGTCCAGCGGGAACATCTCCACATGGCGGGTGGTGTGGCGGCCACGGCCCAAGGCCTTGCTGACCTCCCCCACCGGCAGGCCGAACACCGGCTCCATGGCGTTCAGGATGCTGGACTTGCCCACGCCGGAGTTGCCGGTGAGGGCGTTCAGCTTTCCCTTCATGGCACGGCGCAGCTCCGGCAGGCCCTCTCCGGTGGCGGCACTGACCCGCAGCACCGGAATGGCGGAGGCGGCATAGCTGTCGTATAGCTCCTGCGCCGGGTCCAAATCGCATTTATTCAGGCACAGCAGCACCCGGCAGCCCTTCAGGACGGCGATGGAGGCAATGCGATCGATGAGGTAGGGATCCGTGGTGGGGATGGCCTGTGAGCCGATGATGACCAGCTGGTCGATGTTGGCGGCGGCGGGGCGGGCAAACCGGTTCTGCCGGGGCTCGATGGCCTCCACGAAGCCCTCGTCGCCTCCCAGATCACGGACCTGTACCCAGTCCCCCACCAGCGGACTGATGCCCTCCCGGCGGAATTTTCCTCTGGCCCGGCATTGCAGCAGCCCCTCCGGTGTGCGGACGTAGTAGAAGCCGCTGAGGGCCTTTTCAATGCGGCCCCGGCTCAAAAGCTGACCACCTGAGAGGCCACCTCGGTGCCGTTGATATACAGGTACACCGTGATGCTGGTTCCCTTGTCACCGGTGAAGGTATGGCTGACGGAACGGGCGGCGGCGGGGTCCGTGGTATCCACCGTGGTGGAGTAGACGACGGTGGTATCCTGACGGATCTCCACGTTCAGGATACCCAGCTCCGGATTCAGGTACTCGCCGGGGATATCGAACGTCACCGTCTGCTCCGTGGTCTGAGACGGCTCGGGGCCCTTGCTGACGGTAAAGACGATCTCGGTGCCGGGGGCTACCTCCGTTTTGGGAGCGAGGCTCTGGCGGATGACGCTGCCCTCCGGCACGGTGGCGTCGTACTCATACTGGTGAGCGCCCACGGTGAGACCGGCGTTCTCGGCCTGCAGGGCGGCATCGTCCACGCTGAGACCGGCGTAATTCTGCACGGTGACGGGCTTGGTCTCCGGCCCCTTGCTGACGGTCAGCAGGATGCTGTCGCCCTTCTTGATACTCTCACCGGCGGCGGGGGTACTGCTGATGACCTTACCGGCGGCATACTCGTCGGAGTACACCTCCCGGATCTGGACGTTCAGGTTCAGATTCAGGTTCGTCAGCTCCACCTTGGCGTTCTGCACATCCTCGCCCAGAACGTTCACCATGAGGTTGGTCTCCTCCTTGGCGCAGATCCAGACGGTGATCTTCAGGTTATTCTTGCGGACATGGCCGGACTTGGGGTCCTGCTCGATGATCTGGCCGGGCTGATAGTTGCTGTCGGCCTTGCTGCCGGCCACCTCGATCTGGAACACGCCCTTGACGCCCTCCATCTGCTGGGCCTCCTCCACGGTCTTGCCCAGAACATCGGGAACCTTATAGGACTGGGCGGCGGGGTTATCGTTGATGCCGCCAAACACGAACTTGAACAGCAGGAACACCACCAGCAGAGCTGCGGCAAAGCCGCCCACCACGATGGCGATGAGCTTTTTATCCCGCTTTTTCTCCTCCGCCGGGGTGCGCTCCTTGCGGGCGGCCTGAATGGCGGCGGTGGGGATGGCCTGCGTAGGCTCGTGATCCTCCGGCTCCTCCAGATCGGCACGGATATAGCCAAGGTCCACGGAGTTATTCTTGCGGAACTTCTCCAGATCCTCCAGCATGGCATCCGCCGAGGGGTAGCGCTTCTCCAGATTGGCGCACATGGCCTTCATGCAGATCAGCTCCAGCGCCTCCGGGATATCGGGATCGATCTCACGGGGGGCCAGTGGGACGGAACTCAGGTGCTGGATGGCCACGGACACGGCGGACTCCCCCTCGAAGGGCAGACGGCCGGTAAGCATCTCATAGAGCACCACGCCGGCGGAGTAGATATCGCTGCGGGCGTCGATGCGGTCACCTCTGGCCTGCTCCGGGGAGATATAGTGGACGGAGCCCAGCGCCTCCTGCGTCAGGGTCTGGCTGGCGCTGGTCAAACAGGCGATGCCGAAGTCCGTCACCTTGACGCTGCCGTCCCGCAGGACCATGATGTTCTGGGGCTTGATGTCCCGGTGGATGATGCCCCGGCTGTGGGCATGGCTCAGCGCCCGCATGATCTGGGTGATGAAGTGCAGCGCCTCCCGCCAGTCCATCTTGCCGCGGCGCTCCATGTACTGCTTCAGGGTGATGCCGTCCACCAGCTCCATGACGATATACTCCGTGTCGCCGCTGCGGGACACGTCGTACACCGACACGATGTTGGCGTGGGACAGCTGGGCCACCGCCAGAGACTCGTCCCGGAAGCGGCGGCGGAAGTCGGCGTTCTCCGCCAGATCGTTTTTCAGGATCTTCACCGCCACCATTCGGTTCAGGCGGTGGCACTTGGCCTTGTAGACGTTGGCCATGCCGCCGCTGCCGATGAGCTCCAATATCTCATAGCGGTTATCCAGCATTTTTCCGATATATTGATCCATAGATGTCATCTCCTTCAGATATTCATAAGCAGCACAGCAGTGACGTTATCCGGCGCTCCCCGCTGACGGGAGAGGGCCAGCAGCCGATCCAGACACGTGTCCAGCGGCTCGCTGTGAATCACCTCGAAGAGAAGCTCCTGATCGGACACGGTGTTTATCAGTCCGTCGGAGCACAGCAGCAGGAAGTCCCCCTGCTGCCATTTCAGCGGGAAGGCATCCGCCGCCACACCGGGCTCCGTCCCCAGCGCCCGTGTGATGAGGTTGCGGCGGGGATGGCGCCGGGCCTCGTCACGGGTCAGGTCGCCCTTTTCCACCATATCCTCCACCACGGAGTGGTCCCGGCTCACCTGCCGGATGCCCTCACGGGTGATGTGGTAGGCCCGGCTGTCACCCACGTTGCTCACCAGCGCCAGATCGTCCCGGACCACGGCGGAGACCAGAGTCGTCCCCATACGCTCAAAGCCCGGATGGGCCAGCCCGTACTCCCGGACGGCATCGTTGGAGAGAGCCACGGCGTAGCCCGCCGCCTGCTCCAGCTGTCCGGCGCTCATGCCGGGGCGCAGGCTCCGGCTCAGCTCACGGGTGAAGGTCTCCACCGCTATGGCGCTGGCCATCCGTCCCCCCTGCGTACCGCCCATGCCGTCGCAGACCACCGCCACGGTGTAGCCGTCCGGCGTCAGCACGGCGCAGGCGTCCTGATTCTCGCTGCGTACCAGACCACGGTCCGTTACGCTCCATACTCTCATTGCAGGTTCCTCCCTTCCTCCATGGCCTTGCGGCGCAGCTGACCGCAGGAGGCGTCGATATCGCCGCCAAGGCTCCGCCGCACGGTGGCGGTGACGCCATGGGACTGTAATCTCTTTTGAAATGCCGCTGTGCGGCGGCTGGGCTTGAAGGGGCTCTCCACCACATCGTTCAGGGGGATGAGGTTCACGTGGCCCGGCATCCCGGCGATGCGCCGGGCGATGAGGTCCGCCTGCCAGTCATGGTCGTTGACGCCGTCGATCATGGCGTACTCAAAGGAGATGCGGCGGCCCGTCTTTTGGAAGTAATCGTGGCAGGCGGCGAACAGCTCCTCCACGTCATAGGCCCGGTTCACGGGCATGATGCGGGAGCGGGTCTCGCTGTCCGGGGCGTGGAGGGACACCGAGAGCGTCAGCTGGAGCTGAAGCTCCGCCAGACGCCGGATGCCCGGTATCACGCCGCAGGTGGACAGGCTGATGTGCCGCATCCCGATGTTCAGCCCCTTGGGGTGGTTCACCAGCGTCAGAAACCGCAGCACGGTATCCATGTTGTCCAGAGGCTCTCCAATGCCCATCAGCACGATATTGGAGATCTCCCGGCCGGAATCCAGCTGGGTGAACAGCACCTGATCCAGCATCTCCGAGGGGGTCAGGTCACGGACCTTTCCGGCGATGGTGCTGGCGCAGAAGGCGCAGCCCATGCGGCAGCCCACCTGAGAGGAGATGCACACGGTGTTGCCGTGGTGATACTGCATGAGCACCGTCTCGATGCAGTTGCCGTCCGCCAGCTCCCACAGGTACTTGACGGTGCCGTCCAGACGGGACTCCTGCTTGCGGGCCACGGTGGGGGCGGTGATATGGAACGTCTGCGCCAGCTGCTCCCGCAGCGCACGGGGCAGATCGCTCATCTCTTCAAAGGAGGTGACGCCCCGGTGCAGCCAGGTAAAGACCTGACCGCCCCGGAAGGCGGGCTGTCCCATCTCCCGCAGGGTCTGGGTCAGCTCCTCCAGCGTCATGGATTTGATGTCAGTCATGCTTTCCTCCGCATTCGGCAGATGTAAAAGCCGTCGGTCCCCAGCCGCTGGGGCCACAGGGTCGCCTCCCCGTCACACAGGCCCACGGGCCCCGGCAAGGTGAAGGTCTCCCGTCGGAACTCCGGGTGGCGGGAGAGGAACACGTGGATGATCTCCTGATTTTCCTCCGGCAGCACCGTGCAGGTGGAGTACACCAGCACGCCACCGGGACACACATAGCGGCAGGCATTTTCCAGAATATCCCCCTGAATGGCCGGAAGCTGGGCCAGATCACGGGGGTTTTTATACCGGATATCCGGCTTTTTGCGGATGATGCCGAGGCCCGAACAGGGGACGTCCGCCACTACCACATCCGCCTGCTCCAGCCATGCGGCGTGCTCCTCCCGTGCATCGGCCAGCGCCGTGCGGATGCTGGTGATGCCCAGACGCTGGGCGCCGCTGTCGATGAGCTTCAGCTTGTGGGGGTGGACATCGCAGGAGAGAATCTGGCCCCGATCCCGGCGGTCCATGGCCATGGCAAAGGACTTGCCGCCGGGAGCGGCGCACACGTCCAGCACCCGATCCTCCTGGGCCGGGGCGGCCACGGTGGCCACCAGACGGGCGGCTGCGTCCTGCACGGTGAAGCGGCCCTCCCGGAAGGCGGACAGCTGCTCCAGATCGCCGGTGCCGCTGACGGAAAAGCATCCCGCCAGCCACGGGTGGGGCTCCACCTGTGCGCCGGTCTGGCGCAGCAGCTTCTCCAGCTCCTCCGGGGTACCCTTCAGGGGGTTTGTCTGGATGGTAGTAGGTACTACCTGATTGTTCATACGGAGATACGCCTCCGTCTCCTCCTCGCCGATGAGGGAAAGCAGACGCTCCACCAGCCACCGGGGGTGGCTGTATCGCAGGGAGAGAGTCTGCGCCGGGCTGCCCTTGGGCAGGGGCGGCATATCCTCCCGATTGGCGGCAAATTTCCGCAGGATGGCGTTGACCATACCCGCCGCCTTTTCCCGGCGGTGGCGCTTGGTCATCTCCACGGCCTCGTTGACGGCGGCACGGGGCGGCACCTTATCCAAAAACAGGATCTGGTAGCCCCCCAGACGCAGGATGTTGCGGATGACGGACTCCAGCCGCTCCGGGCGCTGGCTGCACCAGCAGCCGATATAGTAGTCCAGCAGCATCCGGTTCTGGATCACCCCGTAGCACAAGCGGGTGGCCAGCGCCGCATCCCGGCTGTCCAGCTTATTTTTGGCGATGGTGCGCTTCAGGCCGCCGTCGGACCATGCGTTGGCGCTGTCCACCTGCATCAGGACCTCCAGAGCGGTCTCTCTGGCGTCCGGCTTTCTCACGTCGCTCATACCGTCACCTGCACCGGGTGGCCTGCCAGATAGCTGGCCACCGCCATGCGCTTGCCGTTCTGAGGCTGAAGCTCCAGAATACGGAGGGTCAGACCGTCGCCGCAGGCGATCTCGATGCCGGTCTTATCGGCCCGGACGATCGTTCCGGGGGCGGCCTTGACGGCGCCGCCCACAGCGGTACGGTACACCTTCACCGTGGCGCCGGACAGCTCCGTCACGGCGCAGGGCCAAGGCTGGAGGCCACGGACCTGATTGTGGAGACTGCGGGCGGGGCGGGTGAAGTCCATGGGGGACAGTTCCCGGCTCAGCATGGGCGCGAAGGTCACGGCGCTCTCGTCCTGTCGGGTGCGGCCGGCGGTACCGTCGTTCAGCGCCTGCACCGTCCGGGACAGGGTCTCGGCTCCCAACTCCGCCAGACGGTTCGTCAGGGTCAGAGCGTCCTCGTCGGGATCGATGGGCGTCTCGGCGGCGGAAATGATATCCCCGGCGTCCAGTTCCTTGGCCATATACATGATGGTGACGCCGGTGACGGCGTCGCCGTTCAGGACGGCCCAGTTGATGGGGGCTGCGCCACGGTATTTGGGCAGCAGCGAGGAATGGACGTTGATGGAGCCAAGCTTGGGCGCCGCCAGAATATCCTCCGGCAGGATGCGGCCATAGGCCGCCACCACCGTCAGCTCCGGAGCCAGAGAGCGGATCAGCTCCAGCGCCGTACCGTCCCGCAGCTTGACGGGCTGGTACACCGTCAGGCCCTGTGAAAGAGCATACTCCTTCACCGGGGAGAAGGCCAGCTTATGGCCCCGGTTCTTGGGCTTATCCGGCTGGGTAAACACGCCGCATATCTCGTGGCCGTCCTCCACCAGCCGGCGCAGAGAGGCCACGGCGAAGTCCGGCGTTCCCATAAACAGGATCCTCATTCCTCGTCTTCCTCCTGCCGGTTCATATACTCCTCCAGCTCCTCCTCGGTCATCAGATGGTCCGTGTGCTCCACGAACAGATGGCCGTCCAGATGCTCGATCTCATGGCAGAAGCAGCGGGCGGTCAGCTCCTCGTCCTCCACCTCGAAAAAATTGCCGTCCCGGTCCTGCGCCCGGACACGCACCGTATAGGGGCGGGTGACGATGCCGAACTTGCCGGGGATGCTGAGGCAGCCCTCCAGACCCGTCTGCTCCCCCTCGGCGGCGATGATCTCCGGGTTCACCAGCTCGATGATGTCCTCGTCCTCGTTCATCACCACGCACACACGGCGCAGCACGCCCACCTGCGGGGCGGCCAGACCCACGCCGCCGGAATCCAGCAGCGTCTCCTTCATGTCATCGATCAGCGTGTGCAGGCGCTGATTGAACTCCGTCACCGGGCGGCACACCTTGGTCAGGCACTCGTCGCCCTGCAATACGATCTTTCTCAAAGCCATATCCTTCGTACCTCTAATCCATCAGATTGCAGTCCGTGTGGACCGCCATATTGCGATGCTCCGGGCGGCGGGCGAAGGCCTTCATATAGGCCGCCAGCAGCTGACGGAGCGGTTTTTCGTTTTGGCCCACCACCGTGATCCGGTAGCGGTAGCGGTTGTTCAGCTTCACCACCGGGGCCGGGGCAGGCCCCAGCACCTCCGGCTCCATGGCCCGGTACGACTCCTGCGACAGCGCCTGCCGCAGGGCGGCGCACAGCTGGACACAGGCCCGGCGCACCGGCTCCTCCTCCGGGCCGGTAACGGTGAGGGTAAAGTGGTCGGCAAAGGGCGGGTCACGCCGCAGACGCCGCAGACGGATCTCATCATCGTAGAAGCGGTCATAGTCCTGCTCCGCCGCCGCCAGGATCACGTCGTTGCGGGGGGTGTAGGTCTGGATCACCGCTCGGCCCTCCTTCTCCCCCCGGCCGGCCCGGCCCACCACCTGCGTCAGCAGGCTGAAGGTGCGCTCCGCCGCCCGGTAGTGATCCACGTACAGCGACAGATCCGCCGCCAGCACGCCCACCAGCGTCACCCCGGCGAAATCCAGTCCCTTGGCCACCATCTGAGTCCCCAGCAGAATGGGAATGCGGCGGCGCTGGAACTCCCGCAGGAGCTTCTCGTGGCCCTCTCCCACGGTATCGGCATCCATCCGCAGAAGCTCCGTACCGGGAAAGAGCCGGGTCAGCTCCTCCTCCACCTTCTGTGTACCGAAGCCGATGTGCTTCATAGCACCGCCGCAGTCGGGACAGGTATCCGGTGCAGGCTGGGAGTGGCCGCAGTAGTGGCACATCATCCGCCCGTTGGCGGAGTGGTAGGTGAGGTAGACGCTGCACCGGGGACACTGGGGAACATAGCCGCACTGGGGACACAGCAGCTGACGGCTGCTGCCCCGGCGGTTCAGAAACAGGATGCTCTGCTCCCCCGCCGCCAGATTCCGCTCCAGCTCCTGCCGAAGAGGGCGGCTGATGCAGCTGAAATTGCCGTCCCGCAGTTCCCGGCGCATATCCGCCAGAATGACCTGCGGCAGGCGGCGCTGATTGAAGCGCTCCGTCAGGCGGCAGAGGCCGTAATCCCCCATGCGGGCGTAATAGGCCGTCTCCACCGTGGGGGTGGCGGAGCCCAGCACCAGACGGGCTCCCTCCTGTACGCAGCGGTATTTGGCAATATCCCGTGCGTGGTAGCACGGGGCTTTTTCCGATTCGTAGGAGCTCTCCTGCTCCTCGTCCAGTATGATGAGGCCCAGCCGCTCCAGCGGGGCGAATACCGCCGAGCGGGTCCCCAGCACCACCGTGGCCTCGCCCCGGCGGATGCGCTTATATTGGTCCCACCGTTCCGTCAGCCGCAGGCCGCTGTGCAGCAGCGCCACCTTTCGGCCGAAGTAGGCGGTGAACCGAGCCATCATCTGGGGGGTCAGGGCGATCTCCGGCACCAGGATCATCACGGACTTTCCCTGCTCCAGCAGGGTCTGTGCCAGACGGATATACACCAGCGTCTTGCCGCTGCCGGTGACGCCCTGCAAAAGCGTCACCCCGGCCCGGCCCGTCTCCGTCTGGCGGAGGATGGTGTCATAGGCCGATTGCTGCTGTTGGTTCAGGGTGATCTCCTCCGCCGGGACACCGTACTCCCGTGGGGAGATGCGGTACTCCTCCCGGCTGCGGAGGGCGATGAGGCCCTGCTTCTCCAGACTGCGGAGGGTCTGGCGGGTAGCGCCGGTGAAATAGCACAGGTCGTGAACCGTGGTCTCGCCGCACTTGGCCAGAAACGCCGCAGCTTCATACTGCCGGGGGGCGGACCGGCGGCGGCGCTCCAGACGCTCCAGCACCTCCTGCGCCGGGGCGGCTAAGGACGCCAGCTCCACCATGTGGTCCTTTACCTTGCGGCTGGTCTCCGTCTCCACGGAAACCAGTCCCTTCTTTTTCATCTGATACAGCACCGACGGGATATCCTCCCCCAGTGCGGTGCAGAGGGTCTCCCGCTCCTGCGGGCCGTCGGAGAGCATCCGGCACACCGCCTGCTCCCGTTCCGTAAGGCCCTCCTCCCCTGCCGCGGGGCAGAGGCTCCAGATCTCCCGGTAGCGATACCACACCGCCGCCGGGAGGATGGTGTGCAGGGCATCGTAGAAGGTGCAGAAGTACCGCTGGCGCATCCAGAGGGCCAGCCGTATCTCCTTCTCCGACAGCACCGACTCCTGATCCAGCAGGCTGCGGATGGCCTTCAGGGGCTTGGCAGGCACCTCCTGCCGCAGCTGAAGCACCATGCCCTCGGCGGTGCGGTTGCCCCGCCCGAAGGGTACCGTGACCCGGCAGCCCACGGAGAGCTCCATACCCGACGGCACCAGATAGTCGTAGGGCTTGTCAATGGCGTAGGTAGCCGCCGCCACAGCGACCTTGGCGATCTGCGTCATTGACGGTCCCTCCCTCAGTCTTCCTCGATCTCCGTGTCGATGGTGTGGGCGTCGAACTTGCCCTCAGCCACCTCATGGATGGCCAGTGTCACCGGCTTCTCGTCCAAATGCTGGCCGGTGGCTTCGGCCTCCTCGGCGATCTGGCGGGCCCGGCGGGCCACCACGTTCACCATCATATAGCGGTTGGGGATATACTCCGCCAGCTTGTTCATTGCGGGATACAGCATCATAATGATCGACCTTCCTTATCTGCCTTTCGGCTGTAATTTGACTTATTTATGCAGGAGCTGCTCCAGACGCTCCGCCGGGCGGCAGTGCTCGGCGCACAGAATGGCCGCCAGCTCCGTCACCGCCTGCTCCACTGCCATTTTGAACAACAGCCGGCCCATGCGGTTGGAGCTCTCGTCCACGATGCCTTTCACAGTAGAGGGGATAACATCAGCTAGGTAATCCTGGGCATGGTTGCAAGTGAGGTAGCCGATGTAAAACTGTAAAGCTTTCTCCATGAACTCGCTGCGGCTGGCGCAGTTGTCCTTTTGGTACAGGGAATCCACCTCTTCCAGCAGGGAGGGGCGAATCCACAGGGCGAATTTCCGTTTTAAGTCTTTTTCTGCCATATTTCTCTTCATCCTTTCGTTGACCCCGGCGGTGACACCCGGGAAAATGGCTTGCCACCGGGAAATTTTCTCTTTCTGACCCCGTCCGTGACCCCAAGGCCCCAAAACCGACCCCGGAAAACAGGAAAATTGACGCCTGGGAAAAATCCCTCAACGACCGGCTCTGCCGGGCGAAGTGACCCGGCACGGGACGCCTGTGGGCGACCCCGGGCCTTTCACCTGCTCTTTTTTCACACCTCTCTCCATTGCTTAATTTTGGAGAGATATGTTGCGGTCAGGGAAAGATTTTGCGCTGGCTTGCGGGCCAGCTTTTTTCTTTTCTGCCTTGCTCTGATCCTTCTCTTTGCCCCTCCCCCGTAGGGGGAGGGGCTGGGTTTTGTTCTTCTTGGGTTTGTCG